>Ga0315543_1000447_pt1 | contig 50225 bp, 34 predicted proteins | sample SalMarSW160210MG_2_FD_203098 | JGI IMG/M metagenome (GOLD analysis project Ga0315543, IMG submission 203098) | Salt marsh sediment microbial communities from the Plum Island Ecosystem LTER, Massachusetts, United States - Salt Marsh Sediment SW1601-210 ...
GTTCTTAAATTGGGTGGAGTTACACAAGCCACCAACTCTACAGGTGTATTTAATAACCTGCTGGCAGAAGTCTATACGGTTGAAGCAGATGACGCCAACAATTGCGGACCCGTCGTAAGTGGTCCAATTACGGTCGATGAACCTGCACAGCTCTCCCTGGGATCTCCAACTGTCACTGATGTTACCGGCTGCTTTGGAAACTCCAACGGGCAAATAACAGTAACAGGAAGCGGTGGAACTCTTCCCTATACCTTTACCCTGAAGAAATCAGGTGTTTTCTATGCTTCAAATGCCAGCGGTGATTTCCCGGGATTACCGGCAGGTACATATACGGTCGAACTGGATGATGCAGCTTCTTGTGGACCGGTGATATCAGCAGATATCACCATTGACGAGCCAACCCAGGTTGTTCTGGGCACACCTACTACTACCGATGTTACCTGCAATGGAGGATCTGATGGGACACTCAGCACTACCGCTTCCGGTGGCTCATCACCCTATACCTATACACTGAAGAAATCGGGTGTGTTCCAATCATCTAATGCAACTGGTAACTTTCCGGGATTGTATGCTGGTACTTATACAATCGAAGCAATCGATGATAATGGTTGCGGACCAATAGTATCCAATGATATAGAGATCTATCAGCCTTTAGCAATTAGTACTGTAACATTAGATGTCACAGATGTAAGTTGTTTCGGAGATGTTGATGGAACAATTGCTGTCATTGCAACCGGCGGAACTCCAGGCTATGTTTATACACTCAAGAAAGGAGGAATAACGGAAGATTCCAACATACATGGTTCGTTTGTTGATCTTACACCCGGTGATTATACCATTGAAATAACGGACACAAACGGATGTGGTCCTTTCATTAGCAATTTGATCACCATCTCTGAACCAGCTGTCATTACCATTAACTCAGAAGTTCCCACCGACATTACCTGTTACGGAACAAATGATGGAAAAATAGATATCCTCGCTTCGGGTGGCACAGCACCTTATACTTACTCCATAAACGGAGGAGTATCCTTCGCGGATAATGGAGGGAATTTCACAGGACTCAGTGCCAACACGTATACGGTGGTTGTGAAAGACTCACAGGACTGTTTGGTTACCGGAAGCAGCCTAACGATTAACGAACCGCTCGCATTGAGCCTTGTTGCTGACACAACAAAAGCTACATGTAATCATGGTACAACGGATGGTTCCTTGCGATTATCTGTCACTGGCGGAATCCCGGCGTACTACTACTCCATTGATGACGGTCTCAGTTTTCAATCCGATTCCTCGTTCACCGGATTATATGCAGGAGCATACGATGTGGTCATACGAGACAACAACAACTGCCTGCTTTCTGAACAGGTTGAGATTGAGGGCAGAATAACTGTTATTGCATATGCCGGAGAGGATACCAGTATCTGTCCCGGCACGGAATACACGCTTACAGCCTCAGGGGGAGACTCATACCTCTGGTCATCTACTGAAATCATCCCGGACCCAACATCGGGCACGATCACCGTAAGCCCAGACGGAGTCACCTCATACATTCTTACTGCCACCATTGAGCTTTGTCAGGATAGCGATACCGTCACCCTGTCCCTCTATCCGGTACTTGGAATGGATGCCGGGAGCGATACCACCGTTCAAGCCGGAGGTTCAGTGGTCTTAACAGCAACCGAAGGCTTTGTCAGCTATTCCTGGCTGCCATCACAATATATGAGTAATCCGGTCGGTTCTTCTATAACTGTAACTCCACTGGAAGATGTTGTGGTTTATGTTATCGGTACTACTGATGATGGCTGCCTGGAAATGGATTCATTGAATGTTCGCATCGCACAGAAACTGAAAATCCCCTCAGGATTTACTCCCAATAACGATGGTAGAAATGACACATGGGAAATCACCTACTCCTCTTTGTATCCGGATATGATTGTTGAAGTCTATACACGATGGGGTGCTAAAATATTCCATGCCAGGGGATACAATGCGAACAACTACTGGGATGGAACACACAATGGAAAAGATATGCCAATGGGAACCTATTATTATATCATTCAATTGAATGATCCTTATGGATCCAAACCGATCTCCGGACCGGTAACCATTATCAGATAGGATGAAACAGCCATGAAAAGAGTCATTGTCATAATCACCTGCATCATTTTGTTTGTTCCTGCTGGTATACAATCTCAGCAACTGCCTCATTTTACGCAGTTCATGTTCAACGATTATGTGTTGAATCCTGCGGTTGCTGGAACAAAAGATTATTACCAGGTCAGGTCCAACAGCCGGTTTCAGTGGGCAGGAATTGTGGATGCACCACAAACCATCAGCCTGAGTCTGAATGGTCCCCACAGCACGAGACCGATGGGATTTGGAGGGTATCTTTACAACGACGTCACAGGTCCAACAAGCAGAACCGGACTTTATGGAACCTATGCCTATAACATTGCAATAAAAGGTGAAGTCCGTTTATCCATGGGATTGTCGTTCGGAATCATGCAGAACAAGATTGACGGTACTGAAATCACACTTCATGATCCCGATGATCTGGCGATGCAGGGTGGTATCACTTCCACAGTTGTGCCGGATGCTTCAGTGGGTTTCTATTTCTATGCCACGGACTGGTATGCCGGTTTTTCTGCCTTCCAGCTTTTCAGTAACAACCTGAAAGTATACGATGAAAAAAATGGCCTGAACAAACTGAAAAGTCATTTTTACCTTCTGGGTGGATACCGGTATGATATTAATGACCAATTCAGTATCGAACCTTCACTGATCATAAAAGCGATGAGTCCCGTACCGATCCAGATCGATCTGAATGCAAAGGTAACCTACCAGGAAATGGTCTGGTTGGGCCTCTCGTACCGAAGCAGAGATGCTGTTTCAATCCTCCTGGGGTACATTCACGATAAACGGTATTACTTCGGATATTCTTATGATTTTTCCACCTCCGATATCCGCAGCTACAACTCCGGATCACATGAGATAATGATCGGTATCCGCTTTACATCCCTCAGGCGGTAAAGTAAATAGCAGGATAACTTATTCTTGCTTTAACCCGAAAAATTCTTTGAATTTTTCGCCATTTATGGCTGACGAAAAGTCAAATTCAAGTATGTCAACTGTTTCACTCAACAGTTATCTTCAAAACTGATGAAAATTTCATACCCAAACTTGAGGGTATTGAATTTGACTTTTATCAGGGTTATCCCTGACATATATAATTGATAATCATAGATTTCAATTATGTATCGTCATTATTCATGCTGAATGCATGAATAATTCGGGTTAACTTCCTCCACTGTTAACGCATATCAGTTGATTCACCTTTTTATTATCACTGAAAAATTGTATTTTCGGATCATGAGATCAATTCGCTGGTTCGTATTACTCGTTATATGCCTGGGAATGGCTTGTCAGCATCCCAAAGAGAGGGTAAAAAAGACGGAAATCATTCCCAAAGAAAATCTTGTCCCGGTACTGGCAGAGATACACCTTGCAGATGCATTGCTTCAAATGTCAGAGGTCCGGCAGAATTATCCCGGAAGGGATTCCATAAGTAATTACCAGGATATCCTGAAAAAACACGGTTATACCAAGGAGATGTTTGACAGGACGATTGAGTTTTATGAGAACGATCCGGATGAACTCAATGATCTTTATGAAGAGGTGGTCAGCGAGCTTACCCAGTTACAAAGTGAAATCAACCAGCGTACCCGTCAGATTACCCCGGACGATCTAACCTCTAACCTCTGGAACCAGAAAACTGTCTGGCACCTTCCCGATGACGGACGTATTAACCGGATTGGCTTCAAAATTCCGGTGACAGGACCCGGGAAATACCTTCTGTTTGCAACGATACGGATGCACCCGGACGATGGATCCATTGAGCCCAGGGTGACAGCATTCTTCTGGTTCGATGATGGGACAGAAACCGGATTCAGCATCCCTTTTGAACCGAGTCCAATACCCAAGAATGGCAAAATCATAACGCATACACTTTCCCTTAACCTAAAGGACGACAGGGCAACCCATATTTCCGGGTTTCTGCTGGATCATAATCCACGCAGTGGAAACTGGGAAAAACATGTGGATGTCCTTAATGTAAAAATCCAACATATACAGATAAGCACGCCTTTCCGCAATGCAGGACCAGAGTAGTCCGGAGCCCGATTGATTAGATCGATCTTGAGAGGATATGACGGGTAGAAAATGAGGAGGTAAACCTCTTGGAATAGAGACGCTATAAACTATTTTACCCCTTTATTCAGGAGGAACTCAAACGCTTCTTTATCATATTTCAGGATGTGATTCTCAAACCAATCAACCAGAAATCCATACATCTCCTCGCACACTTTATCCTTGCCATTTTCATAATCTTCCCTGAATTTAATAATGCGGTCAATGAAGTGTTTATGCGCCTCCTTATGCTGTGTAAAATTAGGATACTGGTAATTCTTGAAGTAGATCTCTTCCTGGATCAAATGGTTCTCGGCATAATGAACCAGGGAAAAGAAAATCTCGGAAATTTTCTCTTCACCTGGTTTATTTATTATTCCTTCCCGCAGTAAATTGAGGATCTCCAGGTATTTCTTGTGCTGGTCATCAATCAGGCTGACATTTACATTGTATTCCGGCTTCCAGGTAAAGGGATCCGTTCGGATTTCTCTTCGCATGTCAGATCAATTTGGAAAAATTACCTGATAACAAAGGTAGATTGAAAGCCATCGAATACAATGATAATTATCATAATGCCCCTGTGGCTTATCCAATACAAATTAATGACTAAATTAGAGTCTGTATAAAATAAAGTTGAGGGAGGTATCGTTGACCTGGTTCACCGGGCTCTCTTCCATATTGAATGAACTTGAAACAACCAAAAACCATCTTGTATTGTCCGCTTAACTGGGGCTTGGGGCACGCCAGCAGGGGGGTATTCCTGATCCGGAAATTTCTTGACAGGGGATTCGAGGTTATTCTTGCAGCCGATGGTGAGCCCCTTGCATTGTTACAGAACGAATTTCCACAACTCGGTTGGATCCAATTCACCTCGTTCAGAATACGTTATACAAAAAGAATTCCACTCCTGGTCAAACTCCTCTTTTACCTGCCTGTGATGTTGATCGGTATTGCTAAGGAACACCGGGAGCTGAAACGGATTCTCATGGAATATGCCATTGATATTGTCATTTCAGATAACCGATACGGATTGTGGAACAGGCATGTGTTAACAATCTTTATTACCCATCAGGTTTCAATCCGGCTTCCTGCCTGGTTATCCTGGTTCCAATATCCCTTATACCGGTTAAGTTGTAACCAGATCCGGAAATTCAATTATGCCTGGATCCCTGATATTCCCGGGGAAAAAAGCCTGACAGGCGAACTTTCGCAAAAATATCCACTGCCGGAAAATGCACGGTTTACAGGCATCTTTTCACGATTCATGTATGATGATCCCGGATCGCTTGATCATTTAGTTGCCAACTATGACCTGCTGGTGATCCTATCCGGGCCGGAACCACAACGAACCATACTGGAAGAAAAAATCTGTAATCAGCTTAAAATGAGCCGTCTTAAAACTTTGATTGTAAGGGGTTTACCTTCCCATACAGATGAATTTTCACCATCTGATAATCTCACCCTCGTACCTCATCTTCCTTCAAACAAACTGAGAGTCCTTATCAAAGCATCCAAAATGGTTATTACCCGATCGGGATACTCGACCATCATGGATCTGATTGCACTCAGGAAAACTGCGCTGTTAATACCAACACCCGGACAGACGGAACAGCAATACCTTGGTAAAAGAATGGAACAAAAGAAATATTTTCACTGTTTGGACCAGCGTGATTTTGATTTAAGTAAAGTCATTGCTTACGGGTACGATTACACCATTCAGTTTTCTGTTAACCATCACCTCATCGATCGTGCAATAAACGATCTCATGAGATGCCTCAGCCTATCCGAAGAGAAGGTTCTAAACTCCTGAAAATAAATCGTTTCAGGCAATAAGCAGTATGACAGAAACGGTGGCAAATCCGAGAAGAAAACCGGAATAAACCTGCAGCGAGTTATGGGAATTCAGCTGCAACCTGGCATATCCTGTTAACCCGGCAAAAAGAATCAGAACCATCCAAATTGTTTTAAGATCAACGCCCAAACGATATGAAAAGAGGATGACTGCTCCGATTAAACCACCAATCCCAAGCATGTGAAGGGAGATCTTCCACCGGATGGAAACGAGCAATGCCAGAATAACAGCAACAGCGCAGGCGAGCATATAGGATTTTATCAGGGGTGGTAGTTGCAGTTTGCTTAAAAACAGGTATCCAAGATAAAAAAAGAGGCTGTTTACCAGCAAGGGAATGATCCGCTCCCTGTTTGAGCGCATATGAATATCCTCAATAATTTTCCGGAAAAGGTAAAACGGGACAAAACTCAGCGGGAGAAGAACCGTACAGATCAGAACAATGAGGAAAATGTATTTTTTTGCTTCATAGGGAATAAAGGAAATAAATGTCCCGGAATTGAATAGAATAAGAAGGCCATACACCGGCATAAATATCGGATGGAAAAGAATGGAAATGATGGCGGGTAGAATGTTTCGCATGGGATCGGTTACAACTCTTTCCGTAATCTGGCTACTGAAATATTCAACTGTTCCCTGTACTTGGCAACGGTTCTTCGGGCTATCAGGTATCCTTTTTTCTGAAGAATTTCTGCCAGTTTCTCATCGGTCAGTGGTTTTCTTTTATCCTCATTAGTCACACACTCGGAAAGGATCGTTTTAATTTCCCGTGTAGATACTTCCTCTCCCGATTCCGTTTGCAATCCTTCCGAAAAGAAGTACTTGAGCGGGAAAATGCCGAAGTGTGTCTGAATATATTTACTGTTTGCTACGCGGGAGATGGTTGAAATATCGAGGTTTGTCATCTCTGCTATATCCTTCAGGATCATGGGTCTCATTTTTGTCTCGTCCCCGTCAATGAAGTATTCCTCCTGGAACTCAATGATCGCATTCATCGTAAGCAGCAGGGTGTTTTGTCTCTGTTTTATCGCGTCAATGAACCATTTAGCAGAATCAAGTTTTTGTTTTACAAAACTCACTGCATCCTTTTGCTCCTTGGACTGGCTGTTTTTATGGATGTTATAGGATTCCAGCATTTCACTATAGGTTCTGCTAATTTTCAGTTCAGGAACGTTCCTTGCATTGAGGGACAATTCGAGTGTTCCCTCATTATTATCCAGAATAAAATCAGGAATGATATGTTGAATGGTTTTATTCAGGGGGTCGTTGAAAGAGCTTCCTGGTTTAGGGTTAAGTTTCAGGATTTCATCGATCACCTCCTTCAATTCATCCTCTGAAATATTCATTCTTGTAATGATCTTCTCATAATGTTTCTTGGTAAACTCCTGAAAGAAATATTTCAAAAGGTGGCGTGCCTGTTTTATGACCGGGTTTTCCAGATTTTTCCTTTCGATCTGCAGTAAGAGGCATTCCTGTAAGTCTCTTGCTCCCACTCCTGCCGGATCAAGATCCTGAATGATTCTAAGCATCTCATGCAACTGCTCCTCTGTTGTTGAAATATTTTGTGAAAAAGCGAGGTCATCCACAATATTTTCAAGTTTTCGGCGGAGGTATCCATCCTCATCAATATTCCCCAGGATATATTGCGCCAATATTTCCTGCTCTTCAGTCAGGCTTCGCAGTCCCATTTGGCTTTCGAGGTAATCGTTAAAGGAAGCTCCGACAGAAAATGGTATTTCCGGTTTTTTAACTTCCGCTGGTATGTTTCTGGAGGAGAGTTTATATGCCGGTATATCTTCATCGTTCATGTAATCATTCAGCGAAAACTCATCCTCCTCAATATCCAGGTTATCTTCATTCAAAGTTTCTTCTTCATCTGTTTCCTGTTCATCATCATGTCCCTCCTCCAATACAGGATTCTCCTCCATCTCCTTTTTGATCCGCTGTTCAAGTTGAATGGTGGGTATTTCAAGCAACTTGATCATCTGGATCTGCTGCGGAGACAGTTTCTGCAATAACTTCTGTTGTAACTTCTGTTTTAGCATAACAAACCGTTGGCAGATTAAAATTCCGCATTTTTAGGCGTTCTTGGAAAGGGGATCACATCCCGGATATTGCTCATCCCTGTAATGAAAAGGATAAGTCGCTCAAAACCCAATCCAAACCCACTATGTGGGGCAGTACCGAATTTTCGTGTTTCGAGATACCACCAAAGATTCTGTTCGGGGATCTTTAATTCCCTGATTCGTTGATAGATTTTGTCATACCGCTCTTCCCGCTGCGATCCTCCGATAATTTCGCCGATCTTTGGGAACAACACATCCATCGCCCTTACTGTTTTTCCATCTTCGTTTTGCCACATATAAAAAGCCTTAATATCTTTTGGATAATCGGTAAGGATCACGGGGCGTTTAAACTCTTGTTCAACAAGGTACCGTTCATGTTCAGCCTGCAGATCAAGGCCCCACTTTACCGGAAATTCAAATGTCTGCCCGGATGCCAGCAACAGGTCAACCGCTTTGGTATATCCCATCCGTACGAAATCATGCTTAAGAATATTACGCAACCGGTCAAGCAATCCTTTATCATACATTTGATTCAGGAATTCGAGATCCGACCGACAATGGTCTAACGCATAACCTACCAGGAATTTCAAAAAATCTTCTGCCAGGTCCATGTTATCATCGATATCGTAAAACGCCATTTCGGGTTCAATCATCCAGAATTCAGCAAGGTGTCGGGGTGTATTCGAATTTTCCGCTCTGAACGTAGGACCGAAAGTGTAAATTTCGGAAAGTGCAAGAGCACCAATTTCCCCCTCCAACTGACCGGAAACAGTAAGGTTTGTCTCTTTACCGAAAAAATCTTTCTGGTAATCAACCGACCCATTATCCTTTTTTGGCGGATTAACATCATCCAGCACCGTTACCCTGAACATCTCTCCGGCTCCTTCGGCATCCGAACCGGTAATAATGGGAGTGTGAAGATAGACGAACCCACGATCGTTAAAATACTTATGGATGGCAAACGACATGGCATGGCGAATGCGAAAAATAGCCCCGAAGGTATTGGTCCTTGGCCTCAGGTGTGCAATCTCCCGGAGGAATTCCAGCGAGTGTCCTTTTTTCTGCAACGAGTAGACTTCCGAATCAGCCGTTCCATACAATTCAATATCCTTGGCCTGTATCTCTACCTGCTGCCCCTTCCCCTGCGACTCCACCAACTTACCGGTTACCGCAATACAGGATCCTGTTGTGATCTTCTTCAATAAATCCTCATCAAATTTTGAAGTGTCTGCCACAATCTGGATATGATGGATTACCGAACCATCGTTAAGTGCAATGAAGGCTACGTGACTGGTTCCCCTCTTAGTCCGGACCCACCCCTTAACATGAACCTCTTTACCATAATCTTTCGAGTCAAGTAACTCTTTAACCTTGTTCCTGCTCCTTATCATATCGTAATATTACTTGAAAATAAAGTATAAAAATAAGATTTTTGGACTAAGAAATTCAATTTATATCAATTTATAAACCCTTTTGCTGATTTTGGCCTGATTTTTGAAAACACCAAAGAAGAAAGACTCAGGTTTGCACCTGTTCGTGAAATGAGTTGATGGCGAAAACCCGTTGTTTTTCTTGCTGTTTTACTGCATGTGGGAAGCGAATACTATCCATATAAATACTGGAATGAAATCCAATTGTAATCTCTGATCAATCTGCTTCAAAACACTAAGATTCGAAATAAATCGTTATAATAATACATTTTTAAAAATTAAAAAATAAAGTAATTTTGCAAGCACAATGTTAAAGAAACTGAGATGGAAAAGGATAGCAAATTGATTGTGATACCCTGGGATTTTACAAAAGTAGCTGAAAACGCATTGGTTCATGGGGTTAAAATCGCGAAGATGGTGGACAACGAATTGCGCTTATTGCACATTGTTGACAAGAAGCTGGATACGGCGAAAAAAGAGGAAGTAACAAACCAGTTGAATGAAATTGCTGCAAAGACAGAGCGGATTTATAATGTCAAGGTCGATTCATTTATCATGCAGGGAAACATTTTTAATGCAATTTCCAAATATGTATCGGACATACAGGCGAATCTGGTCATTATGGGGACTCATGGAATGAAGGGAATGCAGAAAATTACCGGAAGCTGGGCACTGAAAGTAATTGCAGGATCTAAAGTTCCGTTCATAGTAGTGCAGGATCCACCGGAGGATATGTCAAAATATCAAAATATTCTTTTCCCAATCGATTTTAAAATGGAGCAAAAGGAAAAATTGTATTGGGCCATATTCATGAGTAAATATTTTGATTCAAAAATCCATATTCTACAGGCAGCAACACAGGACAAATCGTTGTTGAAAAAACAAAAAGTGAATCTTAACTTCGCCATCAAATTCCTGATTCAAAACAGGATCGACTATGAAATCCATACGATTGAAAAAAGCGGGAATTTTGCCAACGATACCATCAAGTTTACACAGGATAAAAAGATTGACCTGGTCATCATCATGACCACCAAGAACATCAATTTCAGTGATTATGTTGTGGGAGCGCATGAGCAATACATCATTGCGAACAGCTCTCATATACCGGTAATGTGCATCAATCCGAAAGCAAATTTCGCCAAGGTTGCACAATACATGTATGGATAACCCCATTCCCCGATTCAGGTACAATCAAAGAATGTATTCTTTCCTGGGGATAAGGTAGGTGGTCAGCACGGCCGTTACCAGAGCCACAATAAAGGTAAATAATCTAGCTGTTAATCCTTTCTGGGTAAAGGTTGTAACCAGTACCGGCAGTTTCTCTTCAACAATCCGTTCTGTTGCGGTTTCAGTAAATTTCTCCTCCAGGATCCGTTCAAATTTTGTGACACTGATGTATTTCTGATCCAACAACTCCACAAAACCCGATGCTTGTTCTTCGGAAATGATCTCCGCCTCCACCAGGGATGAGAGTTTATCATCCGTCACCCGGTAATGCTGCTCAAATCCTGCACTCATCCAGAATATGGTAAACAGCAAACCGGTAATAATGGTCGCAAGAACAGCCCGGCCATGAAATCGTTTCCAGAATAGGGAAAAGATGATCACCACTGAAAAAGTACATCCAATTCCTGCCCACACATAGCTTACCAGTGTAAAGATTAATCGGGAGGGAGAAACGTATGCCAGGGCAAGGGCTATAACAGCAAGTGAAGCAGTAACAATGCGGGACCTGCGCAGTCCTTGTTTCCTCCCGGTATCCAGGTATTTGCCAAACGATGGCTTAATGAGGTTTTCCGACATTTCCGTTGCGGAGAGGATAAGCAACGAGTCAGCCGTTGAGATCATAGCCGCGATAGCTCCGGTAATCAGGATAGCAGCAATCGCCGGTGGAAACAGTTCCAGGAGAACCGCAGGCATAACATATTCCGGATCATCCAATCCTTTTGGTCCGAACAAAGCAATTCCTATCCATCCCAGGGAGAGCGCGCCAACATAGGCAATGAGGGTCCATGCGATACCAATATCTCTTCCCCTCTTTGCCTGCCGGGGATCTTTGATTGCCATGAACCGCATGCTCAACTGTGGCTGACCACCCAGGTAGCCAAAGAACCATGCAAACCCACCCACCATGATCAATCCTGCACTGAAGCCCCGGGCAGCCCCGGTCAGTGAGGTATAGGTTGGTCCCGCACCGGCTAATGCCTCCGGGATCGATTGGGCAAAGAGCCCCGCATGTGAAGAGAGATAAATGATACCGACAATGGGTCCAATGATCAGGGTAATAATCATAATAATAGCCTGAATCACATCGGTATACACCACACTTCGAAATCCACCGTATATGGTATAGGGAACAATGATGGCTGCCGTGATTAACATGCCGAGGTTTGCATCAATATCAAAGATGGTGTGGAGTGTTTTCCCACCCCCGAGAAACTGTGCTCCAACATAGAAGAAAAAGAAAAAAACAATGGTAAAACTACCGATGATACGTATCCATTTCCCCACTTCACCGTGTTTCCTGGCAATAAATTCGGTGAAGGTGGATACCTGGTAGGATTCGGCTATATCCCTCAGTCTCCAGGCAATTACAGCCCAGGCTGTGACAATGCCAACAACACACCCCAATGCAGTCCAGATTTCAGTAAGACCCATGGCATATGCAGCACCGGGCAACCCGAGTAAAGCCCAGGAAGATTCTCCGGTAGCCCGCTCAGACAGGGCAGCAACCCACCCCGGCAATTGCCTGCCCGCAATGGCATAGTCGACATCGGATTTTACCTTCCTTCCCTGGTATAAACCCCATAATATCAAAAGGGTCATGTAGATCACCATGACCAGGAGTATCTGTAGCTGTTGATCCATGTTTGTGCTCTTTAATTACCCTACAGGAAGAACAGTGCATCCAACATACCGCATGAAAGATGCCTTAATGCTCAACAGCCTTAAAGATATCAAGTTCGTTGAAAATTTAAAACTAAGGCATGAAAAAAAGGCCATCCAGCACACCGGACAGCCCCATTCCACGTAAGATCCATCAATTGGCCTATTTCTTCATCGCCCAATACGAGCGGTCCATCATCCATTGTTCTAACCGGCTCGATGGTTCAGTGGTGACATGCTGAATAAAATCCGCTGCATACATCCAGCTTGCCAACTCGATCTCCGGTTCCTTCTCCGGCTTCTCTAAAATTCCCAGGTCTGATTCAAGCAATTCCCGTAAATCATCCCTGTGCATCGTCTCTTCACGCGGTGGTACGATGTTTGTCTTCTTTGTCTTGTGTATCCAAAAATCCCGGTCATGCATCCACCGTTCAATAAGAATCTCACGCTCAACATACATTTCGAAATCTATCTTCTCCAAGGTCTTTCGCTCAAGATGACAATTGCTTCCTGTATTATCTATACCAAGAACCAGCTTCTTTAACGAGGTCATTTCAGAACTACCCGGCAATACATCAAAATCCTGCGCACCCAATGTCACAGGCAAAAACAGAAAAGCAAATAGTAATCCCGATAACCTGTATACTCTATTGAAACTTGTAAGAATTTTCATGATCTCTTCATTTTATTGCCCTTCCGCTGCTCACATCACTCCTGTTCATAAACCAATTATCACGTATTGTGCCAAACTTATTATGTTATTGTCATAGAGAACGTTAACCATCTTTTAAGAATTTGTTAATTTGTGTTAAAAACGACCAGAAATGTGCAGAAGTGTTCAAAATCGCACAGTGTATTAAAAAAGTATAACCGGCGCAGGGTGTCATTCACCAGCGAGGGATTACAACCTTATTATCATTTTCATTATTTTTGGATGTTGAAACTTCATTCGCTACCATGTCCATCATTGCAAAATCAGTAACAAAACGTTTCGGGAAGCAGAAAGCCCTGGATGATGTCTCCTTTGAGATACAGTCGGGGGAAGTGGTTGGTTTCCTTGGTCCCAATGGTGCTGGTAAATCGACCATGATGAAGATCATCACCGGTTTCCTTCCGCAGACTTCAGGGCAGGTACTGGTTAACCAATGGGATGTAATCGAAAAATCGGTTGAAGTCCGCAGGGTAATTGGTTATCTACCTGAAAACACACCCCTCTACCCTGAAATGTATGTCAGGGAATACCTGAAGTTTGTTGCCGGTATGTACAGGATGGGAAAACGCACAGACCTCCGGATCCATGAAATGATCGGTATGACCGGACTCGAACCGGAACAGCACAAGAAAATCGGTGCCCTGTCAAAAGGATACCGTCAGCGCGTCGGTTTAGCACAAGCACTGATCCATGATCCCGAGGTGCTGGTCCTGGATGAACCAACCTCCGGCCTCGATCCAAACCAGATCATCGAGATCCGAAGCCTGATTTCCGAAGCCGGAAGGGAAAAGACCGTGATGCTCTCCACCCATATCATGCAGGAGGTGGAAGCCATCTGTGATCGGGTCATCATCATCAACAAAGGGAAAATTGTTGCGGATGACCAAAAAGAAAAAATCCATTCAATCCTCGCGGAAAGCGTTCAGACCATACAGGTCGAATTCAGCGAAGCTCCTGATCAACAGGCACTGGAACGCCTCGACGGCGTGAACCGGGTTGCCTTTGTCAGGGAACACATCTGGCTGGTACAAAGCAGTGCAGACCGGGATATCCGGAAAGATATTTTCGATTTTGCAGTCAGAAATAAGCTGACAGTCCTCTCCATGCAAAAACAGGAAAAAAAACTGGAAGAACTTTTTCAGGAACTGACCCGAAATTAACCATTGGTTTGGACAAAGATTTGGTATCTTTCCAAATTATTGTTTCATTTGCATTTCACAACTATCAGTGGAAAAATTTGACTGATTGCAACCACAGAAAAAAATGCTAAAACAGTATCCGTTTTTGCTTTCCAGTCAATCACCCGCTAGTCTTTGTTAACATTTTTAATACCAATGAATTATGTCATACTTATTTACTTCTGAATCGGTATCGGAGGGACATCCTGACAAGGTAGCCGATCAGATCTCAGATGCATTGCTGGATGAATTCCTGAAACAGGATCCGGAATCGAAAGTTGCCTGTGAAACAATGGTCACCACCGGTCTGGTGGTTTGCAGTGGTGAAGTAAGAACCAATGGATGGGTTGATGTGCAGCAGGTTGTCAGGAGGGTAATCAGGGATATCGGGTATACTAAAGCTGCCTATAAGTTTGAGGCCGAATCGTGTGGAATCATCTCCACCATTCACGAACAATCATCCGACATTACACAGGGAGTTATCCGTGAAAAGGAGGAGGATCAGGGAGCAGGTGACCAGGGAATGATGTTCGGGTATGCCAACCGCGATATGGACAACGGAATGCCGCTGCCAATGGAGCTATCCCATATCCTCCTGCAGGAACTTGCGGCCATTCGCAAGGAGGGTAAGGAGATGACCTACCTCCGGCCCGATTCTAAATCACAGGTTACCATCGAATACGAAGATAACGGCAGACCAAAGTCAATCGATACCATCGTAATATCCACCCAGCACGACGAGTTTATTAAACCGGCTTCACCCTCCGTAACTGACTGCCGGAAAGCACAGGAGGCAATGCAGGCAACGATACGGAAAGACCTGCAGGAGATCCTGATACCACGGGTTAAGAAAGCCGTTCCTGACCGGATCAAAGTACTGTTCACTAATGGCTTCCACTTCCTGGTAAATCCTACCGGGATCTTTGTGATCGGCGGTCCCCACGGGGACACAGGACTGACCGGTCGAAAGATTGTGGTGGATACCTACGGGGGCATGGCACCACATGGTGGCGGAGCATTTTCAGGCAAGGATGCCTCGAAAGTCGATCGCTCAGCAGCCTATGCTGCACGACACATTGCCAATAATCTGGTGGCTGCCGGCGTGGCAAATGAAGTGCTGGTCCAACTCGCATATGCCATCGGAGTTGCAGAACCAGTCGGTATCTATGTCAATACCTTCGGAAGCTGTAAGATCAGAAAAGTTACCAGTCCGACCGAGTGCGATGGGGAGATCGCTACAAAAATTAAGCAAATTTTCGATCTTAGACCTTATGCCATCATCAAACGGTTCGGATTGAAAAATCCTATTTTTGAACGAACAGCCACCTACGGACACTTCGGACGCTCCCATTACCGGGAAGAGGTGGAAGTCTCCTATCAGGGAGAAGGTGTCACGGAAAAAGATATCGACGGTGAAACTCATTACTTCAAGGAGGTCGAATACTTTGCATGGGAAAAATTGGACTATGTCGATCGGATTAAAGAGGCATTTCAAATTACCTGATGGATTGTTTAACCCAAAAAAGACCCGTGCTGAAAAATTTGTAAATACCTCGGACTCTTTAACTACAAATAAAATTGAAATTGTAACTTTACATAGTATAAAAAAATAATTTGAAAAGGAAACTCACCTCTATAGTACTGTTTTTAATGCTTATTGCACCCGTTATCGGAACATATAGCTGGTTGCAGTACAAAAAGGCTACTGTCCAAAAAGAGGTAAAAAAACAACTGCTTGCCGGAAAAGACAAAGAGGAGCTGATTTTACTGAAATTTACTAAAAAAGAAGCCGTAACCCAGCTGCATTGGGAGCATTCCAGAGAATTTGAATACAACAACCTGATGTATGACATTGCTAAAACCGAAACGAAAGGTGATTCAATATTCTACTGGTGCTGGTTGGATTATGAAGAAACACAATTGAACCAGCAATTAAAAAATCTTGTAGCACAGATATTAGTAAATAATCAGCAAAACAAAGAGAATCAAAAACGACTGATAACCTTTTATAAATCCCTGTATCATTCAAAACAATCCGCATGGCATGCTCTGATTAATCAGACAGAGCCAAACACCGATGTTTATACGATCAATTGGTTATCCATTTCTTTTCCGCCTCCTGTTCCCCCTCCCAGGAAAGGTTAAATAGATGCAACAGATGAGACAACCTGCCATTTAGGTGGCAAGTTGAATCTGATTGTTCGCCATTATTTGTTTAACCTTAATTTCATTCATGATGAAAAAAATATTCATCGCATGGTTAGTGTTGGGTTTGTCCTGTTTTGCTCATTCCCAGACAATAACCATTAAAGATCACGAAACAGGCGAGCCGCTTGAACTGGTGACCCTGATGAGTGAAAAACCGAAAGCATTTACTACCACAAATTCCCAGGGACAAGCGGACATTTCAGCATTTAAAGAGGCTATAAAAATAGAAATTCGCGCACTGGGTTATAAAACAGCAATAAAAAGTTTTGCTGAACTGGTATCGTTATCTTTGGAGTTGCAATTGATACCCACAAATATTGGCCTGGATGCCGTTGTGGTCTCTGCAACACGCTGGAATCAAAGATCCAATGATATCCCCTCCAAAATAATCAATATTTCTCCTAAAGAAATGGCTTTACAAAATCCGCAGACAGCTGCTGATCTACTGAGTATTTCAGGGAAAGTATTCATCCAGAAAAGCCAGCAGGGAGGCGGTAGTCCCATGATCAGGGGATTTGCCACAAACAGGCTTTTGTACACGGTTGACGGAGTGCGTATGAACACTGCAATATTCAGGGAGGGAAATCTGCAAAACGTGATTTCGCTCGATCCCTTTGCCATTAAGAATACAGAAGTGTTTTTCGGACCCGGATCGGTTATATATAGCAGTGATGCCATCGGTGGGGTAATGAGTTTCGAAACCCTCACACCTCAATTGACGCTCATCGATAAGCCATTGATAACAGGAAGGGCCTTAACCCGCTATTCAACAGCAAACAATGAAAAAACAGAACATTTCGATATCAATCTCGGATGGGAAAAGTGGGCAATAATTACCAGTATCACTGCAACCGATTATGACGATTTGCGGATGGGAAGTCACGGACCGGATGAATACCTTCGCCCATTCTTTGTGCAAAGAATTGACAGTGTAGATGTGGTTGTCACGAATGATGATCCGAAGGTACAGGTCCCGTCCGGTTACTCGCAGGTCAATATTATGCAGAAAGTACATTTTAAACCCAATGAAAACTGGGATTTTCAATATGGTTTCCACTATTCTGAAACGTCCGATTATTCACGATACGATAGACACATGCGGTTAAGAAACGGTCTGCCTCGCTATGGCGAATGGTATTACGGTCCCCAAAAATGGATGATGAACAACCTGCACATTACCCATGCCGGAAACAATGCCATCTATGATCAAATGACACTTCGTTTGGCACACCAGGTCTTTGAAGAAAGCCGCATTAGCCGTGACTTGAACAAACCCGACAGGGAAATTCGTATTGAGAAAGTAAATGCCTCTTCTGCCAACCTTGATTTTTTAAAGTCAATCGGTTCTAAGAATAAGTTATTCTATGGTCTGGAAATAGTATTGGATGATGTTAATTCCAAAGGAATAAATGAGGACATCTCAACCGGAATAAGTGCACCCGGAGCCACCCGTTACCCGCAATCAATATGGGCTTCTTATGGAGCATACCTTACGGACCAGTTTAAAATTACAGAGAAGTTGCTTTTACAGGCCGGTATTCGGTATAATCATTTTCAAATTGAAGCGGAATTTGACACAACTTTTTACCCATTCCCGTTCACCACAACAACACTGAAAAACGGTGCATTAGCGGGAAGTTTTGGTTTTGTGTACCGCCCAACGGATAAGTGGGTGATCAATACCAACATTTCAACAGCATTTCGCTCACCCAATGTGGATGATATTGGGAAAGTGTTTGATTCTGAACCGGGAGCTGTAACGGTACCCAATCCAGACCTTGAACCGGAATATGCCTACAACATGGATTTGGGAATGACCAGGGTATTTAGTGACGCAGTAAAAATTGATCTTACCCTCTATTACACCATTCTCCAAAATGCACTGGTAAGGCGTGATTATACACTCAACGGCCTGGACAGCATAGTGTATGACGGTACATTGAGTCAGGTACAAGCTATACAAAATGCTGCCGCCGCCCATGTATTTGGAGTGCAGGCAGGTATGGAAGTTAAGTTTCCGTTAGGATTCGGATTCTCTACAGACTTCAATTACCAGGCAGGTGAAGAAGAACTGGATGACGGCACGACCAGCCCTTCCCGTCATGCCCCACCCTGGTTCGGCGTGTCAAGACTGACATATTCTGCCAATAGATTGAACTTGCAGTTCTATGCAGAGTATAGCGGCGAACGAAAATTTAAGGACATGCCGGAAGAAGAAAAAGGGAAAACAGAAATATATGCAGTAGATGAAAACGGAAATCCTTATTCTCCGTCATGGTATACACTCAATTTTAAGGCTTCCTATCCTTTTGCTGAGAATTTTACACTTAGTGCCGGATTGGAAAACCTGACAGATCAGAGATACCGACCATACAGTTCAGGTATTGTTTCCCCGGGGAGGAACTTTGTACTTTCCCTGAGAGTGAATTTCTGATTTAACCTATTATTTCATTCATGCATGATTTATTGACTAATTTTGCCTGCGAACAAATCAATCTACGATGCTTCCATCCCGTGAAAAAAAGTGGTATGCACTCTACACTAAATCCCGTACTGAGAAAAAGGTGTATCAATTGCTTATAGAAAAAGGGATCGAGGCATACCTACCCCTGCTGAAAACCCTGAAACAGTGGAGTGACCGGAAAAAATGGGTGGAAGAACCCCTCTTTCGTTCCTATATTTTTATCAGGATCTCGGAAAGGGAATGGCTTGATGCAATACGGACCGATGGTGTTGTACGCATGATCACCTTTCAGGGAAGACCCGTATCAATCCCCGATAAGCAGATTGAAGCCGTCCGTGCTTACATTAACGAAGGGGAAGACCGGGTGGAAAAGGAAGTTCAGTTCGAACGGGGCAACCGCGTGGAAGTGACACGCGGCACATTGCAGGGACTGCAAGGAATCATGGTTGAAACCAAAGGGAAAAAACGCGTCATGGTGGAGATTGAAGGGATTGGTGAGAAAATTATGCTCAACATCCCAAAATCTTCACTGAAAAGTATCCAACCATAATAATCAGCCTCTTTAACCGGAAAGAGAAAACTCTTTATTAATTTTGTCAATTCGTTTTTTTGATATTATACCATTAATCCCTGAATAGATGTTTCACGAATCAAATAACCGGTCGATCCTGAAAACCATCTCCTGGCGCTTCTGGGCAACTATCACCACTGCTGCCCTGGTACTTGCCTTTACCGGACACCTTAAGATTGCACTGGTAATCGGCGGAATAGAGGTCATACTGAAAATCGTTCTCTACTATTTCCATGAGCGGGTCTGGAATAAAATATCCTATGGGAAAAAAGAGATCAAACCGAGTGTTATCTGGTTTACCGGCCTTTCCGGTGCCGGTAAAAGCACCATCTCAGAAGCAGTCTATGAGCGGCTCAAAAAGAAAGGTCTGAAAATCGAACACCTGGATGGTGATGTCGTCCGCAGCATCTTCCCCACTACCGGATTCTCAAAAGAAGAGAGGAACAGGCACATCAAACGCGTAGGATTCCTGGCAAGCATGCTGGAGAAAAATGGCGTGTTCATTATCGCCTCCTTTATCTCTCCTTACAAGGAATCAAGGGATTTTGTCCGTAACCTTTGCTCAAACTTCCGCGAAGTGTATGTCTCCACACCACTTGCAGAATGCGAACGAAGGGATTCAAAAGGATTGTATGCCAAAGCACGGAAAGGAGAGATCAAACAGTTTACCGGTATAGACGATCCCTATGAAGTCCCCCAAAACCCGGAAATCACTGTCGATACCTCAAACCAATCCGTAAATGAAAGCATCGACTATGTCATGAAAGAACTGGGATTCTAATAAAACTAAGAGTACACAGATTGAGACCAAGAGACTTTGAGAGGGGGTGACGGGGTGACTTTGAAGAGACTGAGGGCGAAGGGAAAAAAGAAAAATGAAAGGTGAGAAGTGAGTAGTGCGCGGATTTCGAATTCTTAATCCAACCCCAATTCCTTCTTGCTATATCTAAAGTCACCATATGACTATTGTTTGACCATGGTATGACCACCGTATGACAATTGCCTTGCCTGCCGGCAGGCAGGTATGACCATTGTTTGACTATCGCATGACCACTTTCCGATTGTATTGCAACCATCCTGAAGGAAAATCAGTCCTTTTTAATACCCTGTAAAAAGATTACATTATCCCACAGGGATTATTAAATTTGGTACTACCTAAAAAACCAAGGTGTTGAAGAAAGGGCTGATTTTTTTTGTCATCGATCTGCTGTTGGTCACCTTTTCCTTCCTGCTAATTACCTGGATAAGGCCGGGGAGTGTGGGTAGTTATTTTTCCCGGTATTACCTCTCCTTTATCATTTTTATTGTGATCTGGATTGGATCATCCATCCCTTTTAAAAAATACGCTCCGCTAAGAAGTCCCACCTTTAAAAACGTTATTCTGCCAATCGTTATCAGCAACCTGGTTGCCCTTGGTACGATCAGCGTATTAATGTATTTCTTCCGGACTACCTACTACTCCCGTACAATCGTTTTGGGGACAATATTGTTGGCCAGTTTTTTTGAATTCCTTTTTAGCAGCCTCTATTTCTTCCTTAAAATCGCCATTGAATATCAGAACCCGCCGGATAATGAATACCTGGCTCTCAGGGCACAACAGTTAAACGGAAATTCCAATCATGCTGATATTTTTGAAGCAATGCCTGAAAACGGAAAAGCAATTGAATTATCCGGGGAACTCAGAAAACCCATCATTGATGAGTGCGGAGAGGAAGGATTATCTTTTATCTTGAAAAACAATTGTTGCGAATCGGAGGAAACGTTGCTTGTAGCGACTACAACATCATTTAATATTGCAACACAACCCGATAACCGGTACCGGGCCATCATCAACCTTAAACGGATCAACGATATCGCTTACCTGAACCGGTTCTTCGAAGCGGTAAATTCCAAAATTCCTAAAAACGGAACCTTCATCGGATGTGTGGAAACAAAAAACCTAAGGAAGCAACGGATCTTTAAAAAATACCCCTTTCTCCTGAATTATTTTTACTATTACTTTTTGGATTTTCCGGTAAAACGCCTGATGCCGAAATTTAAAATCACATCGGGTTTGTATCATTTCCTCACCCGTGGCCAGAACCGGGTGATTACCCGTGCCGAAACGCTCGGGCGGCTTATTTCCTGTGGATTTGATATCGTCAATGAAGCATACATCGATTCCCTGTTCTATTTTGCAGTAAAGAAAGTCGGGGAACCCTCCTTTGACCCCAACCCTACCTACGGTCCATTGGTCAGACTGAAACGTATTGGCAAAGAGGGTAAGGCTATCAAAGTACTTAAAATGAGGACTATGCACCCATATGCCGAATACCTTCAGGATTACATGTATAAGATGCATAACCTGACCGAGGGAGGTAAATTCGATTTTGACTTCAGGGTGTCAACACAGGGAAGAATCATGAGAAAACTCTGGATTGATGAACTGCCAATGCTGTTCAACTGGTTTAAAGGTGACCTGAAACTGGTTGGAGTGCGGCCCATCAGTGAGCATTATTTCAACCTGTATGATAAAGAAGTCCGTGAAAAGAGAACAAAATACAAACCCGGTCTTATACCTCCTTTCTATGCCGACCTGCCAAAAAGCCTCGGGGAGATACAGGAATCGGAAATGCGTTACCTTGAAGCGTATGAAAAAAAACCGTTCAGAACCGACTGGAGATATTTCTGGAAGGCAATGTATAATATTGTGATAAAGAGAGCCCGGAGCCAATAGTTTTTTGTTTCATTATATACATAAGTATAACTCAAAAATGCTATTTCGGGTAATTATGATTATTTTGTATTCCTTTGTTACCTTTGTCCTTAACCAATAGACTCATACAGAATATCCAGTGATGAAACGACTCGTTTATATTGGTCTGTTTATTCTTTCAATCACGAAGGGCTATCCACAGGAGGTGTATCAGCACATTTCCAATACCTCGATTTATCAATTCATAGACGAGTTAGCCAATCAACAAATCATCGATATTAACAGTGCCGTAAAACCTTATACCCGGAGGCTCATAGCGGAGAAACTATCAGAAGCAAATGCCAGAAGGGAGGAGCTTAACCCACGACAACAAAAAGATCTCGATTTTTACCTGAAGGATTTTCATAAGGAGCTGAAACCCGATAAGCATTTTAAGAAACGGCTTGACCTGTTCTACTACAAAGATTCCCTCTTCACCTTCTCACTCAATCCCATCCTGGGGATCCAATACTGGACAAATAATAACGGTTCGGTCTATCACCGGTGGAACGGGGCTGAAACATTTGCCTACATTGGTAAACATGTCGGGATCTATGCCAGCCTGAGGGACAATCATGAGAATAAAAAGATCTCGGAATACGATCAAATAACACAGCGTTTCGGAGCAAATTATAAAGCAAAATACGATTACAGTGAAATGCGGGGAGGAATTACCTTTTCGTGGAAGTGGGGATCTTTCGGACTGATCAAAGATCATTTCTCCTGGGGTAACAATTACAACGGAGCAAATATCTTTGCGGGAAGAACCCCATCCATTTCACAGGTACAACTTCACCTTGAACCCGCTAAATGGCTCGAATTCACCTATACACATGGCTGGCTGGTCTCAGAAGTGGTGGACAGCACAAGAAGCTTTTATTACGCCACTCCGCATGGCGATGAGTACCGCAAGGTTTACCACAATAAATACCTGGCTGCCAACATCTTTACCATCAAACCGTTTGAGCGATTCCGGTTCTCTTTCGGGAATTCCATCATTTACGACCACGAGATCGAAGCCGCCTACCTTACCCCATTCTTCTTCTTCAAATCGATTGACCATACGCTGAATTCGGGGATTGACAATCAGAACTCCCAAATGTTCTTTGATATCAGTTCACGTCAGATCAACCACCTCCACCTTTATGCCACGCTATTCCTGGATGAAATAGCGATTGGGCGTATGTTTGATCCGGACGAACACTCCAATTTTTACAGTGCAAAGCTGGGTTTCCGGCTATCCAATTTCCCCCTGCAGAACCTGTCGTTAACCACCGAATATACCCAGACCAATCCGTTGGTTTTCAGGCATTACGTTTCAACCCTGACCTTCGAATCAAACCAGTATAACCTGGGTCATTACCTCAAGGACAATGCCAGGGAACTTTTTCTTTCCCTCGAAGCAAAACCCATTCGCGGACTTACCCTGCATCTTTCCTATACCTTTGCCCAGAAAGGACCGGATCATACTGCACTGGACTCTGATCGCCTTGGTTTACCCTTTATGGAAAGCATTGAATGGGAGAGTAAAATGTTCGCCTTCCGAACACGCTATGAGGTCATTAATGACGGGTATGTCTTTGCGGAGTATATGCACCGCAACGTGGATGGCGTAACGGAATATCTACCCGAAATCTGGCAGGGCACAACCAATACCTTCTCGTTTGGAGTGAATTTCGGATTTTAAGCTGTACCACTTTTTATTACAAAGTATACCCGGTATTATTCATTGTGCTCGTACAGAAAAATCTTTGCGGTTTCTGAAATGCTCTGCTTTACCGGTTTAAAATCGATGCCTGTCAGATCCCTGATTTTTTTATTTGAAAAACAGGTTTTATGGTGTGCTGACCGTGCGGTGTCCCTGGTAAAGAGCTGTGGTCTGAACAGAAGTTTACTCACCAGCCAGTCACTGCGCCAGGTCATGCCGGTGAGAAAAGGAGGGGCATAGTGTTTCGGCGGTTTTTTACCCAACGCGTTTGCAACAAGCGTGAAAACCTCCCGGTAAGAGAGATTTTCAGACGACAGGATAAAACGCTCCCCTGAAATGGTACTCTCCATCATGGTAATCATTGCATGGACCACATCCCACACATCTACATACCCGGTCATACCGCAGGTGTAGAAACTCAACCCCTTCCAAACGGGTTTAAAAATAGTGGAACTGCTCCTGTTCCAGTCGCCGGGTCCAATAACAATCGACGGATTGACGATCACAGCGTTTAACCCTTCCCCAATACCTCTCCATACTTCCATTTCTGATCGGTACTTGCTGACAGAATAAGCAGAACGGTGCTTTGAATATTTCCAGATCACGGTTTCATCCACCGCTTCCCCCTGGCGGTAACCGATAGCAGCGGTTGAGCTGACAAAACAGAGCTTTCTTATTCCTCTCTCCAGGCATGCATTTACCACGTTTGCTGTTCCGGAAACATTATTTTCCATCATCTGCTGCTTCTGCTGGGTTACAAAGGAGACCATTGCAGCACAGTGGTAAACCCGTTCAACTCCCTCCATCGCTTCAGTGAGCGAGTCAGGGTTCAACAGATCTCCTTCAACCCAATCGATGCGTGAAAACAACTCTTCAGAATCCTCGGAATAATAGGAGAAGGTTTTCTTTACACGTTCGAGATTGCTGGTGGATCTTCTGATCGCTTTCACAGGCTTCCCCTGGCTTACCAATTCATAGAGGAGGTGCGATCCGATGAGACCGGTACCGCCCGTTACCAAATCCATATTTGCGTTTTTTGATGTATTACCGGTTCGAAAGGTAATCAGTTGTTTTGATATTTACTAACGCGCAGTATTCAAAAATAATCCTGCCGATTTACCTGGATAGAATGGCCCATTTGATATAAAAATGCAGATTTGTAAGTCCGGGAATGTCTTCTATTTTTTTTACCTTCGCAGATTGATCAAAAAAACAATTAAAAATTAAGATATCATGTTCTCAGGAATTGTTGAAGAAGCAGCCAAAGTGGTTAATCTTGAAAAAGAGCAGGAGAATCTCCACATTACCATGGAGTGCTCTTTTGTCGATGAACTAAAAATCGATCAGAGCATTTCGCATAATGGAGTGTGTCTGACAGTTGTAAAGAAAGAAGGGAAAACCTATACGGTTACGGCAATTAAAGAGACCCTGGTAAAATCAAATCTCGGAAAATTGCAGATCGGTGATAAAGTTAACCTTGAGCGAAGTCTGAAGATCGACAGTTTGCTGGATGGTCATCTTGTACAGGGTCATGTTGATCAAACCGCGGTATGTACCGAAGTAAAAGAGGCGGAAGGAAGCTGGTATTATACGTTTGAATATGAACCCGCACAGGATGATTACATTACGGTGGAAAAAGGTTCGATCTCTGTTAATGGGGTTAGCCTGACCGTTATTAATTCAAAAGACAAATCATTCCAGGTAGCGATCATTCCCTATACTTACGAAGTCACTAATTTTCATCAGATCCAGGCAGGAACCATTGTTAATCTTGAATTCGATATCATCGGAAAATATATCGCCAGGATTATGAAACAACAATTGCTATGAAAAGTCTTACACCACGACAAATTGCATTTATCATATCCTTTGCCACAGCATTGCTTACAACAGCTATATTGCTCCTTTTCCAATACCTGATACTATCTTACAGTTGGTATTACCTGTTGGCTACAATTGGCATACTATTTATCCTGATGTTTTGGGGCATATTATCCCTGCTCAATTATTTTATTACTGAAAAGATCAATCCAATCTATAAAACCATTCGTAATATCAGTGTACCGGAAAAAGTGCTTCATGGAGATTTTTCAGGAAGAGACATCATATCCGAAGTAAAAGATGAAGTGATCAATTGGGCAAAAGGAAAAATACAGGAAATCAATCAGTTAAAGCAGATGGAAAAGTATCGTAAGGAGTTTCTGGGAAATGTATCCCATGAACTGAAGACACCCATTTTTAACATCCAGGGATATGTGCTTACGTTACTGGATGGCGGTTTGGAAGATGCATCGATAAACCGGATGTATCTCGAACGTACTGAAAAAAGTATCAACCGCATGATCTCCATCGTGGAAGATCTTGAAATCATCTCCCGCCTGGAATCCGGTGAGCTGAAGCTGATGAAAGAGAAATTTGATATCGTTCGTCTCGTTGAGGAAGTTGTTGAGACCCAGGAGATGAGAGCACAAGAGAAAAAGATCAGGTTAACAATAAAGGGGGGAATAGAAAGGAAAATCTTTGTTCGTGCTGATAAAAAAAGAATTTATGAAGTCCTCAACAACCTGGTAATCAATTCGATGATTTACGGCATAGCGGGTGGAAGAACGACTATTTCTTTCAGCGATATGGGAGATAACATTCTGATCGATGTGACCGATAACGGTATCGGGATACCGGAAAAGGACATTCACCGGATTTTTGAACGATTTTACCGGGTCGATCGCAGCCGCTCCCGGCACTATGGGGGAACCGGTTTGGGCCTGTCCATAGTAAAACACATTATAGAGGCTCATAATCAGACAATTAACGTAAGAAGCTCAAAAGAGAAAGGAAGTTCTTTTGCCTTTACTCTGAAAAAAGCCTGATTTTGGTTTTTATTGCCAATTCTTCTACCTTTGTGGACTTCTAAAAAAGAGAGTAAAAAAGTAACAGTGCAAAACGATGGGTTCAACTTTTCCTGAATATAAAACATTCGATCTTGCAGACATCAACAAAGAGGTGCTGAAGATCTGGGATAAAAATGATACCTATCATAATACATTAGAAGCCACCAGGGGAAAACCGGCATTTGTCTTCTATGAAGGCCCACCTTCGGCAAATGGAATGCCAGGGATACATCATGTCATTGCCAGAACCATTAAGGATATTTTCTGCCGGTATAAAACCATGCAGGGATTTTATGTTGAACGGAAAGCCGGATGGGATACTCATGGCCTTCCGGTTGAATTAAGTGTTGAGCAGGACCTCGGCATTACCAAGGAAGATATTGGGCAAAAAATCTCCGTTGAGGAGTTCAATAAAGCCTGCAAAAAGGTTGTCATGAAATACACGGACGCATGGGAGGATCTCACCCGAAAAATGGGTTACTGGATCAGCATGGAAGATCCATACATAACCTATGACAACCGGTATATCGAAACACTGTGGTATTTGTTAAAAAAATTATACGAGAAAAAACTGCTCTATAAAGGGTATTCAATCCAACCTTATTCACCAGCTGCCGGTACCGGTCTCAGCACACACGAACTGAACCAACCCGGCTGCTATCGTGATGTCAAGGATACAACGGTTGTTGCCCAGCTCAAGATCATCCGAAATGAACAGTCTGAATTCCTGTTCAAGAATATCGACAGTGAACTCTATTTTCTCGCCTGGACAACCACTCCATGGACATTGCTTTCCAATACAGCATTGGCTGTTGGCAAAGGTCTTCACTATGTTAAGGTCAGGACCTTCAACCAGTATACCGGCGAACCCATTACCGTTATCCTTGCTAAAGATCGTTTCCGGTACTACTTCCCTGAACGGGATGAGGGACTTCGGTTGGAAGAGTATAAAAAGGGATATAAAAACATCCCCTACAAGATCCTTTCCGAGTTTCTGGGTGCTGACCTTGAAGGAATTCGTTATGAACAGCTCATGCCCTTCCAGCAGCCGAAAGAAGGGGATGCATTCCGAGTGCTTATTGGTGATTTTGTGACCACGGAAGAGGGAACGGGAATTGTTCATATTGCCCCAAGTTTCGGTGCAGATGACTTCCGGATCGCACAGGAAAATGGGATCGGATCACTTACCCTGGTTGATAAACAAGGGAAATTCGTTGAGGGTGTGGGTGAATTTTCCGGCCGTTTTGTTAAAAATCAATACGACAATAACCTGACGGAAAAAGATCCTACTGTTGATGTGGATATATCGGTTGATCTGAAATTAAACAACAAAGCATTCAAAATTGAAAAGTATGTTCACTCCTATCCACATTGCTGGAGGACCGACAAACCGGTATTGTATTATCCGTTAGATTCCTGGTTTATAAAGACCACGGCACTGAAGAAGCGTATGATGCAATTGAACGAAACCATCAATTGGAAACCCCCTTCAACCGGAATCGGGCGATTCGGGAAATGGTTGGAAAACCTGGTTGACTGGAACCTGTCACGCTCCAGATATTGGGGAACGCCCCTGCCGATTTGGAGGACCGAAGACAGAAAAGAACAGCTCTGCATTGGCTCGGTAAAAGAACTGAAAGGTGAGATCGAACGATCAATGGAAGCCGGGATCATGAAAAAGAATCCATTGGAGGATTTTATCCCGGGCGATAATTCAAAAGAGAATTATGAAAAATTTGACCTCCACCGGCCCTTTGTAGATGAGATCATTCTCGTTTCACCCAGCGGAAAAAAGATGTTTCGGGAACCCGATCTCATTGATGGATGGTTTGATTCTGGGGCAATGCCCTATGCACAGGTCCACTATCCATTCGAAAACAAAGAAAATTTCGGGAAAATCTTTCCCGCTGATTACATTGCCGAGGGAGTAGATCAGACCCGTGGATGGTTTTTTACACTTCATGCCATTGCGGTCATGCTTTTTGATTCCGTGGCGTTTAAAAACATCATTTCAAACGGACTTGTTCTTGATAAAGACGGGGCAAAGATGTCAAAACGGCTGGGGAATGTCGTTGATCCTTTTGAAACCATCGAAACCAATGGCTCCGACCCGCTCCGATGGTATCTGATCACCAATGCTCAACCCTGGGATAACCTGAAATTCGATCCCACCGGTGTGGAAGAGGTGAAACGCAAATTTTTCGGAACCCTGTTCAATACCTACTCATTTTTTGCACTGTATGCTAACGTTGACGGATTTATTTATAAAGAAGAAAAGGTCCGGGTGAACGAAAGACCGGAGATCGATCGGTGGATCATCTCGCTGCTGAATTCCCTGATCAAAGAGGTGCAAGAGAGCCTTGACAATTACGAGCCTACAAAAGCTGGAAGGGCTATACAGGATTTTGTAACTGAAAACCTCAGTAACTGGTATGTGCGGCTAAACCGAAAACGATTCTGGGGCGGCGAATATTCGATGGATAAAATCGCTGCTTATCAAACCCTGTATCTCTGCCTGGAAACCGTTTCCAGGCTCTCAGCACCCATATCTCCGTTCTATATGGACAAGTTGTTCTGTGATTTGAACCGTGTTTCCGGGAATCATGACGCTGTATCGGTCCACCTGGTTGCTTTCCCTGAATGCGATGCCCGCTTGATTGATACAGAGTTGGAAGAGAAAATGGCCCTTGCCCAGAAAGTTTCCTCAATGGTTCTCGGTCTTCGCCGAAAAGTGAACATCAAGGTACGCCAACCATTGCAAAAGATCAGAATTCCCGTTTCCAACTTCGATGATAAAGAGAAACTGGAAGCTGTCGAAAATATTATCCTTCCCGAAGTAAATGTAAAAGAATTGGAAATCATTACGGATGAAAAGGATAGCCTGATCGTGAAACGAATTAAACCAAATTTCAAGTTGCTTGGACCCCGTTTTGGTAAAGAGATGAAACAGGTTACTCAATTAATCGGTCAGTTCAGCCAGGAAGATATTCACGAAATTGAAGAAAAAGGACACCATACCATTCAGGTTGATGATGTAAACCGGGAAATAAAACTATCTGAAGTAGAGATATTTACTGAAGATATTCCGGGTTGGCTGGTGGCAAACGAAGGTCAACTGACGGTTGCTCTTGATATCAATGTGACCGATGAATTGAAGGAAGAAGGCATTGCACGTGAACTGATCAACCGTATTCAAAACATGAGAAAGGAGAACGGTTTCGATGTAACGGATAAGATTACCATCCAAATTAAGAAGCATACAGCGCTAAATAACGCCGTGAAACACCATGCTCACTACATTGCTTCCCAGACACTGGCAACCAAGGTGGACCTGGTGGATCAACCGGACGATAAAAAGGCGAAAACCATTGAATTGGAAGAAGGGGTAAATACAATCATTACTATTCAGAGAATAAACACATAACTGGCTATTATTCTTTTGGTTAGACTCGGTTTTCCGGAGCAGATCAAAAATGGTAAAATGTACGGTGTTTTATTAGAAATTTGTTATATTTATATAAAAATAAGAGCGCCATGGCAGAGAAGACACGCTATTCAGATGAAGAGCTCCTTGAGTTTAAAGAGATCATCTTACAAAAAATTGAAAAAGCCAAGCAGGATTACGACCTGCTGAAACATACCATTACTCATGAAGAGAGTAATGACACGGAGGACACATCACCTACTTTCAAGGTACTGGAGGAAGGAGCAGCAACCCTTTCAAAGGAGGAAGCCGGTAAACTGGCTCAACGCCAGTTGAAATTCATCCAGCACCTTCAGGCTGCATTGATACGAATTGAAAATAAAACGTATGGTATTTGCAGGGAAACCGGGAAACTGATATCGAAAGAGCGGCTCCGCGCTGTCCCGCATGCTACCCTTAGTATCGAAGCAAAACAGAGACAACGGTAAACGGCCTGAAAATCGCCCGGATGAAATGATTGAAGCAATGGTTTCAATCATTTTTTATTACTCCCTTTTTCAAATCGTTTAAAAATTATAGTTTTGGTCGAAAAATAATTCCGATGTCAATAAGAAAACAGTCCCTTTTCCTGATCCTCCTGATCCTTGTAGCTGACCAGATGTTAAAGATCTGGGTCAAAACCCACATGATGCTTGGACAGGAATACCATATCCTTGGGAATTGGTTTATCATGCATTTCCTGGAAAACAATGGAATGGCTTTCGGACTTGAAATTTCCGGTGAATTCGGGAAGATTATCCTTAGCATTTTTCGAATTATTGCTGTGGCTGCGATCGGTTGGTACCTCGTTCATCTGACCCGTCAAAACGCTTCTAACGGATTGATATTAAGTATCTCCATGGTGATGGCCGGAGCGATAGGAAACATTATTGACAGTGCATTCTATGGGATAATCTTTAGTGATAGCTATTTCAGGGTAGCAGAATTTTTACCCGAAGGTGGGGGGTATTCCAGTTTCCTGCATGGCCAGGTAGTCGATATGCTCTATTTCCCAATCATTAAAGGACATTTGCCAGGCTGGTTCCCCATCTGGGGATCACAGGAATTCATCTTTTTCCGGCCTGTTTTTAATCTTTCCGATAGCTCCATAACCATCGGCGTAGCCCTGATCCTTATCTTTCAAAAGCGGTTTTTTAAACATCAGGAAACCCAAGAACCACTGCCCGCTGATATCGAGCAAAAATAAAAATTAGCTAACCCGTTGTGCTATTATAGTCTGGCTACAATAATCTTTTTTAATGATTGATTTTTAAATACTTAGCTCCGTAGGCCGTGCCTGCCGACAGTGTAATACTTCACAATTTCGGTAACAAAATTTCAAATAAACATCTTAAAGTAGATTTTATCCCAGGTCCATCTATCGAAATTGTTTTAAATCATCTAAATTTACCCCGGTAGGGGTAGAACAATGAGTAACCACTGGTGTAACCGGTGGTTAAGGTGTACAAGAAGATAGCAACCCTACAGGGGTTGAATATTCAAATGTAAGGCATTAGTATTCAACCCCCTGCCTGCCGGCAGGCAGGCATCCGGGGTTGTGGATAAAGATCATCAACATACCCGGCACTTCGCCCCGACAAAATCGTCGGGGCTTGTACCGGGCTATTCATTATTCAATCCCTCCGGGATTGCGTTCTATATATCCTCCAGACCTTGTACAAAAAATTAGGCAATCAATTAACCAAATAGATCTTAAAATCTCAAACAAAATCTGTTATCTGAATACTGAAGAAATACACGGCAGGCAGGAGCGCCATATTGGTAGCCCGGGGCGAAGATCAAGGAATTTTAGAAGGTTAATGATAAAGTTGAGAAGAGAAAAGTAAGCTTATCAAACCTCATCACTTCAAATCTAACGTTTTACAAAAATCCTTTACTACTCTTTGGTAAGTTCGATGATCAGTTTAATGATCTCTGGAATTTCACTATCCGGAATTTTTCCTTTGTACAGCGCCCTTACTACCCGGTTTTTATCAACGATGATGACACTGTAGCTGTCCTCAGGCAGTCCCCATTGTTCCTGAAGAACAGCATCATAATCAAACAGTATGGTGGTTTCATACTTTTCTGCTTTTCTCCCGGCAATTAAACGGATCAGCCCGTTTGGTTTCCATGTGGATTTACAATCCACAATCCCAAATCCTTTAAAATGATCCTTGGATATGATCTTATCCACATCAACCGCTTTGTCTATTGCATCATTGAAAGGATCATTCAGATCCGACTCATCCGGATCCACATAATTGACCTGCAATACTTTCCCTTTCCATGTATCCATGGTGTGCACAATTCCGTCGGCATCTTTAAACTCCCAATCGGATGCCTTATCACCTACTTTGAGCTTGCTGCTCTGTGCCTGTAGTAATAATCCGGTTAACAGCAGTGTCAGGAATAGAAAATATGTTTTCATGAGTCTCTAAGTTTCAAGGGTTGTTATTCGATTATCAGATAATGAACATGGCTTGTTGTAAAGATAAAGAAATATTTATTTATTCAACTTTCTCCGACTACAGAACCGATTTTTTATTTTGTTGCTCTGGAAAAATGATATCGAAAAGTGGTCATTCTATCAATAACAGATCTACCTGCTTCCGGGGCAGGTCAACCCGGGAAATCTCAATAGTTATCGGATCTCCGAGCTGGTATCGTTTATGAGTAAGGCGACCGGTAATGCAATAATTCTCTTCATCCAGCTCATAAAAATCGTCATCCAGCTCTCTGATTGGGATCAATCCCTCGCATTTATTTTCACTGATCTCTACATAGATCCCCCAGTCTGCAACCCCGGAGATGATCCCATCATACTGCTGTCCGATTTTATCTTTCAGGAATTCAACCTGTTTGTATTTTATGGATGCCCGTTCTGCTTCAATGGCTTTGCGTTCCATTTCGGAGGCATGCATGCAGAGGCTCTCATAGTGTTCTTCACTCTCCGATTTTTCATTGCGCAGGTACTTTTCCAGCAATCGATGAACCATCATATCCGGATACCTGCGGATGGGTGAGGTAAAATGGGAATAATGGTCAAATGCAAGGCCATAGTGCCCGATATTGCGGGTTGAATATTTTGCTTTAGCCATTGTCCTGATCGCCAGGGTCTCAATCAGGTTTTGTTCCTTTTTCCCCTGGACATTCTTCAGGAGCTGATTCAGCGATTGGGACAGTTGCCGGTGTGAGGCGGTGGATATCTGGTGACCAAATTTCTTTATCAGGAAAGCAAAGGATGACAGTTTTTCCTGATCGGGCCGGTCATGAATCCGGTAAACAAAAGTTTTCGGCGGCTTGGTTTTTAATCCAACATACTCTGCAACATGCTTGTTCGCCAGTAGCATAAATTCTTCAATCAATTGATTGGACGGTTTATTTTGTTTAAGGAAAACGCCTAACGGTGTGCCCTTTTCATCAATTTCAAATGCCACTTCAGTACGTTCAAAATCAATGGAGCCGTTTTCAAACCTTCTTTTTCTCAACGTTTGAGCCAGTTGATGAAGCCTCATAATTTCCGTGCTCATATCGCCCTTTCCTGTTTCAATCACCTTCTGAGCCTCTTCATAGGTAAATCGCCTGTCAGAACGAATGACGCTTTTTCCCATCCACTCAGAAACAACATTGGCTTCATCATCCATTGCAAACACGGTGGAAAAACAAAGTTTATCCTCCTCCGGTCGCAGGGAGCAAAGCTGGTTTGATAATTTCTCAGGAAGCATCGGGATGACCCGGTCAACCAGGTAGACTGATGTTCCACGTTCCTGTGCTTCTTTGTCAAGAACTGAATTGGGTGAAATGAAAAAAGTAACGTCAGCAATGTGCACACCGACTTCCCATTTGCCGGAGTCAAGCTGTCGAATGGATAAAGCATCGTCAAAATCCTTCGCATCTTCCGGGTCAATGGTAAATGTTGGCACCGTCCGAAAATCCTTTCTCTGCCTGTACTCATCCCGTGATACGGTATCGGGCATCTTCGCTGCTTCCCGTTCTACTTCTTTCGGGAAAGAGTAAGGAAGGTCATACTCTGCAAGGATGGCATGCATCTCCACCTCATGTTCTCCCGGCTCTCCCAGTACTTCAACAATCTCACCGGTAGGATTTTTTACCGACTGAGGCCAGTCAACAATCCGTGCAATGGCTTTTTGTCCATTCAGTGCATGCTTCAGCTTCTCTTTTGGAATGTAGATATCATACGGCATCTTCTTGCTGTCGGGCAGGAGAAAGGCAAAGTGTGCAGCAATCTCAACCGTCCCGACAAAATTCCTTTTCCCCCTTTTGACGATCTCAACCACCTCTCCTTCCAACCGCCTGCTTTTTCTCCTGGCATACAGGTACACCTTAACCCAGTCACCATGAAGGGCATGATTCAGGTTTGCCTGTGTTACAAATATATCTTCAGAGAGGGATTCCGAATTGATGTAGGCAGATCCCTGAGCTGTCATTTCTACCGTTCCATAGATGTACCCTCCTTTTGATTTTAATTTGTACTTCCCGGTATAAATCTCTGTCAGGTAATCAGCACCTGCCAGTTCCCCGAGGATCACATTAATCAGTTGCCTTGTGGAAGTATCTTTGATGTTCAATAACCGGGTAAGTTGCTTGTAGTTATAGGTTTTGGAAGGGCTGCTGGAAAAGATACCCAGAATTTTCCCGGTCAGGGATTTTTTATTGATGGAACCGGATTTCTTGCTTTTTTTCTTTTTTTTGGTCATGTTCTCCGATTTTGCGGAAATTTACGAAAATCATTCGACGTGAAGCAACCAAACCGGGGTTTATACCTATCTTAATAATATAACAGTCAGATCACCATGAACCAGAACGAACCAAATGAATCCTCCTTTGGGCTAGGGATTGCACTCAGCGGTGGGGGTGCCCGGGGGCTTGCACACCTGGGTGTATTGAAAGCACTCAGGGAATACCATCTCTTCCCGGATATTATTTCCGGTGTTAGTGCCGGTGCCATTGGCGGGGCATTCTATGCCGATGGTTATCAGCCGGAAGAGATCCTTGAACTCTTTATCGAAGAAAAACTTTTCCACCTGATCCATGTCACTTTTCCCAAAGAGGGCTTGTTGAAGGCATCAGGATTCCACGAATTGATCAGGAATCACCTGAGGGCTAAAAACTTTGAAGACCTTAATTGTCCGCTTTATGTCGCCGCTACCAATATGAATACGGGAAAAATAGAATATTTCAATCAGGGCCCCCTGGAGGAAAAATTAATAGCCTCTTCCAGCATTCCGGTCCTTCTCAATCCCATTAAAATAGGAGGGAATACCTATGTCGATGGCGGAGTGGTCGATAACCTTCCCGTCAGACCATTAAAAGGGAAGTGTAAAAAGATCATTGGAGTAAACGTAAACCCCTTGTATGAGGAAAAAAACATTAAGGGAATCATTCAGTTAGCGGAACGTACATTTTACCTGAATATCGTTTCAAACAGCAGGGAACACATACCGGAATGTGATTTGTACATTGAAATCAAGGGATTGAAAGGGTATGGCGTTTTTGAGATCAGCAAGGCTCGACAGATTTTCAACGCCGGATACCGGGAAACGGTACAAATCCTGAAAAACACCGACCTAAAGGACTTCCAGGGCAATGAAAAGGAAGAGTAGTGTCATGTCAACCTTTTACTTACACTATTTTCGTTCCATCCGCCGTGTGGCGGATCTGAATCTGTATTAATTCAAAGAGATGCTGAAACAGGTTCAGCATGACGATCCTACTTTCATGCTTGATATGACACTGGAAATCAGAAACCGGTTTATCCACACCTTGCTCATGAGAGGAACACATTTATTGAATGAATTGTAAACAAGCTCACGGATTCTGTAATTTTTCAATTATCTTCACTTACGATATCTATCCGGATTCGATGATTTGATTCTGATCCTTTTCAGATATTCTTAAATGATTTTTCAAATCGATCCGGTTTGGTTTAACGGAAAAACCTGTTTGCTTCCAGGAAGTAAACGGCATATCATCCTGAGGCCTTTTCATCTGGTGAAGCATGAAACTTAGTCTTCCCAGTTTCTCTATTCCTGATCCCAGGATATCTTCAGATTAACCTGAATTTACTTCTGAACAATTAAATTCAGAAAACATGAAAAGGAGAATAAATAAATCATTCTTTTTTGCAATGGTGATGCTTTTCATGGGGATCTATAGCTGTGTAGACTTTGATGTGGAGAACCTGAACGTGCCTGATACCAGTCGCGTTTTTGAAAATCCGGAAGATCTTGAAAGGATAGCTGGTGATGCCTACAGAATCATAATAAACGCAACTCTTGCCTATACTGGCCCCAGCCTGCCGTTGATTACTATGGCTGACTTTATGACCTTTATTTGGGGTAGTGGAACAGGGATGTATAAATTTTCATCAGAACCCCGGGGAATTTTCAACAACACGATTCCCTATTCCTGTGCTTTCGTAAACCGGGAATACTGGCAATCGATAAATTTTTCCCTCTCCCAGGTGAACGATGTCCTGATCCAGATCAAGGGTGGTACAGTCATCGTTGATAGGGCTACCACCGAAATGGTTAAGGCATGGTGTTATTTCATACAGGGAGTTGCCCATGGCTATCTGGCCTTGGTCATGCAAAAGGGATTTATTGTTGATGAAAAAACGAATCTTGAGACACTCGAATGGAAAACATATTCTGAAATGGGAGATACTGCTATATTTTATCTGGACAGGGCTATTGAAGCTTGTGCAGCCAATGATTTCGTTTTGCCGGATGGCTGGATTAGGGGAAGTAACCTGACAAGCAGGGAGCTGGGGCAGCTTGCCAATTTCTATGCTGCTAAATTCCTTGTGAGCAATTCAAGGAATGCCACGGAGAATGAAACTGTTGACTGGGGTAAAGTAAAAACCTATTGCCAGAATGGTTTAGCAGCAGATTTTACCATAAACTTTGATGGTTACAGCACATGGGTAAGCCGTTTGATGGGATTCTCCCATAATGAAGGCTGGATGAGGGTTGACATGAGAGTCATTAACCTGATGGATCCCAATTATCCGTCCAGGTGGAATGCTGATGGCACTGCGCCCGATCCTTCACAGGCTACATCAGATGATTTACGCCTGGAATCTGACTTCATGTGGTTCTCTACTATACCAGCCAGCCCAACAAGGGGCTACTATAACTTCTCTTATTATGGTTATAACAGATATCCGGAATTTATGGAATGTGCAACGCAAGCTATTTGTGGTGTCCTGGCTATTTATCCAAAAGCCGAAAACGACCTGATGGAAGCAGAGGCTTTGTTGCGGACCGGAGACAAATCCGGTGCCCTTGCTATCATCAATGCCGGAACGCGAGTAACACGAGGTGGACTGGCTCCCCTGGATGCCGGTGCAACCGATGAGGAGGTGTTGGAGGCCATATTTTATGAGCGTACCTTAGAACTGTTTTCACATTCTTTGGGTACCGGATTTTTTGACATGAGGCGCAGAAATTACCTGCAACCCGGAACCCTTCTGCATTTTCCAGTTCCGGGTTACGAACTTGAAAACCTGGGAGAAGAGTATTATACATTGGGGGGCTCTTTCGGAACTCCTGGTGTTGATTTCGCCGATAGCGATTGGGGCTGGCCGGGGTGGGATGTCCAATATCCGTATTAATGAATCATTTATGTAAACTCACCGGGTGACTTCGAGTCACCCGGTGAGTATTGGTAAACATTAAAATACAGCCCTGGCAATTTTGAGTATATTGTCCGACCTTCCCATGGTATAATAGTGCACAACGGGCACTTCTGCGGCAATTAATTCTTTTGACTGTTCAATTGCCCACTCAACCCCAACCTCTTTGATTGCTTCCTGTGTTTTGCATTTCAAGACCGCTTTTACGAGCGTTTCAGGAAGATTTACATTAAACGTTTTTGGAAGATAGCTCAGGTGCTCATACATTGAAACGGGCTTGATCCCGGGGATAATCGGAACATTAATCCCCTTTTTCCGGCAGCTGTCGACAAAGGCAAAGTACTTAGCATTATCAAAAAACATCTGGGTAACCACGAAATCTGCTCCAGCATCTATCTTCTTCTTCAGGAAATGAAGATCCGATTCCATATTGGGCGCTTCCGGATGCTTTTCAGGGTATCCTGCGACACCGACCGAAAAATCGGTGGGAGACGGATGCTGCAAATCTTCATCCAGGTAGATGCCCCTGTTCATGTCCACTATCTGTTTCAGAAGATCAATCGAATGAACATGCCCCCCGTCCTCTGGTGTAAAAATTTTTGATTCGCTGTTTGGATCCCCACGCACTGCCAACAGGTTATTCACATCCAGAAAATTCAAATCGATCAATGCATTTTCGGTCTCCTCACGGGTAAATCCACCACATATCATATGGGGAACAACAATGACTTTGTACCTGTATTTCAATGCTGCAGAAATGGCTACGGTCCCCGGTCTTTTCCAGATCACTCTCCGCTCCACCATATTGTGGTTGATCTTTTTATAAACAACCTCCTCCTGGTGGTACGTGATGTTAAGATAGGGAGGGTTAAATTCCATCAATGGATCCAACGCCCGATAGATGCTGTCAATATCATCCCCTTTGAGGGGGGGAAGCAATTCAAATGATATTAATGTTTTCTCCGATTGATTTAAAATTTCAATTACTTTGGTACTCATGATTCTCTATTTATAATTCAACACGGGAGACAGCCATTGTTCAGCTTCAGCCAGGCTGATCCCTTTTCGTTTTGCATAATCCTCTACCTGGTCAATTCCTATTTTCCCTACCTCAATATACCTGGATTCGGGATGTGAGAACACCATGGCACAAACGGATGCGGCGGGTGTCATGGAGTAGTTTTCGGTTAAGCAGATCCCGGTTTTCTCCTCTACACCCAGCAGGTCAAATACCTTACTTTTTTCAGAATGATCCGGGCATGCCGGGTATCCGAAGGCAGGTCTGACCCCCCGGTATTTTGTCTGAAACAGCTCCTCCATTGATAGTTTTTCGTCCCGGGCAAAACCCCAGTACTCTCTCCTGATCTTTTCATGAAGCAATTCAGTAAATGCTTCAGCCAGCCGGTCTGCCAGTGCCTTGATCATAATGGCATGATAATCATCATGATCCTTGCTGAATTCTTCCAGGTACCCATTCAAACCCATCCCTCCTGTAATCGCCATTAGCCCGAAATAATCTTTCCTGCCTGAATGGGTGGGTGCAATAAAATCCGCCAGTGAAGCATGTTTCCCTGAGGTTGTCTTTGCTGTTTGTTGTCTCAACTGATTCAGGGTGCAAACCGGCGAGTTGCGATCCTCATCTTCGTAAATAAGAATATCATCTCCCGAAGCATTTGCCGGAAAAATGCCGAAAACGGCATTGGCTTTGATTTGGTTTTCACTGATTATTCTGTCAAGCAACGTTTGCGCATCACGGAAAAGTGTTTGTGCCTCTTCCCCCTTTTCAGGATGATTCAGGATCTCAGGATATTTCCCTTTCAGTTCCCACACATGATAAAAGAAGGTCCAGTCGATGTAGTTCCGGATCTCCCCAAGATCATACCCTTCAAACATCTTTATTCCAATGGTCTGGGGTATAACCGGCTGAAAATCATTCCATTTCATGTCGGGTCTGTTTTTCCGTGCCTGTTCCAGTGAAATGAAGGATCGTTTAATCCCGCTATTCATTTCACGGAGCTCCTGATACCGATGGTTGGTTTCACGCAAAAGTGTTCCTTTCCGTTCCTTTGAAAGAAGGTCGGCAACTACACCAACGCTGCGGGATGCATCTTTCACATGAATGACTCCGTTACCATAATGGGGCTGAATTTTAACGGCTGTATGCAAAACAGAAGTCGTTGCACCACCGATCAGCAGAGGAATATTCAGCTTTCCCCGTTCCATCTCTTTTGCAACATGCACCATCTCCTCCAGGGACGGTGTGATCAATCCGCTCAGTCCCAGGATATCCACGTTCTGCTTTTTTGCTTCGCCGATAATTTTTTCAGCAGGTACCATGACACCCAGGTCAATGATCCTGTAATTATTACAGCCGAGAACGATACCAACGATGTTCTTCCCTATATCATGAACATCGCCCTTCACTGTGGCAAGTAAGATGATTCCATTGCTGGACTGATCTCCTGTTCCGGAAGTTTCCTTTTCAATGAATGGCATCAGGATAGCAACTGCCTTTTTCATAACCCTGGCACTTTTTATTACCTGTGGCAGGAACATCTTACCTGATCCGAACAGATCGCCAACACGGTTCATCCCCTCCATCAAGGGACCTTCGATAACCTGTAATGATTTTTCATAATGCTCCCGTGCGACTTTCACGTCTTCTTCAATATATTCGTCAATACCACGGATCAGGGCATGAGTTAGTCTTTCTGCAACAGGCATTTTCCTCCACTCCTCTTCCGTGATAGCCCTTCTCTTTTCACCTGACGTTTTTTCAGCATAGATGATCAGCCTTTCGGTTGCATCTGCCCTTCTGTTCAGTATCACATCTTCAACCAGGACAAGCAGTTCTTCCGGAATGTCATCATACACAGTCAGCATTCCGGCATTCACAATTCCCATATCCAATCCTGCTTTTATGGCATGGTACAGGAATGCTGAATGCATCGCTTCCCGAATGGTATCATTCCCCCTGAATGCAAAAGAGAGGTTGCTGATCCCACCGCTCACCCTGGTATAAGGCAGGTTATTCTTTATCCATTTCACCGCACGGATAAAATCAACGGCATAGCTGTTATGTTCCTCAATCCCTGTGGCAATGGTAAGTACATTTGGATCGAAGATAATATCATGGGTAGGAAAATGCACCTTATCCGTAAGGATCGAATAGGCACGTTTACAAATGTCAATTTTTCTATCAAAAGATACGGCTTGCCCCTGCTCATCAAAAGCCATGACAACCGCGGCAGCACCATACTGTTTAATGCGTTCGGCGTGTGCAATGAAAACCTCCTCGCCCTCTTTCAGGCTAATGGAATTCACAATGGATTTTCCCTGAAGGCATTTCAATCCTGCTTCAATGACCGGCCAGCTGGAAGAATCAACCATGACCGGTATCCGGGCAATATCGGGTTCTGTCATCAGCAGGTTCAGGAATTTCACCATCGTGGCTTCAGAATCCAGCATGGCATCGTCCAGATTAACATCAAGGATCTGTGCTCCTCCTTCAACCTGTTGCCTGGCAACAGACAGTGCTTCTTCAAATTTCTCCTCCCTGATCAAACGAGCAAATCTTTTGGAACCGGATACGTTGGTTCGCTCCCCGATATTGATAAAATTGCTGCCTGGATACAGGTTAAGTGCCTCGAGTCCACTCAGGTTCAATCGGTGTTGTTGCACGGGTAGCTTCCTTTTTTCAAATTTGGCAACCAGTACTGAAAAACGCCGTATATGTTCCGGTGTGGTTCCACAACATCCCCCGACAATATTGACAAGTCCCTCCTGCAAGAATCCTTGAATATGCTCTGCCATCTCTTCGGCCGTTTCATCATACTCCCCAAACTGATTCGGAAGACCGGCATTGGGATATACAGAAACGGGAAGGTTTGTTTTCGAGGATAATTCCTCCAGGAAGGGTCTCAATTCTTTAGCACCAAAAGAGCAGTTCAGCCCGATGCTAAACAGGTCGTAGCCGGATACGGAATGCAAAAAGGCTTCAACGGTTTGTCCCGAAAGGTTACGTCCGCTGAGATCAACGATGGTGCCGGAAACCATGACCGGTACCTCTATTTTTCTCCTCCTTTTAATTTCCTGTATGGCAAAAAGTGCAGCCTTGCCATTGAGTGTGTCAAAAACAGTCTCTACCAGCAGCAGATCGACACCACCATCAATAAGTCCTTCTGCCTGCTCACCATAAGCAAGAACAAGCTCATCAAAGGTTACCGACCGTGATCCGGGATGTTCCACTGAGGGTGAGATGGAGGCAGACTTACTGGTTGGTCCCATTGCTCCGGCGACAAACCTCGGTTTTTCAGGGGTTTTGTCAGTATACAACCGGGCGGCTTCCGATGCAAGCCTTGCCGAAGCAACATTCATTTCATAAACCAGGTCTTCCACCTGATAATCAGCCATCGAGATGCGGTTGGCATTGAAGGTATTTGTCTCGATGATATCTGCTCCTGCTTCAAGGTATTGTTCATGGATCTCACGGATGACGGATGGCTTGGTCAGGGACAACAGATCGTTATTCCCCTTTAAGGGGCAGGGGTGATCAGCAAACCGTTCACCCCGAAAGTCATCCTCTTCAAGGTGGTATCCCTGGATCATGGTCCCCATGGCTCCATCCAGAACAAGAACCTTCCTCTCTACTATCTTCCATATGTTTTTATCCGTACTCATCCGTACAAGCAGCTACTGTTGAAATGTATTGAAATGATTGCGATGACTCTCTTCAGGCATTCCAGATCTTCAATGACTCCCCTCGAAAGATCTGGATTCAATCCATGCCCATAGGCATGCGCAGCATAAGAGATCCGGTCCGGCCTGTTGAGTGTGGGAAAATTTCCCGGTGCAGTGTTGGATACGTTTTCATGATGATGCGTTTAATTTATCATTTCCCGTTTACGGGATTAGGTTTTAGCACCTTTTTTCCTGATCTTCCGGAAATGGTTGCTAGAGGTTCACAGAGCCTAATCTCTCCCCTCTTCTCAATAAGTCAAACACCCTATAAGCGAAGAATATTTGATACTTGTGGTGGTAAAAGTAGAATGAATATTTGATAAATGCAAAAAATATGGTATTTGAAAAGCTGGTTTGCTCCTTAGCGGGTAGGGTGTTATATTGGAATAATTGCTAATTTTATGGACTCAAAGGACATTGACCATGGCTGAGAAAAGCAAATCCGACCTCTACCTGTACAACTCATTAACCCGGGAGAAGGAAAAATTTGAACCCATCAACCCCCCGTATGTTGGATTATATGTTTGTGGACCAACGGTATATGGCGATGCTCATCTGGGACATGCCAGACCATCGCTTACGTTTGACCTTCTTTTCAGGTACCTGAAGCACCTTGGGTATAAAGTGAGGTATGTGAGGAACATCACCGATGTTGGGCACCTCGAAAGCGATGCGGATGAAGGAGAAGATAAGGTGCTCAAAAAAGCCCGCCTGGAACAACTGGAACCCATGGAGGTGGTTCAATATTACACGAACCGTTTCCGCGAGAACATGAAACGGCTGAACGTCCTCGAGCCCAGCATCGAACCGCTGGCATCCGGACATATTATTGAACAACAACAATTTGTTGAACGGATCGTCAACATGGGATTCGGCTATGAGGTGAATGGATCGGTCTATTTTGACGTGGAGAAATACAACAAACAATACCACTATGGGAAATTGTCAGGTCGTATCCTGGAGGATCTGATCAGTAGCACCAGGGAGTTAGAAGGACAAGAAGAAAAGAAAAATCCGTATGATTTTGCCCTCTGGAAAAAAGCCAACCCTGAACACCTGATGCACTGGCCCTCAAAATGGGGTGAAGGATTCCCCGGCTGGCACCTCGAATGCTCCACCATGAGCACCAAATACCTTGGTGAACAGTTTGATATCCACGGTGGAGGAATGGACCTGCTGTTTCCTCACCATGAATGTGAAATTGCCCAGTCAACCGCTGCCCTTGGAAAAGAGTCGGTTAAATACTGGATGCATAACAACCTGATCACCCTCAATGGGCAGAAGATGGGTAAATCACTGGGAAACGCTATCAGCTTGTTCGAGTTCTTTTCCGGTGACCACCCGCTTCTGGAAAAAGGATATTCACCCATTACCATCCGCTTTTTTATCCTGCAGGCACATTACCGGAATCCGGTGGACTTTTCAAATGATGCGCTTCAGGCATCCGAAAAAGGACTTCACCGTTTATTTGAAGGGATGGATACCCTGAACAACCTTGTTCCTTCCGAAAATTCAACCATCGATCTGCCCCGGTTTGAGAAAAAATGCTACGACGCACTGAACGATGATCTCAATACACCGGTTTTGATCTCCCACCTGTTCGATGGGTTAAAAATGATCAATTTTATCCGTGCCGGACAGGATTTTATCAGTGAAAAGGACCTCCTGAAAATGACCGAAATCTATCACACGTTTGTATATGACATTCTGGGACTTAAGCAGGAAGAACAGGAGCAGTATGATGATCAGTTGAGTGAAACAGTGATCCGGGATTTTCTTACCCTCAGAAATCAATTAAAAGAAGAAAAAGACTTTAAAACGGCAGACCGAATCCGGAAAGTCCTTATTGATGCCGGTATTGAAATAAAGGACACAAAAGACGGTTTCGAGTGGAAGATCACCAAGCGATAATGGACCCTGGTAAAGCAAATTATACCTATTCATTCTCCCCGTCCCGGAATGTCAGACGCAAAACAAGGGTTGTTCAGATCGGAGATACTCCCCTTGGTGGTGAATTCCCCATTCGAATCCAGACCATGACAAACCGATCGACACTGGATACCCGGGCAATTGTCGGGCAATGTATCCGCATTGCGCATGCTGGCTCTGATTATATCCGCCTGGCAGCTCAAAACGTGAAAGAGGCTGAAAACCTTGCTGTCATTAAAAAAGAGTTGCAGAATAAAAACATATCCATACCCCTTATTGCTGATATACATTTTAATCCGAAACTGGCTGAAATTGCTGCCAGAATCGTTGAGAAAGTAAGGATCAATCCCGGGAATTTTATATCCACTTTTCCACGCACAGACAAACAGAAGTACTCTGAAAACGACTATCAGCAGGGATACGAAAAGATCGCTGACCGGCTTATTCCGCTGTTAGCAGTATGCAAAGAACATGGAACTGCTTTGAGGATCGGGGTGAACCACGGTTCCCTTTCAAACCGGATCATGGATCGCTTTGGAGATACCCCTGCCGGTATGGTTGAATCGGCACTTGAATTTGTGACAATCTGTGAAAGAGAAAATTTCCACCAGCTTGTCCTTTCCATGAAATCCAGCAATACCAGGGTAATGGTAGAAGCCTATCGTCTGCTGGTGGAAAAACTCGATGCAAACGGGTTCAACTATCCCCTTCACCTTGGCGTTACAGAAGCCGGACTTGGAGAAGAGGGCAGAATAAAATCGGCTGTCGGCATTGGTGCACTGCTGAATGATGGTATCGGGGATACGATCCGCATCTCGTTAACCGAAGACCCGGAATGTGAAATCCCGGTTGCCCGTAAAATCATCTCTTTCTATTTGGACAGGAGAGAACATGATCCAAAGCCTTCCGATGATAAAACAGCAGAAATGCCGGTTCACTTTAACAAACGGAATTCAGCAAGCGTGAGAAACGTCGGAGAGGATAACCCTCCCGTGGTGATTTCGGACGCCAGCGATCAGCCATTCATCCCCGATGAGGTCCTGAAACAATCGGGTCACCGGTTTGACCCCCGTAAGAAGGAATGGACAAAAGGAGATCAGGGAGCAGATCTTATATACCTTGGTAATCAGCTGCCACCTCCAGATTCTCCCGATGTTGCCGGTTATATCCTGAATTACCAGGAATGGGAAAACTTGGCGGATTCTCCGGAAAATCTTTTTCCTCTCTACTCAATCAACGAATACTTCTCCGTGGGAAACAGATCAAAGGATATGCACTTCCTGAAGGTTGACCTGCCCCCGCAAAAGGAGCAACTTATAGAACACATCAATAAAAAACAGCAGGAATCCAGGACAGGTTCCTGGCCTATTCTCATCCTTTCTGCCCAAAATCCGAAGGAATTGAGATCGTTCGTTAGAGAGATGATACAACAGGAATGCAAATCTCCTGTTATCCTCTACAACAGATACCAGGAGAATGATTTTGAAACATTCCAGTTGAAAAGCAGTTGTGATCTTGGTGTTTTTTTTATCGATGGATTGGGAGATGGTATCTGTTTAAGCAGTACCACTACCCTGCCGCGTGAACAGATCATTGCCACCAGTTTCGCAATCCTTCAGGCCTGTCGTGCAAGAATCTCCAGCCCGGAATACATATCCTGTCCATCCTGCGGAAGAACCCTGTTCGACCTGCAGAAAGTAACCGCTGAGATCCGGAAAGAAACCGCACACCTGAAGGGAATAAAGATCGGGATAATGGGCTGCATCGTAAACGGACCCGGAGAAATGGCAGATGCCGATTATGGGTATGTGGGGTCCGGAAAGGGTAAGGTGACGCTGTTTAAGAACCGGAAAATAGTAAAGAAAGGCGTTTCATCGGATAAGGCAGTCGACGAACTGATTGAGCTGATTAAAGATTCGGGAGACTGGATAGATCCCTGAAAAGCCCCGATCATAAAGAAATGCAGAAGAGTAATTGCTTTTTGAGATAAATGTGGTAATTTTAAATTACGATAACATGTTGAATTTAACTGGAAACAAAATGGAATGGATCAGAAAGATATTGGCTGCGTGTGTATGTTTCATGCTGCTGATTGCATTAACAGCATGCAGTGATGACGAAACAAGTCCCTACAAGGACGAATACGAACCCAATAACAGCATCACCTCTCCAACGGATATTACCCTGGGGACAACCTACAACGCCTCCATATCAAAAGGAGACCGGGATTTTTACCGGTTTTCCGTTGATAATGAAGGCATCCTGGAAAACATTAAGATCGAATTTGGAAATTTCTCGGAGACCCTTCAACTGGAATCTTCCATCTATGACGGACTTGGAAACAAAATCATTACCTATTGGAATGATCCCAGCTATGGCTACATTGTCTTCTATCCTACTATCGAAGGGACCTATTATCTTGAAATTGGAGATAAAAACAACAAGGAAAAAGGAGACTATTCACTGAAAGTTACGGATCTGAACGATAGTGATGCCAATGAACCAAACAACACCTTCAGCACTGCAACCGTCATCAATACCTATCCTACCGGTACGATCTCGGCAAATATCGTAACCACAGCATCTGCTGAATATTCCAGTGGGGACTGGGACTATTACCTGGTAGTGGTAAACGCCAACAAGAAAGTGGATTTCACCGTTTCACCACAGCCAACGGATCTGGCAATGCATTTTAAAATCTATAATGAAAGTCAGACTGAAATTGATCCCGGTCTCGATGGTACTCCCGGGCAGTCATTGAATTTCTCTTGGAACAATTCAGGCGCCGAACTGATCACTGTGTATGTTAAATTAGGTGGAACATTGGGCAGCAGCTACGAAAGGGACTATACCATCTCCTTTACCGAAACCGATGCGGATATAAAATAATTCAATTAGGGGAATTTATTATTGTTTGTCTCAATTCCTGTCTCCCGCAGGGATCCCTTGGGATAAGTCCCCATTCGCCCGGATGACACAGCCGAACGGGCTTCACCAAGCCTAGCTGTATGATTTGCTCTGTGGCGACTTGGAAACCTGCCTGCCGCAGGGTCGCCCTACCCTGGTCTATGCTATTCTCAACTTATCCGTTAAATCCCAAAGTATGTAGGTCGTCTCTCTGAGGCGACTTTGAAACCTGCCTGTTGGGCGGACGGGGTAGTAGATTCTACATTCAATATTCTGATCATACCAGTTAGTGAGGCTTCCATAATAAAATGAAATCATAAACAGCCTGCCCTGCGTTACGCAGCAAGCTGTTTCAGATGGTTACTCATTATACAAACCCCTGAAAAAATGTAGCAGAAGAATTATAACATGTTGTGTGTATTGACCCCCAATAAATTGGACAATAATTTTTTTTCAGTTTTTCAGAAAATCTAAATGATTATACCACCAATCAATTTCTTCCCCCTATCAGTTATTAGGTATTTCTGTTTGGGATCATGAGGATTGGTGGGATTTGTAAGATCAACAAGGTCATTGTCTCTTAATACCTTTATATAGCTATCCCTAAAACTCTCTTTGCTTCCATAACCTGCGAATTTCATTGCTTCTTCAAGTGTCATTTTTATTATCAATCCCATCAGCACCTTTAGCATCACTGCCCCTCTTTTCTTCAAGAGGTTCCCTCCTTTTTCGCTCCAGGTTCCCTCCTTTTTTAACTCGTTTGCTTCTATCTCTTTGTTTTTGAGAAAATTAATATTTGAGAGGTTCACTTCATTTTGAGCTAAGGTTCCCATAAAAGCATAAACAAAGTCATAATCAGATTCAATATTATATAGATCATTACTGATTGGAAGGTTTTTCAGTTCACTTACTCTTTTAGCACCTAATGACTCTTTAGTTATATCAAGGAGGTTAGTAAGAATTAATAGCCGGTCACCCAGAATTGATACGTTTAATGGAATGGTTGTTTTGAATACATCATTCTCAAAGAACTCGGGTATAGCCCCATTAGCATAAATTCTCAAATATTTGGTAACATTCCTAACACCAGAACCCGCTTCATCTGTCCATCCAAGCTCATTAAAGAACCTACGGATATTCGGATTTTTAGGATAAGGATTGAAGTTAGTTAAATCCAAGGGTCCTCGAAAGATTACCTTATTTGGATTCGTAGCTTCAACACGATCCTTATAAATGATGATTTCGGTCGAGAGATCGTTTCGATATTCCCGATGAACAATAACATTACCTACGACTTCTCGAAAAATCAAATCTCTTAAATCTTTTCTGATATCGCCCTCTTGAAAGAATGCAGTGGGTAAATGTCCTTTTAAAAAAGTCAGAGCTGCATCTCGAGTATCAATTAAGTTAGTTCGAAATATTTTCCTATCATCCCAGCGATCAAGGTTATTCTTTCTTACAATAATATCAAGCTTATAGGATGGGACTAAACTTCCGATCGTTTCATCTTTGCCTAATAGCAATGCTGCTGCAAGGGTCAATCCTTCATTTCTTGTATGAAAATCACGAAGGCGTAACATTGATCCACGTAAAATCTCCTCATTAGTCATTGACAACCATTTGTGTGATGAATCAACTCTTGAAGCCAAAGTGCGGGCTTTATCCAACAACGTTAAATCAAGATCAGATTCACTCAAGTAGGGTATAATTTCAGATTCAGAATAGAGGTGTCTTTTTCGGTCATACATTGCTGCTATTTCTCGTTCTTCATATATCCACTTGTTTTCTGTTCCAACTCGATCATATATTTTGTCCTCTGACTTATGCAAATATGAACTTCTCTCTACCTTTATCCATAGTAATCTATTGCCGTAAATAATTGCCTCACCCATAGGCAAACTATAAGTAGGTTTTAAAAACGCAGCATATTTTAGCAATTTCTGTGAAGTATCAGTTCTACAAAAATTTATTTGTTCTGGACTTAAATTCTGATACTTTTTCTCACGTGAAATCCCAATAAAAATAGTACCCCCTGCAGAGTTCAAGAATGCACAAATTGTTGCAAACAAATTCGGCACTTTATAATCTTTTTCCATAAGAAGAAAATCAAGATGATCTCCAGGAGGCTGTTCAAGTAATTGTCTTAGTTTTTCTTCTGTCATAATGAAGTTCTAAAATAACTGCAAAACAGCATTTAATAAATGTTTTACTTACTTTATATATTAACTGTTGAATGATTAGCAGTAATAAAATTACCCCAATCTTATATCAAATCCAAAAGAAGCCCTGGGTTAAGTCTGGTTTTCAATACATCTTGATCACAGGATTCCCTTTCCTAATGTATAGGGTTGGAATGTGGTTAAGGGGCAAGTTAGGGGGGCTAACTCTAAAAGGAAAAACCGTTCTGCGAAATCCAGCCTTGAGCAACCTTTTGGTCTGAGCTTCATGTTGCCCAGTAAACTGATCCCCTGAATTAATAATGCGGAGTACTCAATATTCTAAAGCAATCTTATCTTTTCAATTCAAGGAAAAATTATTCAGCCTGCCCTGCGTTACGAAGCAAGCAGAAATGCTTGCTTCGTGAGCCAGTTAGTGAGGCTTCCACATCGAAAGAAAAGCCAGCCTACCGGCTGATTTTTTATTT
>Ga0315543_1000450_pt1 | contig 50128 bp, 40 predicted proteins | sample SalMarSW160210MG_2_FD_203098 | JGI IMG/M metagenome (GOLD analysis project Ga0315543, IMG submission 203098) | Salt marsh sediment microbial communities from the Plum Island Ecosystem LTER, Massachusetts, United States - Salt Marsh Sediment SW1601-210 ...
CGTAGTCGAGGGATCTCATACTTCTACGAACAATGAACAACGAACTAAAAACTGCAAAATCTTTGCTTATTTTTGAAGATTTTGTATCAGTTTTTGAACGTTTTCGAATATTTTCAAACGTTTTCAGTTCGTTTTCGAACGTTTCTTACAAAAACTTGCGCATTTGATTGATTTTTTCGGCCTCCCCAACTGCCTACCTTACCCACTCTTAACAATATAGGCAACCTGCACAAATTAGACCCCCAAAATCCCCACGAAAAAACTCCATTTTTCCCCCAAATCCCAATAATTTCGGTTCTCAATTTTGTTAATCTGCATAAAATACTAACGACCTATGAAATCTCGTCTCCAGCATTCGAATTTGGTTATTCTTTTCTTGGCTTCGAGACCGAAGTTCCTCGTTGCAAGTGCGGCTCCGGTTCTCGTTGGCTCAGCCCTTGGTTTCGCAGTTGCCGGAACTTTTTCGTCGCTTCTTTTTATCCTGGCTCTGCTTGCAATAATGTCCCTGCATAGCGGCGCCAATATGGCCAACGATTATTTCGACCATACCTCACGAAATGACTGGGTCAATAGAAACCCAACGCCCTTTTCAGGCGGAAGCCGTTACATCCAAAAAGCCATCCTCTCGCCGAAGGCGGTGTTGTTCGCCGCTCTGACCGCCTTGACGTTCGGCTCGGTTGTCGGAGTAGTAATTGTCCTGCTGACACGGAGTCTCTTTATCTTAATTCTTGGCCTCCTCGGCCTGCTCGGCGGTTTCTTCTACACAGCTCCACCTGTTCGACTCGGCTACCGTTCAGTGGGCGAACCCGTCATTGCGTTGTTGTTTGGCCTGCTGCCGGTCTACGGCTCATACTACCTCCAAACGCAAACTCTTGATATTATTCCACTTTTGCCTGCCGTCATTGTTGGAATACTGATTTTCCTGGTGATTTTGATAAACGAGTTTCCGGATGTCGCTGCCGATGCCGCCGTAAACAAGAGAACACTTGTAGTTCGTTTTGGCATCCCCGTTTCGGTTTGGATTTACCGAATTGCATTAGTCGCCAGCTTTATCATTGCGGCAGCGGCTATGACAATTTATCACACTTTTGTTTTAGCTGGATTATGTTACCTGTTCACATTACCCATAGCAGTTGCAGCGATAAGGTCTGCAAATAAAGAGGATTTAGCCGAACTCGGCCGATACCGCGCCAGCCAAATCACCGTCCTTTTGCACTCAGCCGGAGCCTTGGCCCTTACCGCCGGCTTTATCATCTTCGGCTTACGCAGCCCGACAGTCTGAGTGCGACAAAATCTGATTGACCGAACTGCCTGTGCCGTTTAAACTTACTGCAAATGGATAAGCGAATCATAATAAATGCAGATGATTTCGGCCTGTGCAGCGGAGTAAACAAGGCTGTGGCACAGGCGCATACAACCGGTGTGCTGACCAGTGCGACGATTATGGCCAATATGCCGGCCGCCGACGAAGCCGTCGAAATGGCTAAGCAACTGCCGGACCTTGGCGTTGGTGTCCATCTTAATCTGTTCGAAGGCAAACCCCTGTCGGAAGATAGCGGCATTGATTGCTTGCTTAATGCCGACGGCGGTTTTGCTTTTTCGCCGGCCAGGCTGTCAATTCTGTCCATAGGCAGGCACAAAATTCGAAATGCCATACGAGCCGAGCTCGCCGCGCAAATCCAATGGGTAATCGACAATGGCTTAAAGCCGACTCACTTGGACTCACATAAACATATTCACAGCTTCCCCCCCATATTTCCAATAGTCTGCGACTTAGCCAGGCGGTTTGAAATCGCCGCTATACGTTTCACGCTGGAGCCAAAACAACTTTCGGCAATGCCCTGGCCGCTGCCGGCCGAAGGCGGAAGAAAAAGAGCAAGGGCAATTCGGACTATGGCTAAGATAAACCGTATTCAAAACTCAGCTTTCCTGAAAACCAATTGTCTTCTCGGCGTTGCGCATGCAGGAAAAATAGATGTGAATTTCTTCAAGGCCGTCGCTTTATACAATTCGGCAGCAACCGCAGAAGTAATGACTCATCCAGGATTTGCTGACGGCCTGGACCAAAGGCAAACCAGATTACTACATCAGCGAAAGGGCGAGCTTGAAGCTCTTTGCAGTGAAAGAACAAAGCAGTATTTCAGGGATGCAGGGATAAAATTAGTGCATTATGGAAAGCTCTGAACAGCCCAATATTGATTGCTCGGTCGTAGTGCCGCTTTACAATGAAGCGCCGGTGGTTAACGAGCTTTACAGCCGGCTAACCAAAACAATGAGCGAAACCGGCCTTAATTATGAGCTTGTCTTTATCGACGACGGCAGCACCGACAGCACCCTCGAGCTGATAAAGGGTATCGCCGGCAGAGACGGCAAAGTCGTGGCTGTTGAGCTTCGCCGAAATTTCGGCCAGACCCCGGCTCTGGCCGCAGGATTCGATATCGCAAGAGGACAAATCATAATTTCAATGGATGGCGACCTCGAAAACTTCCCGGAAGAAATACCGGTTTTTTTAGAAAAAATCGATGCCGGCTACGATGTTGTCAGCGGCTGGCGCAAACACAGAGTCCACAGTTTTCTGGTAAGAAGGCTGCCGAGTATGATAGCCAATTGGATTGCCTCGAAAATAAGCGGCGTTTGCCTCCACGATTTCGGCACCACCTTCAAAGCATACAAACGCGAAGTAATTGAAGAATTAAATCTCTACGGTGAGATGCACAGATTTATTCCGGCGCTGCTGACACGCAGCGGCGCCAAAATCATCGAGATACCAATAAAGCATATTAACCGGCCCCACGGCACCAGCAAGTATGGAATCTCCAGAACGTTCAGGGTCGTCTTCGATTTAATAACGCTCAGATTCCTGCTCGGATACATTACCAGGCCGTTACACTTTTTCGGCCGACCGGCTATTTACCTGATTCTGGCATCTTTGGCACTGTTCTCGTATATACTGTATGATAAATTCTTTTATAATGTGCCTATTTCAGTTGCACATACGCCGTTGATGGCTTTGGCAACGATACTTCTAATGCTCGGCGCTATACTTGTCGCCACGGGGTTAATAGGCGAGATGATAAGCAGGGTCTATTTCGAATCGACAAACAAAAAAATATATTCGGTACGTAAGGTCCATCGCAAAGAAGATTTAACGGCAGATTAAAAGTGGCAAAAAAGAAGAAAAAACAATCTCTGGCCGCACTGTATATTATTTTAGTCGTAACAGCAGCGATAATTCTTTTAGTCAGGCATTTTCATATCAAGAATTTCCATATTATAGAGCCGGAAGTCCTTTATACCAGCGGCCAGCCGCGAGGGATGGACTATACCCGACTGCTTTATAGATACCACATTGCTACAATCATAAATGTCCGCTCAGCTTCCGAACACCGTGAAAAGAACTGGTATAATGAAGAAATAACCTGGGTCAGGAACAATGGCGTTAAATATATCGAACTGCCTATCGAAAAAGCCGATTACTTCCCCAACAAGGAGACACAAGACCAGCTCTTGGCCATAATGGCGGATAAAAACAATCTCCCCGTGCTTATTCACGGCAGCAGCGGCGAGAGAAGAGTAGCAATGCTGACTGCTGTCTGGCTTAGAAAAATCCGTAGATATACCGTTGAAAAAACTGCCAAAGTAGCTGAAGAAATCAACGACAATCGAAAAACAACCGAGGCCGAGAATAAATTCATCACGCAATTAGCAAACTGAGCTTGTTCCGCAGCCCTTTATCTATTGTCTTTGACCGTTGTCGCCGATTTGTGCAATAGCGCACCACTCACAACTTTGCTTTTATGTCGTTCAGCGTCATCCTGCATATAAACAATTTCAAAGTCGCCATTTGGGAGCAATTCCTCCAGGTATCTGCCAAATGCTACAACCCAGCAGCCCTCACTGTACAACCCATACGTCTCTGATTTTGTTTCTATTTCGGGAACACGTCTGCCGAAATAATGAATAAACCTTGTAGAGGCAGATTTATACGCTATCAATTTCTCTGAGGTGGGCACTTTTTCCACCACAATCTGGGTAAACTGCCTGGATGGCCTGTTATAATTTAGAGGATTTATAAAGATGACATAAGCAGTCATAACCAGAGCAATAATACCAACGAAGACTGCCCCGCATGCAAAAGCAGGTTTTCCTCTCGAAAATAATATGACAATAACCGCAGCTACAGCTGTTGTCATTATTCCGAGTATTATTGTGCCCCCAAGCAATTGAGGGCGGGCTTTGGCTACATAAACCAACCCGGCAACCACTCCGGCAATTATAACAACGATATGATTTCGCAGGACATCCTTTGCGTATTTCCACGTATAGGCCTTCTGCACAAAAGCCATATCTTCTATCAGGATACCTATCAGTATGGCCATCGCCGGCATCAACGGCAGTATGTAGTGCTGACGTTTGCCTCCGGTTATAGTGAGAAACACCAGGTCCACAACAAACCACAACCACAAAAATTGCATCACAGCCCGCTTCTTGTTCCAAACCCTGTAAAAAGGAGCAGCCAGCGCCATCGGCAGAAAAGCAACCCACGGCAATATAAACATAAACATCCTCGGCAGATAATAATAAATTGCCTTGCCACCCGAAGCGTAATCACCAAGAAAACGGTCAACAAACTCTCGTTTCCATAGTATCAGGTCCCAGTTTAGTTTGTGAGCGATAGCCAGCGGCCACGGCAATACGATGGCCAGAAAAATAATCAGCCCCACCACCGAGGCCCAGTTAAGCAGCTTCTTCCATTGCCGGAAGATGGAAACATAAAAAAACAGTGGAATCAGAACAAGAGGCAGCGGAGCAGGCCCTTTGGCCAGGTTTGCAAGAGCAAAGCTTGTCCAGAAGACAAGCATATATACAACCTGCTTACCCCGGCCTTTCGCAGTAACTGCCGAGTAGAAACTTAGAAAACACAGCAAAATAAAAAATGTCAAAGCCATTTCCGGCCGAGCATTATGGGCGTAGCGGATATAACCCAGCGATGTTGCCCAAACTCCCCCGGAAATCACCGCAATGCGAAACGTCAGCCACTGATTCACAAAGTACAGAATGGCTGCGACTGAAAGCACCCCGAAAATAACGCTTGGCAGCCGGGCAGTAAATTCATCGACCCTGCCGGTTATTTGAGCTAAACCTGCCACAAGCCAGTAGGATAGAGGCGTCTTCTGAAGACGAGGCTCCCCGTTGCAGGTGGGCATAACCCAATCGCCGCTTTGCAGCATCTCTCGTGCAGTAATCGAAACAAAACACTCGTGATTATTAAGCGGCCTGCCGGAGAGCGTCCAGGATGCGCTTATTGCCGAAAGTGCCAATACACCACAGATGATAAGACCCTTCGTTCTTTTGGAATTGCCCTGGTTGTCTTCCATTCCGTAATCTTGTCCCGCTGAGTTTTCGAACAATCAACTAATTAATTTGATTATTTCATCGAGGTTGTTAGGGGCCTCTATGGGCGAATTGCTGAATTTGCCCTGTTTTTCCTTGTGGTAATTAACCGTTACGTTGGGGTCTTTTAACGGATGGCCTGTCAGCACACAGGCAACTCGCTCGTCGGCCTCGATAATACCTTCTGAACGCAGGTGCCTCAATCCTGCAATCGTCGCTGCCGAAGCCGGCTCACAGCCCAGCCCGTGTTTGCCTATAATCGCCTTTGCATCACAAATTTCTTCGTCCGTTACCGCACGCACAACGCCGTTACATATATCAATCGCTCGAAGACACTTCTTCAGATTGACCGGACGTGAAATCTCTATCGCCGAGGCACAGGTATGCGGTGAAAAACCACGGGCCGTCAAATCAGCATAATAATCGTCAATAATCACCTGCTCAACCCTGCTGTCGTTCCAGACAAGCTTTTTGTTATTCACCAGTTCGGTCAGTGTGTCGGCGCCGGTGGCGTTAATAATCGCCATTCGTGGTATTCGTTTAATCAGCCCGAGCTGTTTTAATTCGGAAAAGGCCTTGCCGAAGGCGCTCGAATTGCCAAGATTCCCACCGGGTACAATTATCCAGTCCGGCACATCCCAGCCCAGTCCTTCGATGATTCGATACATTATGGTCTTTTGACCTTCCAGCCGGAACGGATTTAGTGAATTGAGCAGATACAGCCCGAGCTTTGTGCATACATCCTGAACCTGCCGCATACAGTCATCGAAATCCCCGTCTATTTGAATCGTTTGAGCACCGTAATCCATAGCTTGGCTGAGTTTGCCGAAAGCAATCCTGCCCGAGCCGATAAAGACTATACATTTAAGTCCGCAGTGGTGTGCGTACAGAGCCACCGATGCAGAGGTATTACCTGTCGATGCACAAGCGCTGGATGTTGCCCCGACCATTTTTGCATGACTGAACGCCGCCGCCATACCATTATCCTTGAACGAGCCGGATGGATTTAGCCCCTCATATTGCAGATATAAGCACCCCCGCTTCATATCAACATACTCAGCGACGGCATCGTTTTGTTGTAGTATGGTTTGGCCTTCGCCTATGGTTACTTTGTATTTGTCTTCACAGAAGTTAAGTAGCTCACGAAATCGCCACACCCCTGAGAAATCCAGAGGGTTGTCTCTTTTTGCCCAGCGTTTGGCAAAATCGCTTAGTTTATTGGGAACCTCAATTTTGTCCCAGTTATATTGTGCATCTAACAGCTCGCCGCATTTGGGACACTTGAACATCGCCTGTCTGCAATCGAACCGGGCTCCACAATCTGGATTAATACACTTCTGATAGGCAACATCGGTTATGCTCATATATAAAATTCCTTTTGGATTTTTGAGGGTAATTATAGACCAAAACGTTAATTTGTGCAAATTGTCATTCTTTGCTTCACTTCGTTCCGCTCAGAACGACGGATGTCGTTTCACAGTTGATTTTTTCTACCAGCCCCGGCAGCTCAGAAAGCCAATTTATTTTCCAAACGCTCTTCGGAATTTTCTTCCCCGTATTGGTATATGCTTCTTTCAGAACCGCTCGCATACCGGTTTTGGCTGCGGGTTTAACATCCGTATCGATGCGGTCTCCCACGAACATTATATTTTCCGGCATTTCACCGATTCTCCTGGCGGCGACCTTGAAAATTCGAGTGTCCGGCTTGCGAAAATCGAATTCGTAAGAATAAACTCGAACCGAAAAAAAATCCAATATACCTAACTGTTCCAGATGCCTCTCCAGAGAACTACCTGTTACGAAGGTATTGGAAACTATACCAAGCTTAAGACCCAGTTTTTTAAGTGCGGTTAAAGTCTCTTTTATTTTCGGCTCAACTTGGCTGACCTTACTCAAAGGCTCGTACCAGAGCCACGCAAAATGCTGCCACTGTTGCCTGTCCAACCTGATACCTTTTTTAGTGCCTATCCCCCTTAACAAAGCCAGCGAATTAAAATCTTTTTTCGTTATATTGGAAAGCCAGTGTCGTATGCGCAGGGCTATCAGGTTTCGCCAGCAATAATACTTGAAATTGCCAACCGGCTGACCGCAACTCTTCAGAAAATCGTATGACAACCTGGCCCCTTGGCGGAAAAGACGGGTCGTGTTGACCCTGCCGAAGTTGAGCAGCGTTTCGCCAAGGTCAAACAATACCGCTTTGATATTTTTATCCGGCATAATTAACACTTGGGTTCCCCCTAAGGGGGGTCAACTCCCACTTTGCGGGGTCCCTTAGCATATCCCATATCCCTATTTTCTTAATGGCGGCATATCATCGCCAAAAGCTTCCCGAACCCATTCGAACATCTCTTCATCCGATATCGCCGATACCCGGTTAGCTGAATACTCAGCGTCAATTCTGTTCTTTATCTTGGTTATACGATGGTTTCCCTTGGGGATTTCAATCTCGTACCTGGACTCTATCCAGTGTTTGATACCCGCCGCGCCGCTCTTATCGGTAATTGCTACGCTGACAGGGCGGCTGAGCAGTTTCTTCGTATCGAAGCAGCAATATATCTCCTCGTTCTTCAGCAAACCGTCGGCGTGGATACCAGCCCGCGTAACATTGAAATCCCTGCCGACCAGCGGATAATTGTGTGGAATTTCAAAGCCCAGCTCTTTTGAAGCATACTCAGCAAGCTTGGTTATCGCAGTGTAGTTGACACCCTCTGTTACCCCCTTCAATTGAGCATGTTCAACCACCATTGCTTCCAGAGGTGGATTGCCGGTTCGCTCACCGACACCGAATATGGCGGCGTTTGCAGCGCTGCAGCCGTAGAGCCAAGCAGTGGCGGCATTGACCTGGACCTTGTGCAGGTCGTTATGACCGTGCCATTCGAGCCATTCGGACGGCACCCCAATCTGCCGCAGCCCGTAAACAAGTTTTGGAATGCTTCGAGGCAAAGCTGCCTGTGCCCACGGCAGGCCGAACCCGAGCGTATCACAAAGACGAATCTTAACCGGCTTCTTATACTCTTCAGCCAGCTTCATCAGTTCAGCCGCAAAGGGCAGCACAAAACCTTCATAATCAGCTCGTGTTATATCCTCGAAGTGACATCGAGGGATAACTCCGTTATCCAGCGCCGCTTTGGCAATATCGAGGTAAGCATTCACCACCTGGGTGCGGGTCTTTCGCAGTTTGAAGAATATGTGATAATCACTTGCCGAGGTCAGAATGCCGGTCTCGCTAAGCCCCATTTGCGAAACCAGCTTAAAATCGGACTCCACAGCCCTTATCCAGCCGGTAACCTCAGGAAACTTATACCCGCGGGCTTTACACATCTCTACCGCTTCTCTGTCACGCTGCGAGTATAGAAAGAATTCGCTCTGTCGAATCAAACCGGTATCGCCGTCTATTTCGTGTAGTAAATCATATATCCGCAGAATTTGCTTCGGTGTATAAGGAGGCCTGGTCTGCTGACCGTCACGGAAGGTCGTATCGGTTACCCATATCTTCTCCGGAATATCATACGCAACTTTTTGCTCATCGAATGTTATCCTGGGAAATTCGGTATATGGGAAAATCTGCCGATACAAATTGGGTTTTTCTACCTCTACGAGTTTAACGTTTTTTTTCGCCATTACTTATCTCCCGTAGGTCATTTATAGAACGACCGACTATTTCTTCTTTCAGCTTACGCAGTACGCATAGCGCACAACGAATAATAGCCGAGGTGGGAGTCGAACCCACACGCCCGATATGGGCAGGGGATTTTAAGTCCCCAGCGTCTGCCATTCCGCCACTCGGCCCAGTCTAATAAACTAACGCATTTTGTGCCGATTTGCAAACTGTTTCTTGGTTCCCCGATACCGCAGCGTCCAACGAAAATCACAATAAATCAGGACCTGCCGCAAATTGAGATGATTTTAACGATATGTGTGAGGCGGAGAGAAAAATTAAGCTCTACGGCCTCTACGGCCAAATAAGATTCGAGACACCAGATAAGAGATGAATCGGGGTTGAAATCGCCAGAGAAAATCCGCTACCCGGCCTGTCGCCTGGACCAGGCGGACCCTGCGGTCAAGAGCCCTTAACTGCGAATCCCCGTTTGTTAAATCCAGTGCTTTTTTAATTTTCTCTGCAGCATCGGCTAATCTGCCCATCCTCAAATAAACAACGGCAGAATCCCGCAGGGCACAAACGTCCTTTGGCCTTATATCGAGCGTATGACTGAAAAACTCCACCGCATCCTCAAATCGCCCTTTTATAGCACTGGCAAGGCCGAGATAATAATAAGCATCTGCATTGGAGCAATCGGTGTCGATAGCCCTCAGCAGGCAATGCGTTGCATAATCCATATCACCAACCCCGAGAAACATCGACCCCAGAGAAACCAGTATGTCCGTATCCTCCGGAGCCAGTTTCACCTCCGAAACCAGATGGCCTCTCGCCTCCTCTATTTGCCCCCTCATTAATGCATACTCAGCCAGCCGATACCGCGGCCCTGTGAGTTTGTTGTCTTTTTCTAACGCTTCATTGAATAGCTTTAATGCTCCGGGATAATCAGCGTTGTTAAAGGCAATCTCCCCCAGATAAAACAATGCAGCCGCAAAGCCCGGCTTAAGCTCAAGTATTCTGTTAAACTTTTCCTTCGCTGATTCGACATCGCCGACCTCAAGGAGAAACAGGCCAAAATCGAGAATAACATCAACGTCCCCCGCATTTATACGAAGCTCTGACAAGAAATACTCACGCCCACGCTTGTAATCGCCATCAGCCCAATACGCTTGAGCAATTCGATAGTTAATCTGCGGGTGGCTCGGCTCAAGCTCAGCTGTCTTTAGCCAGCAGTGAATCGCTTTCTTGTAATCGCCGCGAACGAAAAGACTGTTGCCGATGTTGTAGTAACATAATGCACAGTCCGGCTTTAGCTGCTGGGCGAGATAAAACATCTGCTCCGCCAAATCGTGTTGCTCCATCTCGGTATAAGTAATTATCCGGTTGCAGTAGCAGGGTTCGAACTCCGGCTCTAACTCTTGGATATGCTCGAAAGTCTCGATTGCCAGGTCGTATTGGCCGGTGCGGGTATAATCGACCGCTAACGAATTTAATACCTCCAAATCATCCGGGGCCAGCTGCAGAGCAATCTCGTATTCGCTTATTGCGTCATCGAACTCACCCTTGGTATCCAGCGTAAGGGCCTTGTCAAAATGCCAGGCACTGTTGGCTGGGTTTATCTCGATGGCTGCCTCCAATTCGGCAAGAGCTTGCGTTATTTTGCCGTCTTCATAAAGCTCGAAGGCCTTCATCGCCTTATGCTCAGCTTCTGAATAAGAGCCAAATTCCGTATCATCGAAAAGCATAGTCGCTCCGTTGCTCAACAGTAGGGTGGGGCTTGCCCCACCAATAACGAATCACCCAACGCCGTTTCGGCAATAAATTCCCGTCGGGTTAGCGGTTTTTTGCTGCCTGAACTTCTTTTTGTCCGAATTAAAATTTCACTGGAATTTTGACTTATAACTTCTTACAATTGCGTAGGTTAACTCAACGACGATGAATAGACCCAACCGCCTGACAGAGTCGCAATCGGTCTTTTGCTGGAAACCGGCTTCTGTTAGTCTTATAATGTATGGCCAATCCCCGTGTCCCTTAGGGACAGGAACGGGGAAACTGTAATTCTGCCGGATTAAGAATGTTGTTTTGGAGAAGCGAAACTATGATTAAAGAAATAAAAGGTCAGGTAGCGGCTGGCAAAGGCAATTACGCTATTGTAGTCAGCAGGTTCAACGAATTTATAACCGCTAAGCTGCTTGCCGGTGCGATAGATTGCCTTAGACGCCATGGTGCCGCCGACGGACAGATATCCGTAGTCTGGGTGCCGGGCGCCTGTGAAATCACCGTAGCCGCAAAAAAACTCGCACAAAGCGGCAAATACGTCGCAGTTCTCTGCCTCGGTGCGGTCATACGCGGCCAAACGCCGCATTACGATTATATCTCCCAGATGGTTGCACGAGGTATCGGACAAATCAACTATGATTCAGCGGTACCGGCAATTTTCGCCGTCTTGACCTGTGAGACTATCGAGCAGGCCGTCGAAAGGGCTGGTACTAAAATGGGTAATGCCGGCACCGACGCAGCATTGACGGCTATGGAAACTGTAAACGTGCTTGAACAGATTTGAGCCGTTCATTGACAATTTAAAAATACCCGACAATCAATTAGCAAGAGGCCGGAAGGTGGATAAGAGAACAAGGGCCAGAGAATTGGCGATGCAGGGACTATATCAACTCGATGTGCAGGGCCCGGACTTGCTCCAGCGTTTAGATGAGTTCTTCAGGGAAAATGACCCCCATCTTTTAGTGCGCAAACTCGCCTCGGAATGGACAAAAGGAACCTGGGAAAATCTGGCTCTCTGTGACGGGCTCATAGCCGCCTCGACAATAAAGTGGCGGTTATCCCGGCTTTCAACTGTTGACAAAAGTATCTTGAGATTGGCGGTTTACCAGTTGAAGTTTTGCCCCGACATCCCGCCCAGAGTCGTAATAAACGAGGCTATCGAACTCGCCAAAAAGTTCAGCACTGATAAGTCTCCAGCCTTCGTTAATGGTGTGCTGGATGCCGTCTTAAAGAAAATAAAAACTGAAAACGATTAACGATTAAGGTTAATGGATTGAAGACGATTGCGGTATTAAATCAAAAAGGCGGAGTGGGAAAAACCACGACAGTGGTCAACACCGCCGCAGCCCTTGCCGCCATTGGCCTGAAAGTTGTCGTTCTTGACCTCGACCCGCAGGCACATCTGACAATACATCTCGGCGCAGAACCCGAAAACATCGACTCAGGCTCGTATAAGCTCTTTACGCACTCAGCAAAATTCGAAGAAGAAATTCTGCTTGTCCGCCCAAACCTTTGGTTGCTGCCCGCAAATATCAATCTCGTCGGCGCCGAAAGTGAGCTTGTAACTGTTGTCGGAAGGGAAACTATCCTGCGGCAGGCTCTTCAATCAGTTAGAGACAGCTTCGATTATGCTTTTATCGACTGCCCGCCTTCGCTCGGACTGCTGACGCTAAATGCCCTCGCAGCCGCCGACGAGGTCTTAATTCCCCTCCAGCCGCATTTCCTGGCCCTGCAGGGTTTTGGAAAACTGCTGCAAACCGTCGAGCTTGTCAACAAAAGAATCAATCCCAGACTCAAAGTTAAATGGATTTTGTTGTGTATGTTCGACAGCAGGGCCTCGCTGCCGAACGAGGTCAAGGCCGATATCGAGCAATTCCTGAGCAATGCACGCGGAACCAACTGTGCCTGGGCGGATGCTCAGGTTTTATCTGTTTATATCCGAAGAAACATCAAGCTCGCCGAGGCGCCGAGCTATGGCCAAACAATCTTTGAATACGAGCCAAACTGCCATGGCTCCGAAGATTACAAAAAAGTCGCCGAATTCATACATACTCAATTGCAGCCGGACACACAGCCCGAGACACAATCCGCTGCTCTTGGTGAAAATCAGCGCCGTCAGGCGTCCTGCGGAAAACAAGCCCCTATTGAAATCAAATCAGTCCCGCAGTCTGATTTGCAAACATCACCTTCCGAGTTTACACGAACAACACCTCAATCCCAATAATCTCCCTCTAAAATCCTTGCTACAACCTGTCAAACCAGCCGTTGCGGATTTTGCAATTGCTCACGGATTGTGTTCAGAAACTTTGAAGCGTAGACCTCGTCTATAGCTCTACGGTCAGCCGCCAGCGTCAGGCTCACCATTTTTCGCTCTCCGTAAGTCTGCTTGGGGACGCCTAACGGCGGAGTCCCTGGGACTGCCGGCTTGCCGTCTATGGAAACAACTTCTCTGTTCACATTGCCTACTGCCAGGATGGCACTTGTCGGCGGTGGCACAATTCCGAAAAAAGAATCAACGCCATAGGCGCCAAGGTTGCTTAACGCTATCGTCTCGCCTTCCATCTCCTCGAGTGTCAATTTATTACTGCGTGCCTTTTCGGTGAGCACCTTTTCAAGCTCGGCAATTTCGGCTAACGTTTTCTTGTCCGCCTCCTTTATCACCGGCACGACAAGGCCCTGGGCAGCGTTGACGGCAAAGCCGACATTGATTGAATCAGGTATTTTGATATTGCCATCATCAAATCTGCCGAGCATAAGTGGATACTGCTTCACAGCCAACGCCAGCGCACGAACATAAAAAGCGTCCGTTGTTATCTTGACGCCCAATGATTTCCGCAGCCTCGGCCGAAGCCCCATCAGTTCGGTTACATCCGTTTTTAACTCGATGTAAAAACAGGGCTTGCTTACCTTTGATTGCAGCATCCTTTCACCGATAAGCTTCTGGATTCGCGTCAGCGCTATATGAGACTCTGCTGGATTTTCCAAAGATTGTTTGGTCATCTTCTTTTTATGCAAAAAAATGGGCGATACAGGGTTCGAACCTGTGACCTCACGGGTGTGATCCGTGCGCTCTAACCAGCTGAGCCAATCGCCCCAAATCCGAATATATTAAAGCAGGTTTCGGCGTCGTTTGTCAAGACTTAATCGCCGTCCTGCTCTGTAGCGACAAAGTTAATCCGCCCTAGCTTGACGCCCTTTATACTTACTATATTTTCTGCCGTTTTTTTGATTTCACCCACACGCCCCCGCAGCACAACTACCTCCAGGCAGTTATGCTCGTCCAGGTGAATGTGAATGGAGGAAATTGTTTGCAGAAGGTGTGAATGTTGGAGGCTGGTCAGTTTTTCCATCAGCTTGGTTGAATGATGGTCGTAAACCAAAAGCACCGCGGCGACCGCTTTGGATTTTGGGTCGCCCACGCGCTCGTTACTTAGCTGCCGGCGGACAAGGTCGCGTATAGCCTCCGACCGGCTCTGATAGCCCTGTTTGGCAATCAGTTTATCGAATGCAGAAAGCAGCTTCTTATCCAGCGATACCCCTATTCGCTCAACCTGACTCATTTTTATTCTCCTGTGACCGGCAACGAAGCCAATATGCTAATTTCTGACTGCTCAAGTGCTATTTTATCCGATAAAATTTTTTTTGAAAGAATCAAATTTTTTTGTTGGCGCAGTAGCACGATTCCTATATTCTTATGTTTCGGTAACGCGATTTTACGATTTTTATGCGCAAATTCAGACAACAAACAACAAGAAAAGTAGAAAATACAAGAGGCATGAGAACCATAAAGAGGCAAAATTCTCACATACCGAATCTGTCACTTGGATATTCCCTTCCTGAATTGCTGGTGGTTATGGCAACCATAACAACGCTAATGGCTATCCTCCTTCCCTCATTAGGAAGGGGTAGGGAACAGGCACGCAGGGTCGCCTGTGCAAACAACCTACGCCAATTAGGTTTCACCCTGAGAATGTATGCTATAGATAACAATGGGTGGTATCCGATTGAGCAGCTTTGCGGTAACCCGCAATCGATTTTGGTCAGCAGTCTTTTCCCGGAGTATCTGGCCGACCGCAACATATTCTACTGCCCCAGTGCAGCGATGGTAGAATTCTATGCCCAGAGCGATGAATATGGTGGGCCGGGTGGTGATTCGGTCATTAATACGGACGAGAATTGGGCACGCTCTTACATCAGCTACAAATATTTCTCTATAAAGTGGCGGGATACACGTATGCCACTACCGCTACGTCTTTCCGAATACCCTCACATTTTGAAAGATAGTTCACCGCCAAGCCGGTGGCTTATGAGCGACTGGGTCCGTAAAAACGTGCCGGTTTTTCCACATATGGAGAAAGGTGGCTGGGGTGGCGGCAGGAACGTCCTTTTTGTAGATAATAGCGTACAGTTTGTCCGGCACAGGACGCCTGGCGCGTTTTGAAACAAATAATAATTATGAATGGGAGACAAACAATGTTACGAACAACCTTATTAAATCTACAGAGGCCAACACTAACAGGTATTAAGGGAAAAGTCAATTTCCTGACTTGGCGGGAATTACTGTTCGCGGTTGTCGGTGGTATAGCTTTGGTCGGAGTCGGGCCGCTTTTGGGACGAACGTTCCATCTGGCCTGGCCGATTCCGATGTCCGGCTCGATAATCACAGCACTGCCACGCGCATTCATTCTGCTGGTGATTCTGCTTCGAATAGACCGCTTCGGGGCGTTAACCATCGCTGGGATAGCCGAGGTAAGCACAAAACTGGCGGTTGGTATTGGCGGTTGGTGGCCAATGTCACTGGTTGTGCCGCTATTAGCTGGTGTTGCAGGAGACCTGATTTGGTGGTACTTGCGGCAACTGCCATCACGGAAATTAAGCTTGATATTAACCGGCGGCAGCCTTTGTGGAGCAAGGGTCCTGCTCGCCTTGTCTTTCTGGACAATTCTGATGAGGCCGATTTCAGGAAGTAGTGAGCATTTGGCTCTGACAGTGGGAAGTATTGTTGTAATCAACATAGTTTTGGGAATGGTTGCTGGGTTGCTGGTTAGCAAATCAATCACAACCGTGAAGAGCAAAAGATGAAAAGGCCAAATAACAATCCAAGTGCGGCAGCTTTAGATTCGTTCTCTATTCGGACGATAGGGTACGTACAGTCAGCTTATACCAAAACTAAAGATGTGCCCCACACGCACACAGGATGGACAGCAGACACTTCGTACATTCGCCTTTTACCCAGGTATGCTAAGGGCTTAGGTGGCTTGACCGGCTATTCGCACATCATTGTTTCGTTCTGGGTACATAAGGCCAAAGAGTGGAAAATGCCAAAGAACCATCGTAAACCACCACACGTGAAATTATTTGCTACAAGGATGCCGGTTAGGCCCAATCCCGTTGGAATGTCTGTCGTCGAGTTGCTGAATTTTTCTACTGACAGCGGCGAGGTTATCGTAAAGGGCCTGGATGCACTGGACGGCACACCTGTACTCGATATCAAACCGTACATTCCCAATTTTGACAGTTATCCTAAGGCTTCCGTGCCGGACTGGGTGAGACGCCATCTCAACAGCCACCATCATTCCGGTCACACGCATCACGACGAAAATGCAGATAATAACACCAGTCAATATCCGTATGAACAGGGGGCATTAGAGCACAACAAATAATTATCTTCTTAGGAGGAGTGGTTATGAAAACAATAAATTTGGTACCTATTATTTTACTGACAATGCTACTGGTAGCGGATGTGCCGGCAGCTTCTGTGGAGTTTGAATTAGTTGTACATCCGAACAATGTGCACTTACTGCCTCAGCCGAAGGGGGATCCCTGTGTTTCGGGCGACCACCTTTTGCAGACAGCCGATGATATCACAGGTAGCACATTCAATCCTGACGGTTGTTTTAGTTTCAATTTTATGAATCCGGTAGGCATATCAGAGCCCGATTATCCGCCCGGCTACGCCGAGGGGATCCATTCGATGACGGGTTCAGTAACGCTGGAGATGGACCTTTACGCAGGCGGAATGGTGGAGATTATATCATTAGCGTTTGGAGGTTACGTTGCCCGGGGAAAACCTGTTGCGCAGCAGTGGCTGGTTCAGTCCGGCGACCCGGCAGCCGATGGAAATCACGGTTCGGTTGATGGAATACCAAACGACGGAGTATACGCCGCATCGGCAGCGGCAAATTGGGCCTTTGGAATCAGTTTTGATTGGTACTACGACACACCTTTTGCAGGTTCGGGCGGCATTGATATGACGTTCAATGACTATCAGTGGAGCGGATTCATTATTCCAGTCAGCGAGCTGACAACAACTGGGATGGCCATGACCACGCTCAACGACCCGTTAGGTTACTTTGCCGGCACGTCAGAAGAATTCGAGTCGTGGCTGTTAGAAGAAGTGACGCCGGTATTGCCGCAGGATGCTGCCTATCTGCTTTTCGCACAGGGCGAAGCGCACCCAGCTTGGACGAATCCACTTATGGCAATGACCACCGACGGAATTGTAGGAGAGACTATAATCGGTTACGCGGTGCAGCAGCAGCCACAATGTGGCGACCCGAATCATCCTTATCCGCCCGGCGATCTGAACCAAGACTGCCACGTTGACTTGCTGGATTTTGCGACTCTCGCTTTACACTGGCTGGAATGCACTGCACCGGAATGAGGAATTTAAGTTCCAAACGTTAAAAAACTCAGATAGTATGCAGACCAATTATCGAATGGTTATGAGTAGGAAATTAATTCGTTAGTCTGAATAAAATAATTTTTTTCGGATTGTGGTTGCCAAGTAGCGCAGCTCCCATATTCTTATGCCAGAAAAGGGCCGCTGCAATTGCAACTATACTCTCGATGTCCCCTAAGATAATCACCCTCGACGAACCCGACGGCAGTCTCGACCCAAGAAACCGAAACAATCTTATAAAGCTGCTCGCAGGCCTCTCCCAAACCCTCATCATCACGACTTCCAATATGGATTTCGCCGCCGCAGTCGCCGACCGGGCCGTGTTGCTCGACAAAGGCCGCATCATCGCTGATGGCCCCGCCGAAAAAATAATGTCCGATTCCAAACTGATGACAACCCACGGTCTTGAAGTCCCCGCAAAGTTCAGAACGTGAAAATCGAAAATCCCGCCACTTTGAAATTGGGTTCGTTTTGGGTTCGTTTCAGCATCGCGGTAAATTTCAATAATCCTTTGACTTACAATGGGTTATGTTCATCTTTGCATGTTGAAAATTGGGTTCGTTTTGCATAATTTTGTACAATTTGATTGATTTTTCCTTTCAGCGCAGAAAACAACCGCTTCCGTCTGAGGCGGAGTTGATTAGCGAATTAGTGAATTGGGAATTAAGGCCTTTAGAGCATTGTTCGCAGTCTCCTAAAGAGTTTCAGTTTCGAGAACAGACTATCGTTCTCTCTACAATTGGACGAATGTGCGCGTTTGATGCGAAAATTCGGGTGTTTTTCGGGAGCGAAAAGCCTATAAGTAATTACAGGAGAAGAAGTAAAGAAATTTTCGGATTTGACGATTTTACTTACTGACTACCCTCGCTTTTGATTGATTTATACCCCGCTCAGGCGCACCTAAGACACAAGCCGCGGAGGCTTAAGAAAGCGGAAACGCAATAAATTATATGTTAAATTAAAGGTTGTGGAGAATTAGAAAATGGCATAAAAATTGGGGTTTATAGGGCTATTCGGGAGAAAAACGTGGGTAAACAAAAAAATTTTATATTTTTCTTGCTATTCATCTGAGTAAGTATTCATATAAATACTTGTATTTGTACAAATGCGAATAGGCTTTCTCCAAATGGCACCAAAAGATATAATTGACAAGATTCCTGGTTTGACCAGAGATCAGTTAGCATATTATGTTAGAATGGGATATGTAAATCCTCGGAAACACACTCGAGGCAAGAATGAATATAGCGAGTTTTCTGAAAAGGATTTACTTGTAATTGAAAAGGCGTTTCACTATATTAGAAAGTTCGGCACTACACCTAAAATTGCTTTCGGGAAAGCTCGTGAAGAGCTAAAATAGCCTGAACTTCGATTTTAATAGGGTATCTTTCTATGCAAAGCGACAAATTACGGCTTTTGAAAATCCTGAGAGAAAAATCTGTTTCTTATGGTGAAATTACTTTGTCTTCCGGCAAAAAAAGTCGTTATTACGTCGACTCAAAACTAACTACATTTGACTCAGGTGGTGTTTCTCTGGTGGGAAAACTGGTTTTTCAAATCATCAAAGGCAAAGGTGAAGCAATTTCAGCGGTAGGTGGCTTAACAATGGGTGCTGATCCCATAGCAATCTCAACAATAATTGCTGCGTTGAACGAAAATTACCCACTAAAAGGCTTCTCCGTGAGAAAGGAAGCAAAAAAGCATGGAAAAAGAAGACTCATCGAAGGCAATCTAGATGTTGAGGACAAAGTTGTCATTCTTGATGATGTTATAACTACCGGCACTTCAACAGTAAAAGCTATTGAGGCTGTTAGAGAATTTGGGTGCGATATCATAATGGTGGTTGCTTTAGTTGATCGCCTAGAAGGTGGTACTGAAAAAATAAGAGAAATGGGATATGAGGTCAATGCGATTTTCACCATTGATGAATTACTGGACTCAACAAAACTTGGGGAGATTAATTCGAATGTCAACACTCAAGAAACTAATATCTTTAGTAAACAAGGATTTTTGCGAAACCAACCTACTTGAACTGTTGAGCACGTCCGAAGAGCTTATTCAAACAGGTGAACATAAATTAGTGTTCTTCACTCTTAAAGGTTTGTTTCACGAGTTATCTATCTTCTATGATGACACTCCTGTTTTAACTGAAAGAGCACAAGTCTTGACGGATGGGCTTAAAACCAAAATACTTGAAATTCTCAATGATATTAGCAATGTGGATTGGTCTTCCTTGGAGGATCTTATTTCACTATATCAATCCAATAAGGCAAAGTTAAAAGCACATATTTAACAGCCATTGCCATGCTCACGAAATCTCACGTGATTTCTTAGATTTTCACAACACTTTTTTGCACAGTACCGCTGGATGCCCGCGAGTCGGAAACGAACAGTAAGTATGCGCAAGCATACGGGAAAAATAGTATCCGAGCAGGAGGCAGCACAAGCAGATTTTGAAAAAAAGAAGAACGGGTCTGATTCGATACGAAATGACTAGTTAAGCAACGGTCTTTAAACTACATGGCTTAGGTCGCTCGTTAGGATTCTCCGGTTATCTGGCGAGTACTACCAAGAGTCTTCTTTGTGAGTAATTCAATGTGATCTAATGGCTCTACTATCAGATTAATAACTTGGTCAAGTAACTGAGAAATCTCTTTAGGTTTAAACTCAGATAAAACCTCATTTATATTCACTCGAACACTTGGGTCTGTAGTGCCTTTGTTAAAGAAACCCGTTAGGTTATTAAAAGCTTCATCTGTCTTCCGTAATCGGAATGCTATAGCCTTAAGCATCTTCTCAATTTCTAAACGAGATGTGGTTCTTGGAAGTCTCTTATCAATATCCATGCTTGTATATAGATTGAAGAAATCCCGGACGATTTCCAAGCGTCTGTAAAGAGCTAAAAAGTACTGTTGAATCAGAATGGCGAATGCTGCGTTTGTTGAAAAGCCAAGAAAGTCTTTAGTTAATTTTCTTCGATGCTCAAGGGCATCCTCTGCATTTGATGCCCTAGTACGCCATTCTGTTAACATGCTATTGGTTTGTTCTACCTCACATTTAGAAAGTTCGTTCTCTTCGTGAAGGACATTAAGCCTTTCGCGCAATGCACCTATAGTTGAGTCCTTTATTTCGAGCAAACCTTTTTGAGCCTCAAAACGACCTTTAAATAACCATCGCAGAATGATAAAGATTAAAGTAGCAAGAAAGAGAACTAAAACTACAATAAGAAACCAATCCACAGGTCTAAGCTGTTTGTAGTTGTCCAAGATAAATGTAATTATCTCACTCATATTGAAGTCGAATATCGCTATGCCAACATAATACACGAAAATTTTAGACTGATTTTATGCTGTTGTTGTGGTAAGAGCAACAAGAAATTTAGCTTGAAGGGCTAGTTGCCGTTGTTTCCGTAAGCCGCAATGAGGAGCATTAGTATTACGCAGGGGTGAAGCCACGAAGTAAATAGTAATAACGGCCGAACTGGAGGACGCAACAGCAAGGTTTGGATTCCTGCCTTTGCGACAATGTCGAATTAAAATTATTCTTTGCTGGTTACGTAGATTACCTGCTCAGCGAACAAATTCGGCGCAAATCTCACCGGCGCCAGCCGTGCTTTACTCAATGGAATCTTCTTTTCTACTTTGACCCCGAGCTCCTTACAGAACTCGTCGAAATCCTTCAGCGACAAAAAGTGTATATTCTGCGAATTGTGCCAATTGCAGGGCAGTTGCCCCGTTACCGGCGCTTTACCGAGAAATATCATTTGCGCTCTGCACCGCCAGTGTGCAAAGTTAGGAAAACTGACAATCACCTTCTTCCCCACTCGAAGCAATTCCTTAAAAACCTTCTCCGGCTCTTTCACCGTCTGCAGCGTCTGCGACAGTATCACATAATCGAAGCTCTTATCGGCATAATTCTCCAGGCCCAGTTCGATATCGTGCTGGATAATGGACAGCCCGCAATCTACACAACTCAGGACAAGCTCCTGCTGAAGCTCGATACCTCTGCCCTTTATGTTCTTCTCTGCTGTAAGGTTCGCAAGTAATTTCCCGTCGCCACAGCCGATGTCCAAAACCGTGCTGTCCCTTTCTATCAGCGATTCTATCAGCTCGTAGTCAACACGTGTCCCTTGGTCCTGTTTGAAATCATCCGTCTTGTATTTCGCCTCTCGCTTCGCAACCCTTACACCGGGTTGATGTGTCGCATCGAGAAAGCCGCCGACGAATGAACCGAGCGTTTCAGGCTCTAATAAGAAGGCGTCGTGACCGTACGGCGAGGCGATGTCGCAGTAGCTGACGTCTTTGCCGCTGGCGACCAGCGCATTGACTATGTCTCTGGACTGCTCAGGCGTAAAGAGCCAGTCGCTTGCGAAACTAATTACAAGGAACCGCGACTTCGTTTTTGCAAAGGCCTTCTCTAACGACCCGTAGTCTTTGTGAAGGTCGAAGTAGTCCGCCGCCTTGGTTATATAAAGGTAACTGTTGGCGTCGAATCTTTCCACGAAGCTTTGCCCCTGGTAGTCCAGATATGTCTCAACCGCAAATTCACTGTTGAAATCGTAACTATACTTGTCGGCGTTTCGCAGCTTTCGGCCGAATTTCGCACGCATACCCTGTTCCGACAGATACGTTATGTGACCAATCATTCGCGCAATGGCCAGACCTTTGTCCGGGCCTTTTTCGCCGTGATATTGCCCGTCGGAAAAATTAGCGTCTGCCAGTATCGCGTTTCGCCCTACAGTATCGAACGCTATCGACTGGGCGCCAAGATGCGTCGTCGTCGCAATCGCAATCGCTGATTGAACAAAGTCGGGATATGCAATCGCCCACTGCAAAACCTGCATCCCGCCAATCGAGCCGCCGATTACACTCAGAAGTTTCTTTATCCCCAGCTTGTCCAGCAGCAGCTTTTGAACTTTTACCATATCCGCAATAGTTATAATCGGAAAGTCCAGCCCGTATGCCTTGCTCGTCTTAGGGTTAGTCGAGCTTGGCCCCGTTGTCCTGCTGCAGCCGCCTAAAAAGTTTGAGCAAATAACAAAATACTTATTTGTATCGATGCCTTTGCCTGGCCCGACCATAACGTCCCACCAGCCGGGTTTCCTGTCATCGGGACTGTTTACACCCGCAACGTGGGCATTACCGCTCAGAGCATGGCAAATCAAGACGGCGTTATCGCCTGTATCGTTAAGCTCCCCGTATGTTTCGTATGCCACATCGATAGGCCCTAATCTCTTGCCGCTCTCCAGCTCCAGCGGCTCGTCCTGTTCGACAACACATATCGTTTCTGTCTTGACGATACCCACCGAATTTTCTCTAATCTCTGCCATAGCCGGTTTAAGTATACACAAAAACTTCTCTCTGTAAAGTGCAGCGGCAAATCAAACTGCCTTGGCAGGCCGCCTGCCTTTGCTGGCCGTTGTTGATGACATTTTCCACCTCGAAATCGTTAAAAAACCTTGACATCGTGAAACGCTGTCCATAGATTATACTTCAGGCAGTTACAACACCGCAGGGGCGGACCCAAACGGATACATTTAGCAAAAGGAGCTATAAAATGGCAAAGAAAAGAAAAGTCGCAAAAAGGAGAAAAGCCCCAAAGCTCTGGACAACCCGTGACGTCAATCTGCTCAAAAAGCTTTTCCCTGCCAACCCGACCTCTAAGATAGCTGCTCAGCTCAGACGCAAAACAGATGCCGTGAAGAAAAAAGCTTCCAGAATGGGGCTTAAAAAATCAAAGAAGTATCTGAAGTCTCTCGGCAGGGCCTAAACGGTCAGCCCTCAAGTTTATCTTGGGGTTCTCTTTAACGACTTGTTTGTGTTCGCAGCATGCCCTAAGTGTTGCCTACTGCTCGGATATTGTTTTATATTTCCCCCATGAACCTACCTCGCCGAAGAGCAATTTCAGACTCGCATAACTACTGTGTCGACGCATTTATAACTCTTCCAGCCATTCTTGCGTGAATTCATACAGGTCATCTATATCCACTCGCCCATCACCGGTCAAATCCGCCGACCCGCATTCATCGCACCCAACGTCAAACCATCTTGAACCCAATCTCGCAAAGTCTGATAAGTCAACATCGCCATCGTCGTCAATATCAGAAACAAGGAACGGTATATCCTCATAACTTAAAGTCGAGATACTCGGACCATAGTAATCGTTGTAGAAATAAATAAGTTGAATGTTTTGCGCCTCAAGTTGGTCAATAATGCTCTGCGAAATCCCAGGCTCTAATCGCGGCTCAAAGAGAAAGTGCTCCCCGAAATTGTGGTGGTTGGGATGATATGTTTGTGAGTAATACCCATGCAGAACAATCGGCTGCGTCGTAAGGCCGGTAATCGTCGTCTCGACAAAACTAGACACTGGATAAGTAAGTATCATCGATTCCCAGTATGCATAGTAAAAAGTTGTCGTGATTGTGATACCTGAATCTGTGAACGACCTCTCCTGAAAGAGGTAATCTGTCAGTTCCAGACTAACGATTCGTATCTCGCCCCCGCTCGGCCCCCCGGACCACAGCGGCCGGGCATAATCGGCTCCAATCTTTAATCTGCTGATGTACCCTTGCATCGGCTGACCGAAATCGCTCAGCGTTACTATGGGGCTTTCGGCAGGTCCAACCTGTGTCTTAACGTTCTGGGTGGTCAGTGTGTACGCGCGCGGATTGCATAAATGGTGCATTATCCAGCCGTCGGTAGCTGTCGTGCCCGTGAATGTATGCGATTGGCTTGGCAGTAGCGGAAGTTGGCCTGTTATCGTCCTTATTCTACCGTCCGCGGCATACTCTATACTGACAACGCCATAGAAACTTTTTGCCATGTTTTCAGGTGTCATCCACATATTTTTTGTGCTGAGCGTCAACCGGTTCTTTAGACAGTGTTTCGAATAAACACTATTGCCTTCCCCTTGAAACGTAACGTAAGTCATCGGCTCGTTGACAAGAAATGCCGTGTTGACGTTCATCGACTCCCCATATTCAGGTATCTCGCGAATCTGCTTGACAACAAGACCGCCTGCAGGTATCGCAGCTCCGCCGGCCGCAACCTTTTTATACTCAAAGTCAAGAATATATGCCGTCTTGTTGGTTACCTGTTCAAACTTCTCTGAGGCCGCTATAAGCAGGCCGGTCAGGTCATTGTAGTCGTTCTGCCACTCCATCACCATCTCGCCCAGTATCACAAGATTCGACGACCGCGCCAGAGTAATTTCAACCTCACTTTCAGACTTGTAAAGGACGCTTACCTCCTCAGGTATCGAGCCGTCCTCAGGATTCGCCACTGATACTGCCCCTTTCTGTGTCACCAGCTTAATATATCGGTTCGGATCATCTTCCCTCCGCTCAAGAGTGGCTACCCCGTTGGCAAGCTCAAACTCATCGGGAAACGAATGATGAACAAGCATCCCCATACCAACGTCATTCTCGTCGACACTGTGACGCAGTCTCTCAAGAAATGCGTTTTCATTGTAAAAGCTCGCAAATACCTTCTGAATCGCCCTGAAAACTCCTCGCTCATTGGATTCATTCGGGTCGCAAATACACGGCCCGCTCTCGTCCCCGTCCAAATCGTCCGCAAGGCATCCGCTGTAGCTGTCATACAGACCCGCCCCCGAAAACCGGTTGGCATCCTCCACATTCGTCGAACTCCTGAACCGAATATTACTGTTTGGGTCAAAGTTATTGTTCGGGTCCTGCAGAATAGCTATTATTGCATCCTCCATCTGTGGACTGAAACTCGTTATATTGGGATTGGTGATAATGTTGCGTATGGCCGCAAGGTCCGCCGATAATGCACCAAGGTCCGAAGGCGGATACGTGTAACCAGACAGTCTGTTAGCTATCTCCTCGCGAAGGGTGCTGCCGCTAATGCCGACAGATATCATCCACTTGGTCGGGTCTTTAGGGTCGTCTGTCAGATACATACCGCCCAGGTCAACGGTTGTCGAACCTGAATTATATATCTCAATCCAGTCATCATACTCACCATATTCATCGGCAACTATGGTATCGTTATCGGCCATAAACTCATTGATGAATAATCCCGCCCCCGTAACGCCTGCCCCTCCGGGATTCGGAGCGTTCGGGCTTATATCGCCGCCGTAAAAGAAAGACCAGCTATCATTGCCGTCAGGTGTTCGACCGTAGGAAACATCTGTTGTCTGCCCTCCGAAGCTAAAACCATCTATTAAAGTCCCATCGATATCAAAAAGACCTATATCCTCACCGCTTCTGCTGAGCTTAAACTCCGCGTGTGTTGGGCCTTGGCCCGGCTGGTCATCAGCCCAGAAAACCACATACCTGTTCGGAGCGACGATAACATTTTCGCTGGGAGTAAGCGGCTGGTCTAAAAACTCGTTCCAAAGCTCAAAAGAAAACGCCGCGGCGTTCGGGCAGTTCGACGGGATTGCTCGCCGAAGAATCCCGTAGTTCGCTGCCTTCCCGCCGAAGTATCGAATGTTGTTCGGCTCCAAACCATTCGTGCTCGTGCTGTAACTGCCGTAGGCTTCCATAGCTGTTATTTCCAGCGCCTCCGGGGCCTTCAGCGTCAGTATCTGGTCTATTTCCTCTTGTGTTAAAAGACCCGTCATGTCCTTTATCCCGATGACTCCGACGCCGTCCTGTTCTCCAACGCTTACCAGCACCATTCTGCCGACAAGCTGTTGCGCAAGATTGGCGTCCTCTGCCAATGCCAGATGCCCGAAAGGAATCCCAAACGTCTGGGCCAGAATCGCGACGTGCGAGCTCGGCGTCGATGGCAACAGGGACAGAATGCCGGCTACAAATGGTACTTCCGCTGGAACTCCATCGGTTAACAGAATGTCCTCCGGTAATAGCTCACCTGCCGTATATGCTGCTTGAATCTCGTTGCCGTCGAAATACTTTAGTGTCCCCAGCGCCCAGCCGGACGAATAACAGGCGTTCCCCGATGCCCAGCGCACCGTCGAGCTGATTGGAATGCCCTGTGCCTCCAACCACGCGCTGTTTGCCTCTGCATCGGCTAATTGCTCGTATGATGGAAAATAAAACACCTGCACGTTCGGCTCAGCAACGATACTGGCCTTTACCGTATTGAACATATCCGCCGTTTCCTCTTTGGTGTAAGGGTCATACCGAATCAATTGTATTCCATATTCCTTAATATCAGGGTCGGCAGGCATTATCACCGCCCCCAGCGCTGCCTCCTGTCCTTGTTCATACAAAGTTATCAGGTTGTATTCATTTCGGCTCATTCCAATAAAGGGCTCTAACCATATAGTGGCCCAGTCATAATGAAACAAATACTCTTCGCTGTCTTGGAAGTAAACCGTGCATGGGTCATCCAGCTTTATCGTAAACTTCACCCACCTCGGGTCGTTTACAAAAACTCCGTTTGCACAGAATGGCTCATTCGGAAATGCTATCTGGGTCTTCCAGGGAGGACTCACATCCAATACAACTCCCGCAATTTGCGGGCTATTGATTGCGTTACCGTCTGATACTGTAATATCTCCCTCATAATGTCCTGCTGATAAGCTGGAAATATCTACACTGACCTCAATTGCATCCATCTCTCCAGTTGAGCTGCCGGATATTGGCCAAACCTCCATCCACGTGCTATCCTCCGAGGCTTGCCAGTTCACAGTCCCGCCCCCGCGATTACGAACATAGAGAAACTGGCTGTCGGGATTCGTATACCCTTCTATGGTCGTAAATTCCAGATGGTCAAGGGTCAAACCTATTTCAGGTTGGTCGCCGGGATATGCTTCATATGCGCCCATATCCACTACTGGTGGATCTCCTTGTCCTGTGTCGTCAATCTCGGGGTCATTGTAGAAACGGGGATTACCTCCTATGTCTGAAACCACGCCGGACGGCACAGCCGAATTATCTCCTGCATCTATGCATGCAGAAACGCCCAGCGGAATAGTCAAATCATCGTCTTCGGTTCCGAAGATATCATCCGGCCCGTTAGCATCAGCGAAATGAGGATTGCCGCCTATATTTCCAGTCCCGCCGTAAGAACCTGTCCACCCTTGCACACAGCTGTAATTGATGACACGCGTGCAGTTATAAAAGTATATTTGGTGGTACTCTTGGCTTCCTCCATTGTCCCAGAATATGCAATTAGTTACAGTTGTTGTGTTATCACGTGTGTATACACCATAGGCCGAATTTGCGCTGAATGTGCAATTAGTTAATGTCAATGTTCCGCCGCTGTTATAAATACCGCCGCCATTCGTAGCACTATTACCAGTGAAAACGCAATTGGTCAATGTCACATCACTTACAGTGTATATTCCGCCGCCCGTCCGATTTGCAGCAGTATTGCCGGCAAACAGGCAATCAACTGCCGTTAATATACCGGTGTTATACGCCGCACCCCCAAAGCCGTTTTGCGTTTCATTGCCTAAGAATTTACACTTGTTTAAGACAAAATTGCCTCCTGAGTTTTGTATGGCGCCGGCGTTGTATTTCGAACGGTTCGTGGAAAATATACAATCCGTTAACGTCGGATTGCCGTTGCTGTTATAGAACGCGCCGCGGCCATTGCTGTAGTTCTGCTTGATACAACAATTGTTTATTGTCGGGCTGCCCGAACTGTTATATATCCCGCCGCCGTAATAATTCGAGAGATTGGCATTTCCTCCTGTTATAGTAAACCCGTCCAGAATGGTATCTTGGCCGGTCCCATTCGTTGTCACTACGTGATAGCTGTTCTCTCCGTTATTGGCGAAGTCCGGCCCATCATCTTCATTCAAATCACCACTCAGAATAGTCTCATACGCACTGATGTCACGTGCATTTGGGTCTGCTTGTCCATACCCTGCGTAACCGCTCTTAGCCGTTACTCCGGTCTTTAATGTGAAAGTGGCGGCTCGGTCACCTGTACCGTTTGGGTATGCTGTGTTGGCGTCTGGATGGTATGTGCCTTGGGCCACTTGTATGGTGTCGCCGGAAACCGCTGCTGTTAGCGCATCCTGTAGGAAATGATAAGCATCTAACCAGCTTGTCCCGTTATTCGCACCCGGCGCGCTGACATCCACATAGATTATTCCTGCTTGGCAGGCAGCCGCAAGAAAAAAAACTCCGCAGACAACAACTGCCCTCCTCATTTCATTTTCCTCCCGTTGCCCCCCAATTCTCATTTTTTTCTTCTCACTATTATACCATTTCGCGCAGCCACAATAAAGCAAAAATTTTAACTGTTCCTGAGGCTGATTTTTCTTCTTATCTTATGTGGCTGCCAGAATTTCAATCATTTGCGTAGGAGGTCTGCAAAAAATTTGAATATTTTCAAATATTTTCAAACGTTTCTACTCAGTTTTTGAATATTTCTATACTGTTTTCGAACGTTCCTATACAGTTTTTAGCTTGTTTCGAATATTTTCGAACGTTTGCTCATAAACCCCTGTCTCGCCGAGGCCTTGGCGAAGGCGGATGCGCATTTGGTTCATGTCCGCCCTACGGCGGAGACGAAAATCTCCCCCATTTTAATACCAAAGGTTCGCAAAGGCGAGTTTCCCGACAATTTGGGTGATATACACAACTTACCCCCCAAATCAACGCAAATATCGGACCATCAGAATCCGCCAAACTTGCCGTTTCCTTATGTTTTTTGCTCTTAAGCCAGGTGCTATATTTGTCGATTAAAAAGCGGCACAAATTATAACTACTTAGGTCATAAAAGTGCAAATTTATAAGCCTCAGGCTTATAAGAGCGCAGGGAGTTCCTGCCTTGTGGGGCCCCTAAGCTATAACAGCATAAGCACTTGTGTGGGTTCCCGCCTTGCGGGGTCCCTAACTTATGCTCTTTTGTTAGAGAGGTAAAAATGCCAAAGGTGTGTAGTTTTACGGTCTTACCCGCATTGCCGGATGCTTTAAAAGCTCTCGAGAGTATCTCGCAGAACTTATTTTGGTGCTGGGACACCGACTTTGTGGAGCTGTTCAAGCGCATTGACAGTAACTTATGGACGGCTTGTGGTCATAATCCGGTCAAACTTCTCGCAAGTCTCTCGCAGCAGCGTCTGGATGAATTAGCTGGAAATCAAGGTTTTTTGTCTGAAATACAGCGGGTCGAGGAAAAGCTTAAATCATATCTTGATGGGCCAACCTGGTTTGAAAAGACTTATTCAAAATCCACCAAGCCCATTATTGCATACTTTTGCGCCGAGTTTGGCATTCATGAATGCCTGCCTCTTTATTCGGGCGGCTTAGGGGTCTTGGCTGGTGACCATTTAAAAAGCGCCTCGGACCTCGGTGTTCCATTAGTGGGCGTTGGTCTTCTCTATCAAAAAGGCTATTTCCGCCAGTATTTGAACGTCGATGGCTGGCAGGAGGAGGTGTATCTCGAAAACGATTTCTATAATATGCCACTCGAGCTGGTTCGGGAAGACAACGGCCAGCCTTTGACCGTTAGCGTGGAATTACCCGAAAGGGCTGTGCACGCCCAGGTTTGGTCTGTTTCCATAGGCAGGGTTAAATTGTATCTGTTGGACACTAACATACCGGCTAATTCATCCACAGACCGTATGATTACCACCAGTTTATATGGCGGCGACCGTGAAATGCGCATTCGCCAGGAGATTATGTTGGGCATCGGTGGCTTAAAGGCCTTGGCGGCAATGGATATTAAACCCACAATCTGCCATATGAATGAGGGACATGCTGCTTTTATGGCACTTGAACGAATCCGGCAGTTACGAAACGACACGAATATGACTTTTTCTGAAGCTGTTGAAACCACAAAGGCAGGCAATGTTTTTACGATGCATACGCCTGTAAAAGCCGGTCTCGACGATTTTTCAGTTGAGCTGATTGACAAGTATTTTGCTAACTTCCTTCCCGCTCTTGGGATAAGTAGAGAGCAGTTCCTGGCATTGGGCAGAATACTTCCTGATGATGCCGGCGAGTCATTTAAAATGCCGATTTTGGCATTACGCCTCAGCAGCTACATAAACGGCGTAAGTAAACTACACGGGCAGGTATCACGCGAGATGTGGTCAAGTCTTTGGCCTGCTGTTCCTGTTAGTGAAGTGCCCATAATCTCGATTACAAACGGTGTACATATTAAAAGCTGGCTGTCAGATGAAATGAATTCTTTGTATGAGAGGTATCTCGGACCGAATTGGGACGATGAAACTGTCAACAAGTCGATTTGGAATGGCATCGATCAAATTCCTGATGAGGAGCTTTGGCAGACACATCAACGGTGCAAAGGCCAACTGATTGCTTTTGCACGTAACTGGCTCAAGGCCCAGATGAAACGCAGAGGCACTTACCATTCCGAATTGAACTGGGCTGAGGAAATCCTCGATGTTGAGGCATTAACTATTGGCTTTGCCAGAAGATTCGTAGGCTATAAAAGGGGCAATCTCTTGCTTAGGGACCCACAACGCCTTGTAAAGCTGCTTAGTAACCCTGATAGACCTGTTCAGATTGTTTTTGCGGGTAAGGCTCACCCTAAAGACACCGAGGGCAAAGAGATAATACGCCAGATTATTCACTTTGCAGCGGAATACGATATCCAGCGACGCATCGTCTTTCTTGAGGATTACGATATTAATGTAGCCAGAATGTTAGTCCGCGGCGTAGATGTGTGGCTTAATAACCCTCGAAGACCTATGGAAGCCAGTGGAACAAGCGGTATGAAGGCGGCAATGAATGGTGCTTTGAATATGAGCACCTTGGATGGATGGTGGTGTGAAGGTTATAGACCTGATGGGGGCTGGGCTGTCGGGGTAGAGCAAACTTACAACGACCCGAATTATCAGGATATGGTGGAATCTCAGGCAATCTATAATCTTCTCGAAAACGAGGTTGTTCCTTTGTTTTACACCCGCTCGGCAGATGACCTGCCGCGGGCATGGATACACAGAGTCAGAAACTCTATCAAGTGGATAGCGCCGCGCTTCAATACCCACAGAATGCTTACTGAGTATACACAAAGGTTTTATAACCCGGCTGTAGCCAGATGGCGATATTTAACTGCCGAAGCGATGGCCAGAGCAAAGGCTTTTGTGCAGTGGAAGTCCAATATGAAAAAGGCTTGGCCTGAATTTGCCATTAAAGATGTGCAAATACAGGTTAACAACGGTGAAGATAACAAGCAGATAAATCTCGAGCAACCCCGGCTTAAGGTCGGTTCGCAGTTGTCCATCCGTGCCTTGGTTAAGCTGGCTAAGGTTAGCCCCGATGACGTCTCAGTTGAGCTTTATCACGGGCCGGTAGATTCCAAGGGAAATATTCGAAACGGCTCAGCTGTGAGAATGGATTACAAAGAAACTACAGGCCAGGATGGTGAGCACTGGTTTGTTGGCGCGATGTTTTGCAGAGAAACGGGCCGGCAGGGCGTAGCCGTGAGAGTTTTACCTAAAAATGCCGACCTCGTTAGCCCCTATGAGCTGGGCTTGATTCTCTGGGAAACAACGGATGATGCAAACAGCTAATAGAAAAAGAAAACGATACGCCGTTTCACTCCTTCTCTTTATTGCCCAGAAGCTCATAAACCTGCTCAGCTGAGGCCGATTTTTCAAGCCCCTTTTTGAATTCTTCATCAAGCATCAGCCTGCTTATTTTGGCCAGCGCTTGAATGTGTGGGCCGGTCTGGTCAGCTGGTGAGACCAGCAGGATAATAATTGTCACTGGTTTTCCGTCAACGCTTTCAAAATCAATCGGCTCGCCTGCTATTCCAATCGACATAACCAGTTCCTTAACAGCGTTGCACTTGCCGTGTGGGATGGCGATTCTGGAACCGATTCCTGTGCTTCGGGTTTGCTCCCGCGCCAGAACTGCCTCTAAAACCGTGTCTTTGTCGAGCAGTAATCCGTTAGCGTCGAGCAAATCCACCAGTTCTGTTATCACGGATTTCTTGTCTTTGCCTTCCAGCGGAACTTTAACACAACTCAACTGCAGAATTTTTGTCAGAGTCATTTTATTAATATACTACATTACTTCTGAATATTTACATAAACTTCTAATTATATCTAATTATCAGTTTAATGGCAACAACTTTGCAAAAAAAATTATGGCTGGTGCCCTCCGAGGCCTACCTGTTGTACGCCATTTTTCCCCTTTACTTACCCGCCGTATCGGGCTAAAATAGCGTCCTGTTTATAATCTTGTCCGCCTCTGGCGGATGTGTTCATAGACTATGAGCCGCGAACCACGACCAGCAAGTTTGGAGATTAGCTATGGAAAAAATAAAGCTCTATGACACGACCCTTCGCGATGGTATGCAGGCCGAAGGCGTCAGCTTCTCCCTCGAAGACAAGCTCTCAATCGCCGGACGCCTTGACGAGCTTGGCATCGATTACATTGAAGGCGGATATGCCGCCTCCAACCCTAAGGAGATGCAGTTTTTCGCCGAAGTGGCCAAGCTTGGTTTAAAGAATTCCAGAATCGTGGCTTTCGGCAGCACTCGCAGGGCTGACACAAAAGCTGAGGATGATGCCTCCCTCAATGCCATCCTCGCCTGCAAAACACGAGCTGCCACCTTGGTCGGCAAAGCCTGGGATATGCACGTAAAAACCGTTCTCGGCTGTTCGCTCGATGAGAACTTACAACTCTGTGCCGACTCCGTCAACTATCTGAAAAAGCACGGCATTGAGACTATTTTCGACGCCGAGCACTTCTACGATGGCTATAGGGAAAATCGCAAATATGCGATAAGGGTTTTAGCCGCCGCTGCCAGCGCCGGTGCCGACATCCTGGTGCTTTGCGATACTAACGGCGGTTCGATGCCTGACCGGATTTACGAAATTACTAAGGCCGTCTGCGAAAAATTCTCTTCCCTGCCGATTGGCATCCACACCCACAATGACTGTGACTGTGCCACCGCCAATTGCTTAGCAGCTGTTCGTGCCGGTGCCCGACACGTCCAGGGAACCGTCAACGGCCTCGGCGAACGTTGCGGAAACGCAAATCTCTGTGCCGTTATTCCCAATCTTGCTTTCAAAATGGGTTTCGATTGCCTGGCCCCGGAGAAAATCAAAACCCTGACTGAGGTCTCGCGTTTCATTTTTGAAATCGGCAATCTTGCCCCCGTAATGAATATGCCTTATGTCGGTGAAAGCGCCTTCGCCCACAAGGCAGGCCTCCACGTTGACGCCCTGCGAAAAGACAAACGCACCTATGAGCACATCGACCCTGCCCTCATTGGCAACGAGCGCCGCTTCCTCATTTCCGAGCTAAGCGGCAAATCTAACGTCCTCGCTGAGCTTGAAAAGGCTAAAATCGCACAGGATAAAAAACTGGCCAAAGAAATCCTGACTCATGTCCAGCAGCTTGAGAATGAGGGCTATCAATTCGAGGCCGCAAATGCCTCCTTTGACTTGCTTGCCAAAAAGGTCCTCGGCACATATAAGCCTTCTTTCGAGCTTTTGAAATATTACGTAACCACAGAAAAACGCACCTCTGGTGAGATGGTAAACGAAGCCTCCGTTAAACTAAAGGTCGGCGATAAAGTCCAGCACGTCGTCGGCGAAGGCGATGGCCCCGTAAACGCACTTGATGCCGCCTTGCGCAAGGCCCTCAAAAATATCTATCCCGCTATTAAGGACATCCACTTAATCGATTATAAAGTGCGTGTGGTCAACGCCAAAGCCGGCACCGCCGCACGTGTCCGCGTAATTATCGAATCGCGGGACAAAACCTCAATCTGGGGCACGGTCGGAGTCTCTGAAAACATCATCGAGGCCTCCTGGCTTGCTCTCGTTGACTCCGTCGAATACAAATTACAAAAAGATGCAATGTAACAGGATGTTACTGCAAGGAGCGCAGCAACGTGGCAAGCCCGAAAGAACGTGGATAAGAAGTCCGCATTTGGTTCGGATGCGGACGCTGAAAGGCCGGTGCGTTGAAGCGCTCTATGTGTTCATCATGCCGGCTCTGCACAGGGTTATCTAAAACAGAACCGTAATTCCGACATTCAATGCTTTTATATCGTTGCCGGAAGAATGTTCGCCTTCATACCGTACAAATGCCGAGATGTTTTCTTTCAGCAAAGCGGAAATGCCGGCGCCAAAATACACACTGTCGTCCCTGCCGTTATCAACATCGGTCGTAAATTTCGCGGTTCCCTGTACAAATCTGGCTTTGATATCCTCATCATCTATGAACTCATGTGCCCATCCGCCAAATAATTCCGGCACAATTTTGGTTCCATGTAGTTCGGTAACTGTCGAAAGTGTCACACCAAGCTTGCCGCGAAGGGAGTGCGATGTTGCTGCGTCCACATCCAGGCCGGCGGCACCTGCCCCAGTCTCCCTGAAACTTTCAGTGTGGTAACATATGTATTGAAGAGATGTGGTTGGAGTTACTGTCCAATCGTTGACGGGGAAGTCATAGCCGCCGCCGATATATGCCGATAAATCATAGGCATGGTAATCACTGTCAGCGGTGTAATTAATCGTGCCAAACCTTATATCTCGCTTATTTTCATTATTGTGGTAACCAAAGCTCACTGATGTATCGATAAAGAAGTTGTCTTTGGAGTAGGAAGCGTAGGGCCCAACTCGGAAACTATCAACATCGCCTTCGCCGCGACCGTCCTTAAAATTGATAAAAGAATGACTGTAGCCGCCGCTGATACCCATAAGCAGATTCGGCCCAAAACTCTTATCGAGGCCGAACTGAGCGCCGACAGCTTTGGCACGGAATCCGGTCATCTTTGAAGTCGAGTCGTGCTCGTAAAAGACTCCAAGCGGACGGAAGAACCCGCTGGTTTTGCTGTCCACTTTGTCCTGCTGCATTTTCTCAATTTTCTTGTTTTCGTTGATGACGTAGGCAAGCATTCGCGGGTCGCTGGATGCATCTGCAATCAGTAACTGGTTCTGTCGTGACTGCGTATTGAGCGCCATAACTCTTTCGATACCTGAACGTCTTGCGCTTAGATAGTTCGCCAAATTACCCGCCATTCGCTGAGTAGTTCTGAGAGAAACTGAGGTTGACGAAGCGTGAGGCAGGGGGTCGAGTTCTTGTGCTGCAGCGTTGAGCTGGGCTGAATTCAGAGCGGTAAGTGCATTGATTAGCGTTATGTAGTCGCCGGTTGCATCACCCAGGTCCGAGTCGATTGCTCCTAAAACAGCCCTTCTATTTCCTCCGGTAACAGCAGTAGCAAAAGCATTCCTTGTCGCTACCAACTGATAGAAATTGCCGCTTACCTGGCCGCCAAAACTCAGGACAGCGGAATTATCAGTAATAGTCGGCCCGTTATTAGTAACACCGCCGTCGGCTTCGATGATATTAAAAGTATCCCCAGTCCCAATTAAGCGTCCCGCGGGGGTGATATCAAGTACGTGAATAGTACTTCCAGCGCCAAGAGTTGCAGAGCCGCCTACATCCAGAAAATCACTGCTTAGTGTACCAGAAGCGGCCTTTGAAACCTCTACTTCAAGTGTGCCGCCATTCTGAACATAATTACCACCAAAAGTCGTAGTGCCAATACTGGTGCCGGGAGTGAAGGTTCCGCCGTTTATTGTAGCCAGACCGCTAATCGTGCCGGTACCTTGTAAGGTGCCGGCTGTTAATGTCAGGGCTCCAGCGACCGTACCGGTGACGTTTAACGTACCTGCTGTTAAGGTTGTAAGACCAGTATATGTATTGGTGCCTGAAAGCGTGAGTTTGCCGGCGCCGGCTTTTGTCAATCCGCCGGTATCTGATATGACGCCGCTAAGCTCAAGATCACTGGCACCTGAGACCGTTAGGAGGAAGGTGTCATTATCGATAGCATTGCTGACTACAAGGGCATCATTAGATTGTAGTGTAGCAGCAGCATCAAGGTCCAAAATTGCTCCAGCACCGGTACCCAATGCATTGTTATGACCCAGGATTATTGTTCCTTTAGCTAAGGTCGTTGTGCCAGTACAATCGTTGTTCCCGGAAAGGGTAAGTGTGTCGGCACCATCTGTCATATTTACAGTCAATGACCCGGCACCTGACATGATGCCACTAAGGACCAGATTATTACCACCAGAGACAGTCAGGGCATTTCCGCCATTATCAATAGGATTGCTTATGTCACGTCCATCCGCACTGGCCTGAATGGCACCGGCACCACCAAGGGTCAATATCGCACCGGCACCCGCACCTAAAGCATTGTCATGTCCAAGGATTATTGTGCCCGCATTAAGGTTTGTTACGCCCTTATAAGTGTTGTTTCCTGAAAGGGTAAGAATACTGGCGCCGGCCTTGGTCAAAATACCGCCGTCACCGGTACTGGATATAGCACCGCTAAGGGTCGCATTATTTGCACCTGAAAATGTCAGAGTGTGAGTAGCAAGGTCTATAGCATTAGTCACAGTTGGTGCAACAGCAGTAGCCTGGAGTGTGCCATCGCCACCAAGCTCCAATCCTCCGGTACCAAGGGCAGCATCAGCACCAAGGATTATTGTGCCTTTAGTCAACGTTGTACCGCCCTCGTATAGGTTTGTTCCGGAAAGAGTAAGTGTGCCGTCATCTGCTGTCATACTTGTTGTCAATGTTCCTGTACCGGATATCTCCCCGCTAAGGGTCAGATTACTCCCACCCGAAACCGTCAGGCCGTGAGCACCAAGAGCGATTGCATTACCCACTGCGCGGTCGTCATTATTCGATTGAATGGTACCGTCACCGCCAAGAGTCAATATCGCCCCTGCGTCAACACCTAAAGCATTGTTATGGCCAAGAATAATTGTGCCCGCATTAAGGTTTGTTACGCCCGTATAACCGTTGTCTCCCGAAAGCGTAAGGGTCGCTGTGCCCGCTTTTGTAATGGTCGTACCGCCGATGGCGCCACCTACTGTCAAATTATTGGCTAGATCAAACGTCAAACCGTCACTTGTCATGCTTGAATTAATTACATGGGTAAAAGCGACGGGATTAGTAATTGTCGAATCTGCTCCAAAGCCTAAATCACCAGCACCGGTTTCTCCTATAGTGTATGCTGTCAAAGCGCCAGTAAAACTAACGTTGCCAATGGCCTCATAGGCAGCGTCGACGGTGACCACATAGTTGTCCGAATCGACACCGAAGGTCAGTGCGCCTTCCGTACCGACAGCCGGCGCACCATTATCTTCCCAGTTATCACCGTTGCTTGTAAGGTCATCAAGACCGTCACCATTCCAGGTGTCCTGTGCCAACAGGGGCGAAACAATTAACAACGCGATGGTAATTACTGATATGAGACTGTAATAAATTGATTTGGCGTGCAGTTTCATTTCTGCTCTCCTTAGCTTTACTCGTTTACCTCTCATTTACGATACCGTAAACCCTCGCTCCGTCATTCATTATGCAGCTTCTGAAAATGTTGCATAATTATGCCCACCCATACATATAGCCCACATACACTAATCGGCAATTTTAGCACATTACACCAAAAATACTACTGTAAAATACTAAATACTACAAAAATTTAGGCGATTACCACCTACATCTCTGCCTGCGTTCAAAGATTTCCTTGAGAACGCTCACTGCCGCTAACAGAGCTAACAATGTTAGAAACGCCCAAAGTACACCTTTTAGTCCACGAAAAGTATTTCCTGAGAGTGCATAATACAAACAGCGGCTAATCATATGCAAACAAAAAAACGCTTAGTTCCCGATTTTTTCAGGTGTGATTTTGTGGCAAAATAGCAAAGATGGCTGGTGCTGCATTAGGAAAGCTGGCCGCTTCCACAAGCCATCCACAATCAAGTACGTACAAGGACGCTCCAAAATTAACCGGAGAGAACTGGATTGGAACCCAAATTCGCTCTGCGAATTTCCATAGGGGCTCTGCCCCTCTGGTCCGCCTGCGGCGGTCACCCCGACGACGTGAGAAAATCCTTTTCCTACACCCTTTGCGGGTTCGAATCCCGCCCACCCCAAAGTAAGCAGCACAACGGAGAGGGCGGGATTCGAACCCGCGGTACCCTTTAAGGGCACACCGGTTTTCGAAACCGGCTCGATCAGCCACTCCGACACCTCTCCGTAACGGCTTTCATAACCTATACACTCAAAGGGATAGAATTGCAAGAGTATAAAGCTCCTCGTGCTATGTAGCGACCCGTCCGAAAATCAGAAGTCAGATGTCAGAAGTCAGATGTCAGAAGTCAGATTTTTCTGTCCTCTGTATTCTGTCGTCTGTCCGGGGCCGGCGACAGCCGCAACCACCGCTATGAGGGCACACTCCTGGTTTTAGCTTCTCTTTTCAGGGTTGATTTGAGGGCTTCCCGAGAATTTGTTTTAGATTGTACTGCGATAAAGCGTTTCGCTGTGATTGAGCTATTTGCTCGAGGCTTTCCGACTGCTCCGCCGAGTTCTGCGCAAAACCAGCCGTAGCTACTGCTTCGGCGATATCGGATAACCTGATATGTGCAGGGTCTTTCGCAGGAATAAAACCGACCTGCGGCTCGGAACTCTTAATTATAATACCGCTGGCGACAAGATGGTTCAGAATCTTCTCGCCGAACTCAGCCGGTATATTCAACTTGCTGCTTATAACCTCAGACGGAACCGGAGCGCTATTTTCTTCAAATGCAGCCGCAATCTCCCGCACTATATTGATGGCGGTAAGGTCGTTGGCTATAAAATACTCCTCCGTTTTCCTGGCATCTGCAATCTCGGCAGCGTCAAGGCTCTTTAAGTGCTGCGTGGTAAATGTCAACTGCAGGCCGAACAAAACGATAAGCCACGTGATAAAAATCCAGAAAACACCCAGCGGTATAAGCCCCAAAACGCCGTAAACCTGACTGTAGGGAATAAGCTTTATAACGTATAACCCGAAACCCCACTTTGCAAAGCTCCAGACCAATGCCGCCACCGCCGCTCCGAAAATAGCCGCTTTCGCCCTGACCTTCGTATTCGGCAAAATAAAGTAAAGCAGGAAAAACGCAACCGTTGACACTACATAAGACAAAACGGCGGGGGCGATATTTGACAAAACTGTTCTTTGTATCCGCCCGATGACGGCGTATCGGGTCGTTATATAGATACCGGCGCCGAGAAGCAGCGGACCAAGCGTCAGAAGCGCCCAGTAATTGATTACTCGATGCAGAAAACCCCGCCCCTTTCCGACATGCCAGATATTGTTAAACGCCCTCTCTATCGTTGACAGCAAGGCCAGCGCCGCCCAGATAATAATCGCCACGCTAAACAACGCAATCGTTCCTTCGTTCAATCCAGTAAAGACTCTCCCGGCTATCTTATCGAGGTGCTCTGTTAGCTTTATGCTGCCCTCCGGATTTGCAGGGTCGGGATACTCGATAGTTGAAAGGTGAAGCTGTTCATAAACCAACCCTCTCACCTTATCTCCTACTCCCCTGTAAGCCGGAAATGACTGAAATATCAATACTGCCACTATTGCAAGAGGAACAAGGCCGAAGATAGTGTGATATGAAAGGGCGGCCGCCTGCTGACCGGCGCGGTTCTTTATCAGAAGTCTCACACAGTGCCACCATAGTTTAATTTGAAAGACCAAAAAGCGGCTTGCCTTGCCCAACTGCTCAGTTGGCGTGGTTAAAATCTTCTCTAACATCATAATTTTCCCTATCATTTTTATAAGCCTCGGGATTACAACCCTGGCTTAATTCTGTCAAAGCAGGCTCTTCACCTCATTTCTTAAGCAGGCCCTCAAGCCCCTCAAGCAATTCTTCGCCTAACTCTTCTTTTAATCGCTCCTCTAACTGTTGCTTCAATTGCCCTTCGAGCAGCCTGCCTAAATCGAGTTCAGGCTTGTCGAGAGTTCCTGTAAGAGGCAACGATATTCTTGCACCTTCAACCTCTTTGCCGACTCTTACTGTTTCGCCTCTCGTGGTATAAGGCAGAGTAACCACCATATTCAGACTCTTATCCAGTCCGATAACGCCGCTGAAATTGACCGGATTATCACCAATATCCATTTGCATATCGTTATATCTGAGAAAACCGTTTTGCAAAACAAATCTTGTCGGATGAATGGTGATGTCCTGCCCACGCACACTTGCGCCCACCACCGAAAGTATCTGCCCGAGCAAATCGCAGGATTCCAAACGAAGTTCCCTTATCGAAATTGTGCCGACCACTTCAAGGTCATTTTTGGTAGCCCCTGCCAGAGGTATGGCAAGTCGCTCGCAGCTGAAATTCGCTACGCCGCGGACATCGATGGCATTTGCAAAAATCGGATTCACATACATCAAAAGCTTATCTGTTGTCGCCTCGTTAATTTGAATGTCCTTCAAGACTTGAATAGGCCCTGACGTTTTCAATAACGCTGGTTTCCGCCCCAAATCCGCTTCCCCTGCAAAATTAAATTGACCATTATTGACCATCGTTGAAAACGGCGCAATCTTCAGCAGGCCGTCTTCGATTTGAATATCTACCTCGGTCGGCCCGAAATCCAAACCAAAATAACCCCCCTTTGCAAACCCCAATTTGCCTGACAATATCGATAACGGCAAAATCGTCAGCTTGGAGTTTATCCCAGCCACTTCAGCAGTTTCCCCTCCCCAGCCAGTCACTTTCAAATTACCATCTCTGACAACCATATCGATTTTCTTGATTGGCAGGGTAATTGGTCGCGATTTTTTGGCGGTTGTCTTCTCTCCCTGAGGACGTTTAGACGTCTGTGCCGCTGGCCGAACAAGATTTATCTCCACTTTCGGCTCGAAAATCTCCGTCTCCCCAAACGACAAACTCCCCGTTAAAATGGAGCCGTAATGGGGTTTTGTTACGATTTGTTTTACCTTAACGAAGCTTTGGCCGGTGCCGTCTTTAAAACTAACACCTGTAACCTTGACGCCTTTCCACCAGCTCAGCGATAAACTGGCAAAATCTACCTCGCCGTCAATGGAACTATTGATTTTAGCTAATATTATTTTCCGGCTCCTCTCGGACGACACAAACCCGGGCACAACAAAGGCCACCAACACAACCAGAATAACTATGGACAGCAACACCAGTTTCAATACCCTTTTTTTGGTTTTTCTTTGTGGCTTGGCTTCAGAATTTTCCGGAGCTTGCATTACTTTGTCCCCCAATAAAGCACAAGAGACAATTTTCGGTCTTTTGTTTCCGGCAAAAATCAATCGAGCATTATCTCGTCCGATTTGTTTTTAACTACCGAATCAACTTTGTCGGTGTATTCTCGGGTAGTATCGTCGATTTGTTTCTTGCCGTTCTGGAGGTCGTCTTCAGTGATAATTTTGCCTTTTTGCTGCTTTTCGAGTTGCTTGTTTGCTTCCCTTCGGATGTTACGGATACTAACCTTTGTCTGCTCACCCATTTGTTTGACCTGGGCGACAAGTTCATTTCTTCTTTCACCGCTAAGTGGTGGAACACTGAGTCTTATCAGGCCCCTGTCCGCAACAGGTGCAATGCTCAAATCACTGTTCTTGATTGCCTTTTCTATCTCTCTGACTGAAGCCGGGTCGAACGGCTTAATCACAATCATATCATGTTGGGGTATTGACACGGATGCTATTGTTTTAATTGGCGTTGGTGTCCCGTAATAATCGGCCTTTATATTCTCAACCAGCCCCGTCGATGCTCTTCCGGTCCGAACGGCTTTTAACTCATCCCGCAGCACTTCTACCGCCTTCTTCATCCTGGATTCGCTCTCAGAGACTATTTCGCCGGTTCGCATCTTCAATCTCCGCCACTAATTAAGGTGCCAACTCGCTCACCACAAAGGGCCTTGGTCATATTACCCTCTTTGAAAATATTCAAAACAATAATCTCGATACCGTTGTCCCTGCAAAGACTTATCGCCGAGTGGTCCATTACTCTGAGGTTCTTCTTTAACACGTCGGAATAAGACAACTTGTCGAACAGCTTCGCATCTGGATTAATCTGCGGGTCATCGTCGTAAACACCGTCCACCTTGGTTGCCTTAATCAGTAGTTTTACATCGAGCTCCGTTGCTCTAAGTGCCGCACAGGTATCGGTTGTAAAGAAGGGATTTCCGGTTCCGCCGGCCAATATCGCTACTCTTCCTTGCTCGAGATGGCGAATCGCACGTCTTCGGATAAACGGCTCGCACATTGCTGCAACTTCAATAGCGCTGAGGACCCTTGTTGGCTGGCCGAGCTTCTCAAGAATCTCCTGCAGCGCACAGGCGTTTATAATAGTAGCCAGCATCCCCATATAATCAGCCGTGTTTCTCGGTATCCCGCTGACCTCGGAAAATCTCTCTCCCCGCAGAAAATTACCTGCGCCGACCACGACCGCAACCTGCGGGCCGAGCTTACAAATCTCTGATATCCTTTTAGCAATTGACTCAAGCGCAGCGCCGTCAATGCCGAATTCTCCGGCCTTGCAAAAACTTTCCCCGGAAAGCTTCAGTAGCACACGCTTATATTTGCTCTTTGCCATTTTACTTTTTTGCCGCAGAGATTTTTAATGCGGTTAATTCTTCTTGTTTTTCTTATCTGCTACCCGATTTCGAATCGCACGAATCTTTTTATTTTCGCTTCGCCGCCGCCTTTGGTGGCCTCATCTAAAACCTGAGCAATGGTTTTGCTATCGTCCTTGACAAATCGCTGTTCAACAAGGCAGTTCTCTGTAAAGAACTTCTTCATCTTGCCTTCCACAATTTTGTCAATGATATTTGCAGGTTTATTTTTGACTTGCTCGGCGAAAACAGCTTTTTCCTTCTCAACTGTCTCAGAACTAATGCCGTCCTTATCCAGCGCCAATGGCTTCGTTGCGGTAATATGCATCGCTATATCAACCGCCGTCTGTTTCAGCGCATCTGCCGACGCTACTCGTTCATCGCTGGTCTCAATCTGTACCATCGTGCCGACTTTGTCGTTGAAGTGAACGTATGTGCTTATAAGCCCGGGTCCATCCAGCTCATACTTAGCGAAATCGCCCACCTGTATTTTTTCGCCGGTCTTACTAACTATTTCAGCTATGATGTCACTGAACTTCTTACCGTCAACAGACGTCCCGAGGACATTCTCCACCCCCCCATCTGCCGGACAGGCCAATGCATAGTCCGCCAAAGCTGCCGCCGCCGCCACAAAATCACCGCTCCTGGCTACAAAATCAGTCTCGCAGCAAAGAGTTGCCATCACAGCAACCTTGCCGTCCTCACTTCTTTTGCTGACAACTACCCCCTCAGAAGTCTCACGCTCAGTGCGCTTCGCTAAAGTTGCAAGTCCCTTTTTTCTCAGTACCTCTATAGCCTGTTCAACATCACCGTTCGCTTCGGCAAGGGCCTTTTTGCAGTCCATCATTCCCTGCCCGCTCATCTTCCGTAGTTTCATTACCATCGAAGCTGAAATTTCCACCATCTTTAAAAACTCCTATCTCGTATTGTGTATTGCGTAAGCAAAGCGCACAAAAGCACTTTCCCCTTGTGCATTTATGCTCTTGTGCTCTTATTCTATGCCTTCTCAGGACTGCTTTGGCTCAGCCTGCTTGCTCTCACTTTCCTGCGAGCCTGGCTCTGCCGCCTGTCCCATAGGGGGCTGTTCCTGCGTCTCTTCCGCTGCCGAAGCAGGAACAGTCTCGGGCTGCTCTTCACTTGCACGAGCCATAGCTGGCCTTTTCGAACGAGCTCGCTTCGGATGCTGTCTCAGCTCCTGCCGTGCTGAAACCATTGTCTTGCCAATCGCCACCGCATCGGCCAGTTCGTTAAGTATTAAATCAATCGCTCTAATCGAATCGTCGTTCGCCGGAATCGCAACGTCCACCATATCAGGGTCCGAATCAGTATCGATAAGCCCTATTGTTGTAATACCCAGCTTCTTGGCCTCGCGCAAGGCAAGATATTCCTTCTTGGCATCGACGACCACAACAGCGCCCGGCAGGCGTATCATCTCACGAACGCCTTCCAGATTACCTTTTATCTTCCGCATCTCACGTTTCAGACGCGATGCCTGCTTCTTGCTCTCCTTCTCAAGCGTCCCGTCTTCCTGCATAGCTTCCAGTTGTTGCAGTCTTTGAAGTCGGGACCGTATGGTTCTGAAGTTCGTAAGCGTCCCGCCCAGCCACCGGCCAGACACATAGTGCATCCCGCACTTGGCCGCGACGCTCTCAACCACCTTTTGAGCCTGGCGCTTCGTCCCTACGAAAATAACGTCTTTGCCGGAAGAAACTACTTCTGCAAGCAGCTTCTTGGCCACCAATATACCCGCTAAGGTCTTTTTCACATCTATAATATGGATATTGCCGCGCTTTGTAAAAATAAATGGGGCCATCTTGGGATTCCATCGACTCACGCCATGCCCAAAATGCACCCCTGCGTTAATCAGTTCACGTGCCAGCTTTTTAGCCACAAAAAACCTCCAAACAACAATATTATTCTTACCTCGCCTGCCCCTCAACGACAGCCGAACACGAGAAAGCTAATGCAAACCGCACAATATGTCAAGAATTTTCGCCAAATTATGATATCCTTATTTTCTTCCCCACCTTCACACCCAACATATCGTTGGCATTTTCATTCTTTAAGCTAATCTCTAACGTATTGTTTGAGCCATCTATCAGAAATAACTCATTCTCTTTCGCCGCATAATAGTTCGGATAGTATTCCATCGCATATTTCTTCCCATCTATCTCCACAGAATACTTATCCTTATTTTGCTTTTCCAGATTAGTTATAACATTCCCGAATCCATCGATTCGAACAACTATTCCTTCCCTGCTTTTCTTGTAAAACTCCAGTTTTTCAATTTTCTCGAAATTTTCACCTATTGTCTCAAAGTTGCCTAAATCAACCTTTGCAGCCGCTTTTGCAAATACGTCTCTGCCATGAAATGTTCTGCTCGCATCTTCAGGTATGGCAATTTGTCTTATATCAGTTATTTTTTGTTCAGCAACTGTTTCCCAGAGCAGGCCGTTATCAGGCCCGACAAAATAATATCTACCCGTTTTCACCCCTATTGCCGCTCTTTCTGTCCCCACGCCGGGGTCAACTACACAGCAGAAAGTTGCGCCTTTCGGGAAGTATTTGTAATTATTTTTAAGTATCCAGCTGCCTTCAATTATTTCCTGTGGCGAGATGCTATGGCATAAATCGACTATTGTTGCATCACGGGCAATACTATAAATCACCCCTTTCATCACCCCAACATATTCACTTTCCCCAAAATCGGTCAACAAGATTATCATACCGAAACACTCTTTCTGTTCGCTGCCCGCTAAACGCTGTTCTTTCTCCCTAATATCCTCATCCACACTAATCCAATCAAGCTGCCCAGAACATAGTGTGGAAACTGCCACCACACAAAACACGTCCCTATAAGCGCCGCCCCGAGAAATGTTGACCGAATTTTTTCCAGAAACACCGCACCCCAAAGCTGAAGCACTTCCAGTACACACGTAACAACAAATACGCCAACCGCAATCTTTACAGCGTTTTCCTTCCTCGGCCACAAGAAGAACACCAGGCACCAGAATATCTCGTAGAGAATCCCCGTAGCGTAAAAATTAAACCACGCCTTCCCCGGCCCATCATAATAACACCAGAGCCAAAACCCTAACGGCGTAACCACGCACAACGACAACAAAGCTCCCATCCGCCGCCGAAAAAACAAACTAATAACCCTCAAATCCACCTCTTCTCTTTCCAACCACGTTCTTATGTTTAGCCGTCGCCACCATTTATCCGCCTTCAGGCGGACGGCGACGTATCCTACCTTCATCATTCGATATTCCTTGCTTGTCCCGAAGGTGTTAGTTGGGATTCGATGTTCGATATTTTACCCGCAAGTAATCTGATATAAAAATTCCATTGCTTAATTTGCTTGTAAGAAAGGACTTATGAGGGGGAGAAAATGGAGGCGGGGGGATTCGAACCCCCGTCCCGAGATGTTTCGAGACAGGCGTCTACATGTTTAGTCGTTTTATTGTTTTTTCGCCTTATCAAGCGCCAAACAACAGGCTCTTAACTCGGCTATTTCGGGATTAAATCTTGCCTTGCCGGCCCGAACAACCGGCTCGGCCAGCCTGCTTGCTTACGCCCATATCAAACCCACAGGCAAAGTCAGACAGGACGGGCCGCTAAATTAAGCAGCCATTTGCAACTGGTAGTTGCCAATTAAGTTTATTGCCGGATGATTAGCCAGGCCAACCGGCGTCCTGGACATGCAACCTGCCTCTCCGCCATCCGGTCGAAGCCGTTCGCCCCCGTATTCACTTTTCAAGAGTCCCGCTCTATGGTTAAAAGCTACCCATAGCCGCACTATATTATTATATCGTTTATAGCCACAAGTTGCAATAAAAGTTTATTTTTCGGAGTGTGTCGCCTTCACATGTAACAGGATTTTCTGAAGGTTTTTGTCTGGCCGTTTTTAACGGGATTTCATAAACAAAGTATTTATAAAAGACTTCAACGTCTGAGAATCTATTTTTGTATTACCCGTTTTCTTTTGATGTTCTTTAATAAACATCATCAATAGCTGTGAGAATATCGCGCCCGGCCGGGTATAACCGCATACAATATAATGCGGCCCGGCTTTCGTTTCGCCAGCTTCCTTTTCGAACGTCGGCCGGACACTTTCCGGCGTTATTAACGAGTTGGCGTGCTGGAATACGACCTTGTCCATCACTTTATATACTTCTTTGCTTTCCTTGACCAATCCGTAATAATCGAGAAGCTGTGCAAGAACATAATTCGACGCCAGCCAAACGTCTTTTCCCTGGTCCGATTCTACCGGCTTTCCGCTCTGCGTCCTTGCGGTTGCCCAGCCGAGAGGATTGCGGTTATTCATGTAAATCGTCTTGAGGATTTGTTTAGCCCTCGCCGCAGGGATAAACGGTTCTTCTCCCATCAATATCAAATACCACAAGCCGTCGAGTTGATTAGTCCAGACGTCCGCGTTTGTTTTACCAGTCTCCAAATCTACGCAGGTAGCGTAATACTGCATCCTGCGGCTGCCAACTTTCTTGTCTATCCATAATTTCTCGTAAACGGCAAAGCTCTTTTCGAAAATCTCTTCGTATTCTTTCTTGGCGGCTTCGTCTTTCATCATATCCGCCATTTTGCTCATCGCCTTGCACGCAGCCAGAAAACCATTTGTGCAGTAGGAATCTATCCCGAACAAAGTTATATTATCGAATGTGTTCTTCACCTCGTCTGGATTGCCTTCGGGTATGCCGTCCCCGTCTAAGTCGAGTTTTTCCAGATACGCAAATCCGAACTTAAGCGTCTCCCAGTTCTTCTTCAGGAAATCCGTATCATCCAGGTATTTAACATTTCGCAGCACCCTTAACGCTATCTTGGGGAACAGGTCTATCCAGTAGTTATTGTTATACCACGTATATTCGCTTTTATTCCGCATCGGGTTGCCGAAAGTCAAAGCGGTCAAATCGTGCGACACGCTGCCCTTGATTTTCGTAGGCGCCTTTACGTGCGTCAGCGACACGCCTTTGTATTCTTCCGGATGCTCTACGAAATGCTGTCTGGCCTCGGTAAAAGATGCATGCGTATGATAGAACCTCTCCGTTAGATTCTCTTCCATTATCGAGTCAATAAACCGCTGGCATATCTCCTTCTCCACCTCCGGAAACAGCATCATCAGTATCGGCGAGAACCAGTCAACGTCCTGAGAGTTGACATAAGGATAATCATAACATTCCAGAAATCTCGCCACGTCGTGCCCATTCTCGTCTTCAATCCACGCTGCGGCATTCGCCAGCGGGAAATGAAATTCGTTAACAATCAGTCTCAACAGCCGAAACGCACCATTCTTGTCGTTTTTATAAGATGGACTTCGCTGAATCAGCTCGAACATCTTGTTTTGTATTGCCGCTGTTCTGCTTAGCCATTCAGGATATTTATCCAGCGATAATTTCGCCATATCCTTGGCTCTTGTCTCTTTATTCTCGAAACTCTTGACATATTTGCGTTCGAATACTGTCCCGTCCGCATACCACTGCTCCGGAAAATCGAAAACAATAGCGACCGGTATCTTCTTTGTCGCCTTCGGCTTTAATGTGAAAGTAACACTGATAGCTGCGCCGTAATCAGTATTGACTTTAGGGCCGAACTTTTCATAAAACCCGCCGTCCCGCGTCAACAGCAAATCCTGCTTCAAGCTGTTTAACCTGAAATACGGCTGTGTGTCTATTGTTACGCCCGCCATTTCCGGCACAGCTATAACCATTCTCTCAGGGCTTTCCGTGCTGCCCATAACCACGCCTCTTAGACGAGCGAAGCTGAAATCTTCGTGGACGTGCCCCTTTATCGGCGCAGAACTAATATAGGCGGTGTCCTGGTCAATCGGCCGATATTTCTTCTCCTGCAGGTTAGCCAGCGTCGGCCTCGGTATTACCAGCGTAATCTGCTGCGCCTGCTTTGAAGTATTCTCAATTTCGTATTCCTCTACGCCGATGGGCATCAACGTCTGGTCATTGCCGGACAAAAAGGGGCTGATTAATCTTCTTGTAACTTTAGCCTTGCCCAATTTGTAAGACATCTCCGTATTAGGCGTAGCAAGAGAAATCGAGACCTGCTTTATATCTACCGGGCGATGATAATAACGCTCCGTCACGGGTATATCATCGGGGCTTTCCATCACCTCCGGCTTCTTTGTCGTCAGCATAACGGGCTTCTCGTCGTCGATACGGACAATCGGCGCTGATGCTAATTGAATTGACTTATGATTTATATACACTAATCTGCCGGTATCGTTTATCCGGTTATACAAACCTTCGTGCGATATACCTACCGAGCAGGTCGGAGCGCCCTGAAGGAAGATGGTCAGCGGGAAGTCCATCGTCTTTGACATCCCCTGAAAATGCACCGCCATCTTGTTCTTAACATAAATCGCAGGTATTTGTGCCCCTGAAATCGTGAAAAGGTCGCTCATCTTTAAACCGCTTGCCTTAGCCATTAAACGTCTCCTCTTGTCTCAAAAATAATCTCTGATTGTCATTCCCGCGAAGTTTATCCCATAGGGAGCGGGAATCCACATCCCGTCATTGCGAACGCAGTGAAGCAATCTCACTTGTCATTCCCGCGAAGGCGGGAATCCAGTACTAATCTGTGTAAATCCGTGTATAACGAAACGCGAGATAATATCACATAACACCCTCCCTTTCAAGAGCTTTTTAGAGGTTATAGAGCCGTGCACATTAGTGAGCGGTAAACTCCACTCAATCCGAAAGCCCGCAACTTTATGTTGTGGGTCTGCTTGTGCTGCCTTCTGCTCGGATACAATTAAAACTACTCCCGGCTTTGCCGGACTCCTCCAACGATATACGACATACGATATACGCAATACGAAACCATCACGGCCTCCGGCAGCACTGTGCAATTGGGTGAAAAAAATAATCCACAAATCCACTATTGTAATTTTCTGGCAACTATAATTGTATGCAGTATACTGCAATGCAGCTCAGCGAGTGTCTTTTTCTCTCGTCTGTGCTGATATAAAAAACTTCTGTTGTATCTTCCGCCAGCTATAATCTTCTGTTGTAACCTCCCTCCGCAATCTTCTGACACCTATAATTGTATGCAGTATACTGTAATGCAGCATACCACTTGTTATACAAATAACGGCAATGACTATTTGATTGTCCCCTTCATTACAATTTTAATGCCTTCTTTTACACTATCCCAGTGACTGTTCATATCCCTTAAAATATTCACTCCGAATTTTGTCATCTCGAAACATATTCTTGGCGGACCATCTTCAGAAACTTCCTCCCTGCTTTTTACAAGCCCGTCTGTGCGCAGTCGCGATAAAATCGCGTAAATATTTCCTTCACTGATTTCAAGGCCGTCTAATCGCTTAAGTTTCTGCACAATTTCGTA
>Ga0315543_1000453_pt1 | contig 49668 bp, 44 predicted proteins | sample SalMarSW160210MG_2_FD_203098 | JGI IMG/M metagenome (GOLD analysis project Ga0315543, IMG submission 203098) | Salt marsh sediment microbial communities from the Plum Island Ecosystem LTER, Massachusetts, United States - Salt Marsh Sediment SW1601-210 ...
CAGCACCTTCTCTATCCAGCAGTATTTCTCCTTGGCCGTTAGACCCCTGAACTCTACCGCCTCACTCCCCTCCAGAAATTGCCTTACTTGCTCCACCGTTTGTAATTTTCCGTCGTTCATGATTAGTTGCATGTCCCAATCATAAACGAGTTGCCTTAATCTCTCAGGCTCACCTTGTGTTAGAAATCGATACCCCCTCCAGGCTCATCTTGTATTGGAAGAGTGTGGAGGCTGAGATACATAGGTAACACTCATGGTATGGTTAGTAATGATACTAAGTTACTATGAGGAGTTACCATAATGAGAAAGCCGGCCAGCTTCTACTTCTTTAAAAGAAAGCCCATTGTCCTGAAGGATAGATATGAATGCTGGAGGGGAGTGGCAGACCTTTTGGGTTTTACAACCCAGGAGAGATTGAGAGTGGAATGGATGGTCTTCTACTATACAGCGGGAAAAGAGAATGCCGCTCTCACTGCCCAACACTTCGGCATCTCAAGGAAGACCTTCCACAAATGGTCCAAACGCTTCAGGGACTCAAAATACGATGTCCATAGCCTGGCTGATAGGTCTAGAGCTCCCCATCGTAAGAGGCACTGGGAAGTGACCCTCATCCAGGAAGAGAGGATAAGGTGCTTAAGAAAGAGATATCCTTACTATGGCAAGAAGAAGCTAAAGGTTCTTTATGAGAAAGAATATTCTGAGGGGATCTCTACCTGGAAGATCGAGAGGGTAGTCAGAAGATATAAGCTCTATCCCGACCAGAATAAGGCAGAGAAGACTGCCAGAAAGAGAGCCAGAGCTCGTCAGAAACCAAAGAAGAGAATAACCCAGCTAGTGAAGGAAGGGAGGCCCTGTTTCCTCTTTCATCTTGATACCATCGTTATCTATTGGGATAACCTCAAAAGATATATCCTGACCGCGGTGGACCATACTACTAAGTTAGGCTATGCCCGGATGTACAAAAACAAGAGTTCCCGGGTGGCAACGGACTTCCTCTATCGCCTTCTCTACCTCATCAATCAGCCCATTGAAAATTTACAGACAGATAATGGGAGTGAATTCGCCCTGGAATTTGAAAAGGCTACCGCCAAATTAAGTATCCAAAGGTACTTCTCAAGGGTCAAAACCCCTAAGGATAACTCGGAGATAGAAAGGTTCAATGAGACCTTAGAGTATGAATGGCTCTACAACTCAAATCTATCTTTAGACCCTGAAGAGCTCAATCCCCGGCTAGCCGAGTGGCTTATTGAGTATAATTTCAACCGCCCACACCAATCTCTTGGCTATCTTGCCCCCGTAGAGCATATTGAAAAGGAACTTGCTAAAATATGCTGCCCAGTGTTACCCATGTGGTCAGCCAGCACACAGATTTGACAAAATTAAATAATGATGTTATACTTGGTAGTTTGTATATGCTCCCATTCTCTTTTAGCTTTGTCACCCTAAATTTTCCCAGTTCTAGTTAGTGCCTTCAAGATATTGTTTTGAAGAAGAATCAGGATCGTTTCTTTCATGCTTAAACACGAGTTGCTGAAGTCTTTCGCCAAATTGCCCGAGACTTTAGAAATACCTGACCTTATCCGAGTTCAGCTTGATTCCTTTCGCTGGTTTCAAGAAGAAGGTTTGAAGGAGCTGTTTGAGGGGATCTCACCAATTCAAGATTATACTAACACCAGGCTAGAATTACATTTCGTTGATTATGAGTTTCGAGAGCCTCCGCATTCTATCTCTGAGTGTCTTGAACGGGGCCTGACTTATTCCTCTCCTATTCATGTCACTGCGCAACTAGTAGTCAAGGAGACGGGGGAGATCAAGCAACAGGAGTTATTCTTTAGTGATTTCCCTTTAATGACGGATACCGGCACTTTTATTATTTCTGGAGTAGAGCGGGTAGTAGTTAATCAGTTGACTCGCTTTCCCGGCGTTTATATCACCTTGTACAGGGATCCTTCGAGTGGGCGGGAATTGGGCGTTGCTAAGCTTGTTGCTGAACATGGGGCATGGCTTGATTTTGACACTTCTAATCGAGATGTGATTTCGGTCAAGGTGAGTGGCAAACGAAAGGTACCGGTTACTACTTTGTTGCGTGCCATAGGCTTCGAGAGCGATGAGACCTTGGTTTCCCTTTTCCAGGATGTAGATAACTCGCCTGAGCATGCTTTTATCCGCTCTACAATAGGGCGCGATCCTCTGATCAAAAACAAGGCTGATGCCCTGCGCGATATTTATAGAAAACTATCTTCCGGTGAAGCCGCTAGTCTTAGTAGTGCCCAGACCTTGCTGAATAATTTCCTATTTAATCCTCGCCGCTATAGCCTGGGCAAAGTTGGTCGTTACAAGATTAATAAAAAGTTAGGCCTTGATATCCCTGGGGATTGTACTGGCTTAACCTCTGAAGATTTGGTGCAAATAGTCCGCCGTATTATTTCAGTTAACATTGGCAAGGAAGCTCCTGATGACATTGATCATTTAGGCAATCGAAGGGCCCAGGCGGTAGGTTTTCTAATACAAAAGCAACTTCGTATCGGCTTATTAAGGTTAGAGAGAGCTATTAAAGAGCGAATGAGTATTCTTGGCCCCGAGGCGGCAACTCCTGTTGCTTTGATCAACATTCGCCCTGTAGCAGTCGCTATAAGGGAGTTCTTTGGCCGGTCACAGCTATCTCAATTCATGGATCAAACTAATCCGCTAGCTGAGCTAACTCACAAGCGTCGTCTTTCTGCCATGGGTCCTGGAGGCCTCTCAAGAAAACAGGCTGGATTTGAGGTTCGCGATGTACATCATTCTCATTACGGTAGGATTTGTCCTATAGAAACGCCTGAGGGGCCAAACATTGGTCTTATTGGCTCTCTAGCTACTTACGCTTCGGTTAATGAATATGGTTTTATAGAGACGCCATATCGCAGAGTTATTCAGGAGGTTCCCAATACTGCGGAAGAGTTGCCTGGGAGAACAATCAGGGAGGATATAGTAGATAGTAAGGGCAAACTTGTGGCCAAGGTTGGAACATTAATCAAAAAGCAGCTTGCCCAAAGGTTATCTTCTCTTCCGGCTCGGAATATTAAGGTAGTTCCTTTTGTTTCCAGCCAAATCGTTTATCTGACAGCCGACGAAGAAGGTCAATATGCCATTGCCCCAGCTAATGCTCCCCTCAATAAAAGAAATGAGTTTGTTTATGACAAGGTTGAGGTTAAGAGGGGGGACAGATATTTCAAGGAATCAATAGACAAAGTAAACTTTATCGATGTTTCACCAAAACAGCTATTTAGTATAGCTGCTTGTCTTACCCCCTTTCTTGAGCATGATGATGCTAATCGGGCCTTAATGGGCTGCAATATGCAACGACAAGCGGTGCCATTATTACGTCCCGAGTGTCCTTTGGTGACCACGGGCATGGAAAGAGAGGTGGCTAAATATAGTGGGCAGGTGATATTTGCCCCTGACGATGCCGTGGTTACTTCGGCGACAAGCTCAGGAATAGTAATCAAAAATGGAGGAAGCGAAGAGCAATCGTTCGATTTAATCAAGTTTGCCAGAACTAATCAAGGGACGTGCATCAATCAGCATCCTATTGTAAACAAAGGTGACAAGGTTAAGAAAGGGCAGGTGTTGGTAGATAGTTTTTCTATAGATGGTGGAAACCTCGCCTTGGGACAAAATATCATTTGTGCTTTTATGAGCTGGGAAGGATATAACTTTGAAGATGCCATTATTCTCAGTAGAAGGCTGGTTAAGGATGATGTCTATACTTCCGTGCACATTGAAAAATATGAGATAGAGGAGCGTGATACCAAGCTTGGTCCTGAAGAAGTAACCAGAGATATACCTAATGTAAGCGAAGAGAGCCTCTCTAACCTTGATGAAATTGGTATTGTACGTATCGGAGCTGAAGTAAAGCCCAACGACATTCTGGTTGGGAAGATTACTCCCAAGGGTGAAACTGAACCTTCAGCGGAAGAAAAACTGTTACGAGCTATTTTTGGTGAAAAAACGCGGGAGGTGAAAGATAGCTCTCTCAAAATGCCATCAGGAGAGTGGGGGAGGGTGATCAGGACTAAAGTCTTTTCTCGTGACAGCCATGATGAATTACCTGCCGGGGTGAACACACTTATACAAGTGTGGGTTGCTCAAAAGCGCAAAATCTCAGTGGGAGATAAAATGTCAGGGAGACATGGCAATAAAGGGGTTGTTTCTATCATATTGCCTGAGGAAGACATGCCATTTTTGCCAGATGGCACGCCTGTAGATATTATCCTTAATCCTCTCGGTGTTCCGTCCCGTATGAACATTGGGCAGGTTTTGGAGGCTCATTTAGGTTGGGCAGCTCAGACACTAGGTTTTAAGGCTGTTAATCCTATTTTTGATGGAGCTGATGCCCTGATTATTGAGGATGCTTTAGCCAAGACTTGGATAGCTTGGAAAGCTAATGCTGTTAACTTTAGCCCTGAGAATCCAGGGAATGCCGGGACTGATCTAGAAAAGGTCGGAGAATGGCTTTCTCGTCATGGTTTTGATGCCAGGGAAATAATGGATGAAGGGCGTGTAGGTGCGGCTAGAAAAGCTTCCCTCTGTCTATGGCTTGAGGAACTGGGCATAACTGATAGTTCTCAGCTTAGAGCTCTCAGTGATAGCGATTTGGAGCAGATGGCACACAAAGTTTATAAAGAGCGAAGGCTTTATCCTCCTATTTTTGGCAAAATAGAACTTCGAGATGGGAAAACTGGCAAGCTATTTGACAAGCCGATAACTGTGGGCAATATCTATATGATGAAACTGATTCATCTTGTTGGTGATAAGGTACATGCGCGTTCCACCGGTCCGTACTCGCTCATCACCCAGCAACCATTGGGAGGAAAAGCTCAGTTTGGTGGTCAAAGGTTTGGTGAGATGGAGGTATGGGCATTGGAAGCGTATGGCGCCGCTCATACACTTCAAGAGATGCTCACAATAAAGTCAGATGATGTAATGGGACGGGCTAAAGCTTATGAGGCTCTTGTTAAAGGCGAGGATATTCAACAACTCGGTATTCCAGAATCGACCAAGGTTTTGTTCATGGAGCTACGTAGTTTAGGTTTTGCTGTTGAACTACTTAGCGAGGGGGAAAATGTCTCAATTTGATGGCATTAATGGTATTCGAATAAGTCTTGCCTCACCGGAACAAATCAAGGGCTGGTCTCACGGTGAGGTAACTAAGGCGGAGACGATAAATTACCGCACTTTGAAGCCAGAAAGAGATGGTCTATTTTGTGAAAAGATTTTCGGCCCTGTTAAAGATTTTGAATGCCATTGTGGCAAATATAAAAAGGCGAGGTATAAAGGAGTTACTTGTGATAAATGTGGTGTTGAGGTAGCTCATTCCAGCGTACGTCGGGAACGCACAGGGCATATAGAACTAGCTTCGCCAGTTACTCATATATGGTTTGTTAAGTTAGTGCCTAGTCGGCTTGGGCTGCTCCTCAATTTATCTCCACGGGACTTAGAGGGGGTCATCTATTTTGCTCGGTATATCATCATCTCTGTTGATAAAGAGGCCAAACAGAAGAAGCTTCGCCAACTTGAGGGAGAGGTGGTTCGAAAAATTGCCGAGCAAGAAGAACGCCTGAACAAAAAAATCGAAGAATTGGAAGCCAAAGGCCTGGAGGAAGAGCTTAAGACAAAAGAGGTAAACCAGATTCGTGCTAGATTTATAGAAAAGAAGGAAAGACTTGAAGAAGAGCTAAAGGCAAGCATTGAAGAGATAGAAAGTCTTCAGCCGCTAAAATTGCTTAACGAAGAAGAATGCAGGAAACTTAAAGATAAGTGTGGTGCTATTTTTGAAGCTGGCATGGGAGCTGAGGCTATTCTACAGATATTGAAGCAAATTGATATGGATGCTTTGCACCAAGAGCTTCGTGAGCAAATCCATAGCATCTCGGGAGGATACCGTAAGAGGGTCAGCCAACGGCTACAATTAGTTGAAGCTTTTAAGCTCAGTGGGAATAAGCCTGAGTGGATGGTTTTAACCCTGCTTCCTGTACTGCCTCCGGCGCTTCGTCCCATAGTTCAGTTGGATGGCGGTCGCTTTGTTATTAGCGACCTTAACGACCTCTATCGGAGAGTTATTAATCGTAACAACCGTCTCCGCCGTCTTATGAGGTTAGGTGCGCCGGAAATTATTATCCGAAATGAGAAACGCATGTTGCAGGAAGCTGTTGATGCTCTTATTGACAACGGCCGAAGAGGGCGCGCGGTTACCACTGGTAATAAGCATGCCTTGAAATCTCTTTCTGACATCCTGAAGGGCAAGCAAGGACGGTTTCGGCAAAATCTTCTCGGTAAGCGAGTAGACTACAGCGGTCGCTCGGTCATTGTTGTTGGCCCTAAACTCAAACTTCATCAATGTGGTTTGCCACGCCATGTTGCTTTAGAGCTATTTAAGCCTTCGGTTATGCACAAACTCATAATGAATGGATATGCCAATAACCTGAAGAGTGCCCGGCGTCTGGTGGAAAGAGGTAGCCCTGAGGTTTGGGATGCACTGTATGAAGTAGTTAAGGAGCGCCCTGTATTGCTTAATCGTGCCCCAACATTACATCGGCTCAGCATTCAAGCCTTTGAACCCGTGTTAATCGACGGCGATGCTTTTCAGCTCCACCCCTTAGTTTGTACCGCCTTTAATGCCGATTTTGATGGCGACCAGATGGCGGTTCATGTGCCATTGTCCAAGGCCGCGGTGAAGGAAGCCAGGGAACACATGCTTAGTCCTTATAATATGTTGCTACCAGGTTCTGGTGAGCCTGTGACAACACCCACACTAGATATGGTTCTGGGCTGCTATTATCTTACCATTTCGCAGCCTGGAGCCAGAGGGGAAGGGAAAATTTTCGGCAGTTTTGACGAGGCTAAGTTAGCTTACGAACTTGGCATTATCGAACTTGGTGCTGAAATTGTTGTGCAAGATCCTTCGCTTCGTTCAGATGGGGGGAGGATAAATACTACAGTGGGCAGAATTTTATTTAATGATGCCTTGCCTCCGCAACTTCGCTTTTACAACAAAATAGTAGATAGGGCTTCTTTAAGAACATTAGTCTCTGATTGCATCCGTTTGTTGGGCAATGAAGGTGCTGCTGGGGTCCTTGATAGACTTAAGCAATTAGGGTTTGACTATGCTACAAAGTCGGGCGTTTCCATCGCTATGGATGATATTGAAGAGTCTCCAAATAGGTTCAAGCTTCTTAAAGAAGCCGATGAGAAAGTTAGCCTTATTGAGGATCAACTTAACCATGGCTTGATTACTGAGGGTGAAAAGTATGAAAGTACAGTTCAAGTATGGATGGAGGCTACAGATAAGATTACTGAGGATATATCCCAGGCGCTAGACCCTTATGGTAGCGTCTATATGATGGCTACATCGGGTGCCAAGGGGAATATTTCTCAAATTAGGCAGATGGCAGGGATGCGCGGGTTGATGACCGACCCCTCAGGAAGGATAATAGATTTTCCCATTAAATCGAGTCTCCGTGATGGACTGACACCCATGGAGTATTTCATTTCTACCCATGGTGCTCGCAAAGGATTAGCTGATACCGCCTTGAGGACATCAGACAGTGGTTATCTTACCAGGCGCCTTGTCGATGTAGCCCAAGATGTCATTGTAACTGAAACAGATTGTGGTACCACCGAAGGAGTTTGGATATCCCGGGAAACTGCAGAGGGGTCCCTTCCCCCGTTTGAAAACCGGATTACTGGCTACTTAGCGGCAAGCAAGATTGTTGATCCCGGCACAAATGCAGTCATTGTTGATCGTGATGAAGAAATTGACGAAGATAAAGTGCAACAAATTATCGAGGCCGGCATTACCCGGGTACACGTGAGGTCGCCTCTTAGCTGCCGTTCTCGATTTGGCGTTTGTCGAAACTGCTATGGAAGGGACTTGGGAAAGAAGCAATTAGTAAAGCTTGGCACCGCTGTAGGAGTTATTGCTGCCCAGAGCATCGGTGAGCCTGGAACTCAGCTCACTCTGCGCACTTTTCATACAGGGGGCATAGTAGGTGTCGATATTACCACTGGGCTGCCTCGCGTAGAAGAGCTTTTCGAGGCTAGAACACCAAGTGGCAGTGCGATCATTTCTGAGATTGATGGTGCTGTTGAAGTAACCCATACTGATGGAGCAAGCATAGTCAAGGTCATTAGCTCTGAATTCTATTTGGATGAATACCCAATTCTGCCAGGAGCGGAGCTAGCTGTAACTGATGGGCAACCGGTGGATGCTGGTAGCATCCTATTTTCTCTGCCAGAGAAGACCGAAGAGGGATTACCAGCTGTTAGCTCCGGTGAAGCAGGGCAATCTCAATCTATAGTAGCTAGAGTAACTGGTCAAGTCATCATTGAGGGTGACCATGTTTATGTTAGGCATGAAGAGATGGAAGAGAGAGAATATAGCGTCCCCCATGGTGCAAATTTGCTTGTTCAATCAGGGGATAAGGTCAAAGCGGGCGATCGGCTTACTAGAGGTCCCATTGGCCCTCATGATATCTTGCGTATTATGGGGAAAGATGCAGTCCAGCAATATGTGATTGATGAAATACAAATGGTATATCGCGCGCAAGGGGTGACTATACATGATAAACATATTGCTGTCATTACTCGGCGGATGTTAAGCAACGTGAGAATTATTTCCTCAGGAGATACAAAGCTCTTGCCCGGCGAGTTAGTTGATCGATTTGACTATGAAGATATAAATGCCAAGGTGCTGGCTGAGGGAGGTGAGCCAGCAACGGCTCAAGCTGCGCTTCTCGGGATAACCAGAGCTAGCTTAAGCAAGGACAGTTGGCTAGCAGCTGCTTCTTTCCAAGAAACCGGCCGTGTTCTTGTTGATGCCGCGATCAAAGGCAAGTTGGATAGGCTTCGTGGTCTCAAGGAAAATGTTATTCTCGGTAAGCTTATCCCATCTCGGATCCTCTCTCTGAGTCCTGATGATGGGAAAAGATTGAAGGGGGGAGGTCTTGATGGAGAGGAGACTGCGAATTTAGAATTAGAGAGCTAGTAAAATTTTAACTTCCAAAGGTTAGCGATGCGTCTTATTTCAGGTAAAACAGCAACCGAGGATAGCTTTATTGACTTTGACCTTCGTCCCAGACGCCTCAGTGAATTCATAGGTCAAGAAAAAATTAAAGATAACCTAAAAATAGCTATTGTCGCTGCTCAAAAAAGAGGTGAGCCGCTAGATCACATCATTCTTTATGGTTCTCCCGGTTTGGGAAAGACTACCCTTGCCTACATCATTGCTGCTGAGATGGGAGTCAATATTAAAGTTAGTTCCGGGCCGGCGATAGAACGCACTGGAGATTTAGCAGCTATTCTTACTAATCTGCATGAGGGGGATATCCTTTTTATTGACGAGATACACAGGCTTAGCCATACAATAGAAGAAAAACTCTATCCGGCAATGGAGGATTTTGTTTTTGACATTTTTTTAGGGAAAGGTCCAGCTGCTAGAAATTTGCGGTTGAATTTGCCCCGCTTTACCTTAATTGGGGCTACTACGCGCTTTGCTCTACTGAGTCCTCCCCTTCGCGATAGATTTGGGGTGACATATCATCTTGGTTTCTACGATGAGGCAGCAATACAGACGATTTTGGAGAGGTCAGCAACTATCCTTAAGGTGAAAGCAGAAAGAGAGGGGCTTGTCCCGATTGCCCAGCGTGCCAGAGGTACTCCTCGAGTAGCCAATCGTCTCTTAAAGAGAGTAAGAGATTATGCTCAGGTCATGGCAGACGGAGTGGTTGCTAAGGAAGTAGCTCTGGAAGCACTTTCAAAGCTAGAGATAGATTCTGTGGGTTTGGATGACATAGACCATAGAGTGTTGCATACAATAATTGACAAATTTGACGGTGGTCCTGTAGGCCTGGATACCATTGCTGCTTCTATTAACGAGGATGCTGATACTATTATGGATGTTTACGAGCCGTACCTTCTTCAGTTGGGTTTTCTGGAACGGACACCTCGTGGCAGAGTAGCTGCCAGGCTTGCTTATGAACACCTGGGACTGCCTTACAAAAGGGATATTCAGCCCCAACCTAGCTTGTGGAGTCAGAAACAGAGTTAATCTTCGGCTCTTTAGTACCCCACGGAAAATCCGCTTCGCTCCCTTGCCCCCGCAGAATCTTTGATTTTGTGGGTGGATTTCATGGAACCCCTAAAATGCCACTGGGTAAATTTTGGGGACGCTGAAGAACGAAGTTTTTCAGGGATGACTATTGGTATGCTCTGGCTTGCATCCATACTGGGATGGCAAAGGCAAATAAAGAAAAGAGCAATATCAGCCAACCCCAGTAATCAATGTTCCCTCGGCTTGCCATGGTTACCGAGAATAGGATTACAAGCGGTGGAATTAGTAAACTAATAATTTTATACCTGCGTGGCTTGAGGCGGACGAAGGCGATAGTTGCTGCTGCCAAAGCAATAAAACTAATAACTATCCAAAGTGCATTTGTTTGCAAGCTTGCCAGCCAAATGCCGTCTCTCAAAAGCTCATTTCCTGTGCCCAAGGATGAAAACCAAGTGAATGTCACAAGCATAGGGGCTATCATCAGTGATGCATATAGCCAATCCCGCCTTGCAGTTTGTCTCACTATATGGATGAAAACAAAAAGAGCCAAGGGGATATAGATGAGCGCTGCTATCCAGCCCCAACCTTGGGGAAGGGAAAGCAGCAATATACCGGTGACTACTACTGGCATAAGATAGTATCCTAACCAGGGAAAAATCCATATTGGCTTACCTCGATGCCAACCATAAATTGCTATGCCAACGATTAGCGCTAACATAATTGACACGTAGACGAGATTTTGCCAGTAATATGAAGTGAAGAGTAAAGCAACCAAAAAGTGGGGCAAGGCACTGAAAAGTGCTTCTTTCCAACTACCTTGAGCATGTGTTTCATAGATTTGCTGGGCAATTAATTCAGGGGAGCCCAGAGATTGTACCGCGATTTTGCTTGCTTCCTCTTTGCTTAGCCCATTTTCTTCTAGCTCCCGACTTTTATCTTCGAGATGTGTGTAAAGCTCCTCAGCCACGCCGTCCCTTATAGTCTGATCAATCTGGAGGCAAGCTTTAAACCTGTTTAAATAATGGCTTATGTTACTTCCCATTTTAGCCCTAGATTGTTTCCGCTTGCGTAACTGCTTTAACTGCCGTAGAAAAATCCTGCCATGTAGCTAACCTGTTAGCTAGGACCTGTTGTCCCCTTTCAGTTATGTAGTAATAACGTCTTTGCTGTCCATTAGGTAGTATCTGCCATTTACCTGTGATAAGGTTGTCTCGCTCTAAGCGGTGGAGAGCGGGATAAAGAGTACCTTCTTTAAACTGAAAATACCCATTACTCCTTCTCTCCAGTTCCTTTACTATTTGGTAGCCATAGGTAGGCTCACGACTGATTAAGCAAAGCAGTAGAGAATCAGTGTTTCCCTTCAATAACTCACGCCCATAGTTCATCCTTGCACCTCATTAGCGTGTTAGCTTCTCCTTTACTATAGCATTGGCTAGCTATGTTGTCAATATCTTGTGCTGGCTGACCACATGGGTAACACTGGACTGCGGATCTTAGTAAGTTCCCTTTCAATATACTCCACAGGGGCAAGATAGCCAAGTGATTGGTGCGGGCGGTTGAAGTTGTATTCTATAAGCCATTCAGTTAGCCGGGGATTGAGCTCTTCAGGGTCTAAAGATAGATTAAAGTTGTAAAGCCATTCATACTCTAGGGTCTCATTAAACCTTTCTATCTCCGGGTTATCCTTTGGGGTTTTGACCCTGGAGAAGTACCTTTGAATACCTAATTTGGCAGTAGCCGTTTCAGACTCCCAGGCAAACTCACTTCCATTATCTGTCTGTAAGTTTTGGGTAGGCTGGTTAACAAGGTAGCGGAGACGATAAAGAAAATCTGCTGCAGACCTTGAGCTTTTATTTTTGTACATCCGGGCATAGCCTAACTTGGTAGCATGGTCCACGGCAGTCAGGATATATCTTTTGAGGCTATTCCAGTAGATAACAATAGTATCAAGCTGAAAGAGGAAACAGGGTCTCCCTTCCTTCACTAGCTGAGTTATTCTCTTCTTTGGTTTCTGACGAGCTCTGGCTCTCTTTCTGGCAGTCTTCTCTGCCTTATTCTGGTCGGGATAGAGCTTATATCTTCTGACTACCCTCTCGATCTTCCAGGTAGAGATCCCCTCCTACTTGCATCCGCCTTTTTTGCCTCCACTCTTGGCTCCTTGACCTTTTCGCGTACTCCTCTGACCTTTTCCGCCTACTCCCTGACCACGTCCATCACGCGGTCCGCTTCCAGCCGGTCCAGTCCCATCTTTCGCTGGCATGTTTCCTCCCCTCCTTTCAGTTAATATTATTGTATTGATTATGCTTAAACTCTAACGCTTTTACTTGAACCTCGTTATATTCACATATGGGCCTAACGTCTAATTCTTACTCGCGGCACCAGCCAGACAATCAGCAAGATGATTCCAATAGCGAGTAAAACCCAGAGGAACGGACCTGCTATGAAGTGGAGAACTAGACCCAGCAGAAAAACGACCAAGACGATAACAGCAATGATCCAGAGCAAACGGAGCATATTGACCTCCTTTCATTTATCGGCACTCGTCACCTAGCTGCCTAGCAAGGTGAGCCTGTTTGGTTATTATACAAGCCTCCCTGATAATGACGCTTTGTGTTATGCAAGGCACAAGCAAAACACTATTTATCGGTGGCTAACTCAGCACCACCAGAGTCATCTTTACCTGAGGTACGCTATAATAGCCATTATGCCAATGATGATTAGATAAATACCAATCAAATAATTTAGTATCTTGGGGAAAATCATAACAATAACGCCGAAAATAAGGCTTGCTATCCCCATCCATAGACCTAAAGCTGGAAACGCAATTGCTGGCATTAGAATTTTACCTCCTTTTTTTAGATTCAAAAAATACTGGCCCTATTGAACACCACCCTTCCGAAGTTGTCAAGGTGGTGATTTGACACGGTCTTCGGGGAGACAGTAAATATCAAATAAATGCTAAAAAGACCTGCCAGCGAGGTACCACAGAAAACGACTATCGCCCTTGGCTCTCAAAGATTTAGCTATCGGGAATTGGACGGAACTTCTAATTATATATCGTGATGCGCTGTGTTATGAGTCTAAAGAAATTTTTTTGTCAACACCCTTTTGGTATTGGCACATAGTTAGATATCCCACAAAACACGGCAGCATTAGATTGGCGTGTTGCGACAGCGACTGATCAGGGAAATAGTCCGCCATCTATAGTGATGGCTTGTCCCGTGATATAGCCAGCTCTGTCACTGGCTAAAAAAGCTACCAGTTCAGCCACATCCTCAGGTTGGCCAAAGCGTTGCAATGGAATCATTGCCAGTATGGCCTCCTTTGTTTCCGAAGGCAGCTTATCTGTCATCCCAGTAATAATATAGCCTGGGGCCACGGCATTGACAGTTATATTACGAGAACCCATCTCTCGGGCTACGCTTTTGGTGAAAGCAATGAGTCCTCCTTTGGAAGCAGCATAGTTGCTTTGCCCTATATTCCCTACTATCCCGGACACAGAAGATATATTAATAATGCGTCCCCACTCCTGCCTCATCATAGACCTTAGGGCAAACTTGGTGCACAGGTAGGCTCCACGCAAATTGGTGTTGATTACATCATCCCAGGCATCATCAGACATTCTTAACAAAAGGGTATCTCTATTTATTCCGGCATTGTTCACCAGAATATCAATCTTGCTCCATTTATCAGTCACCTGCTCTACCATGCCTTTCACTGTTTCACTATCCCGAACGTCAGCTTCAACCGACATGGCTTCCCCACCTAGACGGATTATGCTCTCCACCAAATTATCAGCATCAACCTTATTACTGGCTTCAATTGCCACATAATTAACCACCACTTTGGAACCAAGGCTAGCAAGCTTCAAAGCAATGGCTCTACCCATGCCGCGAGAGGCACCAGTTACTAGAGCTACCTTCCCTTCCAATTCCATTACTGGCCTTCACCCCTTGAGGCGTTTAAACACCAGGCAGCAGTTTTCACCACCTAAACCAAAGCTATTCTTCAGACATACATTCACTTGAGCCGGGCGAGCTACATTGGGGACATAATCCAGATCACACTCCGGGTCCGGGGTCTCATAATTTATGGTTGGGTGGATAATCCCTTTGTTCATGATTAATATAGAGGCGACGGTTTCAATGGCGCCGGCAGCAGTAATGCTATGCCCAATCATGGACTTAGTAGAGCTTATAGGAATGTTGTAAGCGTGCTCTCCAAACACCATTTTAATAGCTTTGGTTTCACAGGCATCATTCATCTTGGTGCTGGTGCCGTGAGCATTGATATAATCAACCTCCTCAATCTTCGCCCCTGCATTTTGCAGGGCAGTACGCATGGCATAAGCCTCCGCCTCAGGGGCAGGAGCGGTTGCATCGTGAGCATCGAAAGACCAACCTGCGCCGGCAATTTCAGCCAGGATGGATGCGCCCCGCCTCCTGGCATGTTCATAGCTTTCCAAAACAACTAATCCGGCACCCTCAGCATAGACAAAACCATTGCGGTTGAGATCGAATGGGCGACAAGCCCTGGACGGGTCAGTTTCATGGGAAAGGGCTCCCAAAATATCTATTCCAGCCATGCCAACTGGCTCCAGGCTGGCGTCAGAACCCCCGACTATCATTACATCAGCATATCCTAAGCGAATGAAGTTCGTCGCCGTGCCTATGGCGTCAGCGCCACTGGCACAAAGGCTATTCACAGCGCTGTTAGGACCCTTGGCTCCCAGCATCATTCCCACCTGCATGGATGCTGCACTGGCAGTTGACTTGGTAATGAAGAGCGGGTCGGCTCTTCTAGGACCCGATTTTTGATACAGCTCCCATCCCCAAACAACATAGCCTTGCTCTGTCATAGTGGAAATGCTAACACCTACTCGCTCAGGATTTTCCTGAGTCATATCTAGACCGGCTGATTGTATTGCTTCTTTGGCAGCGGCAATAGCAAACTGAATAGTCCTTGAGGTGCGGTCAATTGCCTTCAAATCCATATACTTTGTGGCATCAAAGCCATGCACCTCAGCATCCACTTTCACTCGAAAGTTGCTGGCATCAAAGCGGGTAATAGGACCGATGGCCGACTTTCCTGCGACTAATCCTTCCCAAAAGTCTTTTACACTTAAGCCCAAGGGATTAATAGTAGCAAGACCGGTAACTACAACCCTCGGTATATTTATCGTGCCCCAGGAACTCATCGAGTTTTTAGGAACTCTAGCCACGTTTATTAGCTTTCCTTGCCAACGAGGGTGAAGAGCCCTACAGAGGTGCCCCCATCAACAATAATGGTTTGGCCTCTTATCATAAAGGCCTCTTCACTGCACAAAAAAGCCACTACATTAGCGACATCTTCAGGGTTCACAATTCTTCCCGCTGGCGTTACTTGACGATTGTCTTTTACTAGCCCCTCTTTAAAATAGAACTTCAAGGCTTCTGTCTCTACAGCAGAAGCAGCTACAGCATTAACGCAAATGCCTTGAGGTGCTAGCTCTATTGCCAGGTAACGAGTTAAAGCTTCCAGGGCAGCTTTGGAGACTCCAACAATAGCATAATTGGGCAAGACAAAGGGTGAACCCAAGCTAGAGATGCTGACTATCTTACCACCCCTCCCCTCCATTAGTTTGGTTGCTCTCTGAGCGCAGAGTAAACAGGCCCTGGCATTGATGTCCATAGTCCATTCCCAGGCCTTAACATCCACATCCATTGCAGGGCGACCTACGCCTGAAGCAGCATTGTTAATCAAAATATCCAGGCGGCCAAATTTATTGCCAATCATGTCAAACATTTCATCTATCTTTGCCTGTTCTCCCACATTGGCTCGGATGACTTCAGCTTTCACTCCCAGAGTCTCGATATCCTTAGCTGTTTGTTCCGCGGTACTGCGGCGGCGGAAAAAATTGACAATAATATCAGCACCCAGAGAAGCAAGTTTTAATGCAATCGCCCGACCAATACCTCGCCCACCACCTGTAACTAAAGCCACCTTCCCCTCAAGAGACACGGCTAAACCTTCTCCTCTTGTGCTACCCGACTCTCTACATAGGAGACAAAGTCGCCGAAGTTCTGAAACTTCTGGGCTTCTTCGTCAGGGATTTCAATTCCAAAGGCCTCTTCCACTGCCACCAATGCCTGTACTATATCCAGAGAATCTGCCTTAATCTCTTTAAATGTGCTTTCCCTGGTAATAACGCTCTTATCAACATGGGTAATCCTGGCTACGATTTCTCTTACCTGCTCTTCAACAGTCATCATTTACCCCCTTGGTTAAATTTTGCTAATTCCAACTTCAGGCTTTCAATAACCTCGGCTTTTACCGCTTCCTTGGCGCTTTCTATAGCATTAGCTATATGGGGGGCTCGGCTAGCTCCATGCGCTATCCTGACAACCCCATCGACACCCCACAAAATACCACCACCTCGCTTCTCACTTTCACTGGATATTTTGGCTGCCGGGAACAATCTATTAAACAGTAGTCTAACTAAGCCACCTAGAGGTGGGTACTTTTTCAGCTTTTGCTCTGCCCAATCCCTGGCATAACCACCGATGCTTTCATAAAACTTTAAAACAACATTGCCCACAAAGCCGCCACAGACGATAACATTGGCCTTGCCGTTTAAGATCTCATTGCCTTCTATATTGCCAACAAAGTTCAATCCGCTATTTTTGAGAAGGGAATAAGCTTCACGCCCTGTTTCACTCCCCTTATTTTCTTCACTTCCAGTGTTTAGCAAAGCTATCTTAGGGTCGGTGATGTTAAGGAACTTCTTAGCGTAGACCGAGCCAGCGATGGCAAAAGTTAGAAATTGATGTGGCTTGCAATCTACATTAGCTCCGAGGTCTACCATCACAGTATTCGGTGCAAAGCTACCCAGGGAGCCAACAATTGCCGGACGACCCACCCCATCCAACATGCCCATAAACTGAATGGCACTTACTGCAGCTGCTGCACTAGATCCAGCACTAACCAATGCATCTGCTTCGCCTGATTTTACCATCTTTGCCGCTACGGCTACAGAGCAATTAGGCTTGTGGCGAACTGCGTCAATAGGCGGCTCATCTTCCCTGATAACTTCGCTGGCTTCGACAATATGGATGGATGAACCGTTGGTAAATTTGTACCTGGCTAATTCCTTTTCCAGAATGTTTGTGGAGCCAACCAGGAGGATTTCTACACCGTTTTTCTGAGCTGCAAGCACTGCCCCTTTGACTACTTCCTCAGGGGCATAATCACCACCCATGGCGTCCACGGCCACCCTTACTCTGCCATTGTGAGTCATATTTTTATTTATTATCATTTTATTCCTTATCACTTGATAACTTAACTATTGTCTCCCCCGTGACTATCATTTCGCCTTTTTGATTACGACACTCAAAATTGCAATTTGCGTATGATACATCATCTTTCTGTTCAACGCAACTAATTTTACCATCGATAGTCAGAGTATCTCCAGGACGTGCCGGCTCTTTAAACTTTGCTCGAAGCTTACCCTCAGACAGCCAGCTTCGGCCAAAAGCCGAAGTCATCATCTCTGACACATAAGCTAAGTTAAGCATACCATGAGCAATAGTGCCACCCAAAGGAGTCTTAGCAGCGAAAGACTCGTCTATGTGGATGGGATTAAAATCACCCGATGCCTCAGCATAAAGATTGATTTTCTCTTGGGTGATATGTTTTACCACCGAATTAAGAGCCTTCCCTTCTTGAATCTCTGTAAGCATTTCTTTCTTAGGTGGGCAATGCTATGGTTGCCCTTCCTGATTGCACCTTTTCTTTGCCTTTGTCAAAAACCTCGAGCTCCAGGATTAACATGCTCATTTTGCCACGAGTTATCTTTTGTGCCACTCCGGTGTGACATTCTATAGTGTCACCAATGGGCACCAGTTTGAAAAACTCTAACTCTTGCGAAGCATGTATAACGATAGTGCCAGATGGCAAGGAAAGGGACCCTGTCATAGCAGCTATGGCACAGGCCGTAATGGCCAAGGGGGGAACAAATCCATCACCTGCGCTATCCACAGCTTTTAGATATTTGGAGACGAGGGAGGCACTCAGTTCATAGGTGGCAGGAGGGAATTCGTAACCAGGTATTAATTCTTCATAGCTTATAGTTTTGACAGGCATCTGCCCAGTTCCCGATACATCGGTATACTATGTATCTTACATTATACACTACCTCTGATTCTTGTCAATACCTTCCCACTATTACCACCGATTGATAATGGACTTTGGCATCGACAGAATCGACTTAAAATCAACGTGTTACACAGAATACCCTGAATTGATAGGAGACATAAGAAAGAAAAGGCTATCAAGCAAAGTTCGTGAGCTGCACCGGATTTTCATCTGGTTTGCTGCGAAATGGGCTCGGCAGGATTCGAACCTGCGACCAACCGGTTATGAGCCGGCCGCTCTGCCCCTGAGCTACGAGCCCCCTCTTCCGCCAATGAAAAGTTCCACTTTTCATGGCAACCAAATTTGCGTGGAGCGGGAGACGGGACTCGAACCCGCGACACCCTGCTTGGAAGGCAGGAACTCTACCACTGAGTTACTCCCGCGAAGCTGAATCTATTTTACCTCAAATATTATAGTTGGTAAACAAGGAGAGGGTTTTGCACCGTCAGATGAGCCCAGACAGCGATGTCTGGTAAAGGGGTATTCAAAGCTGGATTATTTACAAGGCAAGGGGGTGTCCCCCAGGGACTTCAGTGCTACCTAAGGCTAGCCACGAATATGTTGGCTCGTCGAAAAAGCCAGTGAGGGAAAGAGAATCCGCTGGCTGGGCTACGCCTTCATTCAGCAGCCTTTGTCTTCAGCCCAGCCACTATTTGACACTAGCTGTACGGGACATCACGACTATGGTCATGAAGGATGTGGTGGCATAAATCACACTACGCAGCCGCCTGGATAACAACGAATAGCACAACGAACAGGCCTATTAAGACTCCAACGATTATTAATGCTACTATGCTGAGTAGCACCGCGCCAACTGCTCTGCCTGTAGATATTTCATGTAGTTGCCTTATGCCGATTATGTTTAATACCAGTGCCCAGAGCGAAAATAGCATTCCTACAAACGGTAGCCAGCCAAACAGAAAAACCGGAGTATTGCCATATGCAAATGCTTTTATAGTGTTCCCGTACCCTTTTCTGCCACCGAAAGCCCGTACAAATAGGTGTGCCCATGACCCGCTTATGAAAAGGCCAGCAAAGGCACCAAGCACAGCTAGCAGAGCAAATATAACCGGGTCGAAATGGTATAGGTATAGCGGGGCGTCGCTTAATCCAAGCAAGTCCCATAGTGTCTGAAAAACTCGCCTCTCTACCGTATAGAAAATTACGGTTCGCAGAATTGTGTATATTACAACCCATATTGTGAAGTATTTCAGAGCACTCCCCAGCGCTTCCGCCTCCACATTATTGAATGTATTCACCGGCTCTGCGATAAAACCTTTTACTTTTTCTCCAAAAGACAGCCTTCTATAATTCATTCGAGCCTCCCTCACCAGACGGGGTTGTCCAAGCAATCATAATCATAGCAATTGCAGAGGAATTGCTTGCCTTGCTTATACTGGCAGTTGCCTCATTATTGGAAATGCTGGTATCAGCTACAGAAATGTCCGTATCACCTGAGCCAAGTAGGATTAACCCTGCCAGAATGATTGCAAGGGTGACTACAGTGACCAGCCTCTTCACTTCAAACCCCTCTTGATTGAATTATACCATCAGCTAACCTTATAGCGAAGACATGAATAAATAGAGTAAGGAGAAGTACTACATCACACTATCCCAGAACCGAGAGAATACTACACATAAGCCTAGTAGTTGTCTTGCTGATGTTCATAGAATCCTTTTAGTTTCACTATATCCTTAATTCCAATTTCAACACCGTAGGCCTTTTTGAAGCTTTTCGGGGTCAGTTCTAGTCTAGTCATGTTAGCAATTGGACAAAGGGCATTTCTAATTATGCGAGCTACCGTATCTCTTATCTCTTGGGCGAGTCTCACATCCTCTAATGTTTGATTAACCCCTGTTGTAAGTTCTGCTAATATGCTAACAATATTGGCGTTTTTTAAAAGGGGGGCTAGTCCATTGATATCGGAGATTATCCTGTTCACTTCCTTGCGAATCTCGCTTTGCAGAGCTTCTAACTCGCTCTCACCACAATTCTGTAGTCTGTAGGAATAGTCCACTAGCCGATTGGATGATTCAAGAATTTCATCCCGCTTCTTATAAGGCCTTCCTATGAGTTCAAGGAGCTGCTGTGGTGGTTGAATACTCGGTACTTCTGACATTGTTTTCTTATCTTAGGCTATAAGCTTGCCCCAGTCAAGATAGGAGTTAATACACTGCACTACGATTGACATCCGCTACTGCTGAGGGTAGAATTTCGATATTAGGATTAGGACAGAATAATTAGATAAAACCCAATCTGAACAAGGCACCTAAAATGAAGCACCTTTTTATCGACACAAACATATATCTTACTTTTTACCACTTCTCTAGCGATGACCTTGAGGAATTAAAGAAACTGTTAGTAGCTGTGGATAATAGGAAGATAAAACTTTACATTACGAAACAGGTTATTAATGAATTCAGAAGGAACAGAGAGGCAAAGATTGCAGATGCGTTGAAGATTTTCAATTCGCAAAAATTGCCTGACCAATTCCCTCAGATATGCAAAGCTTATGCGGAGTACAACACACTCAGAGAATTATTGAGATTATTTTCGAATGCACGAACACAATTACTAGATGCGCTAAAGAGTGATATTGATTCAAACGAATGTGGTGCTGATATTATAATAAATGGCTTGTTCGATAAAGCGAACCTACTCGAACTTGGCGATGACGCTATAGAGGCTGCAAAGAACAGAGTTTCATTAGGTAATCCGCCAGGAAGCAACAGTTCTTATGGAGATGCCATCAACTGGGAGCTTTTATTAAAATACTTTCCAGATGACAAAGAATTATACTTCATAACTGAAGATATTAAGGACTACTCTTCAAAGATTGAAAAAGGTAGACTGTCTGAGTTTTTAAGTATTGAATGGCAAGAAAAGGGGAAATCGACACTTCACTACTACACAAAACTGTCTGATTTCCTGCACAATGAGTTTCCAAATATAGACTTGGCATCCGAATTAGAGAAGGAACTAGCTATCAACAGTTTTGCAAATAGTTCTAGTTTTTCCTCAACAAAATCAGCAATCAGAAAACTCGCAAAGATTACAGACTTTTCGGACTCAGCAATAATAGAAATTATTGAAGCTGCCACTACTAACAATCAAATTTACTGGATACATAGTGATTCCATTGTTAAGAACTTTCTATTGGGTATTATCAAGGGGAGGGAGGACGCCTTAGACTCTAATTTGCTTGAGGAATTTAACAGAATCTATAGAGAGGATGTAGAAGCAGATTCAACTGAAGAAGAGGATTTACCTTTTGATTGATAGTTCAATAAGTAATATTTTCATAGGCAATAAAAAATCGAGAGACGGTTGATTCTCTCGCCTCCTGCAGCATGGAGCACCATCTTAGGGGGAAGGTTAAGGAAGGGGGGCGTAGCTAATAATAAGAGCTTGATAGGCAGACTGACTTATGTTACCTTGTCAGTAACAGGACAGCTTCTATGGATGAACTAGAGAAACCCAAGAAGAGTGCAGGTGATGTTATCCACGCTATTGCCAAAGCTGGCATCTCAGCGATACCGATTGCTGGTGCACCTGCTGCTGAAATCTTTGCTTTAGTCGTAGCTCCGCCTCTGGAAAGACGCAGAGATGAATGGATTGAAAGTATTGGTGATGGTCTCAAAGAACTTGCTCAGAAAGTGGAAGGATTCAAGTTTGAGGATTTAGCCAAGAATGAAGCATTCATTACTACTGTTACCCATGCTTCACAAGCAGCGGTTAGGAATCACCAGAAAGAGAAGCTAGAAGCACTGAGGAATGCCGTTCTAAATGCTGCATTGCCAAATCCTCCTGAACAAGACCTGCAACTGATGTTCCTTACTTATGTAGATACAATTACAACTTGGCACTTGATGATTCTAAAGTTCCTTGACAACCCCAAAGAATGGGGAACAAAGCATGGGATTACTTATCCAGACTGGTCTATGGGTGGTGTCAGTGCAGCATTAGAGCATGCCTTCCCTGACCTTCGTGGTAGGCGTGAAACATACGATGTGTTCATTAGAGACCTATATTCTCGTGGTTTAATCACGACAGATAGCATGCATACTACAATAACTGGTGGTAGTATTCTTGCTTCACGGACAACTGCTATGGGGAAGCAATTTCTGACTTTTATTAGCTCTCCTCTGGAATAACAATTCTTCTATTATGGGTGGTAAACAAGACGTTATGTCTTCAAATCGTTGACGGATAGAGCTTCTTGTATTAGACTTACGTCTCTAGTATGCATATTTTAGCAAATAAAAGCGAGGGCACCTGGACTTGGCTTGAGTGCCCTAATTTTGTGCCTGTACAGGAGGAAAAGCCATGGATTTAGTCTGGATTTGTATAATCGCGGGGCTTGTGGCGGCTGGCGTGGTTGTATTCTTCGTGCGCTATGTTTTAAGACAAGACCAGGGCTCAGAGAGGATTAAGGAGATTTCTGCCGCCATTAAAGAAGGGGGACTCGCTTTTATTCATAGGGAATATCTCACATTGGGCATTGTGGTAGTGATAATAGCCATTATTCTAGCAGTCATCCCCAGTTTGGGTTGGAGATTGAGTGTAGCTTTCATCTTTGGTGCTCTATGTTCTATGGGCGCTGGCTACGCTGGCATGAACATGGCACTCAGGACAAATGGCCGGACCTGTGCTGCGGCACAGAAAGGGCTGAACCAGGGGCTAAGGGTCTCTTTCAGGGGTGGAGCGGTTATGGGGCTGACTGTAGTCAGCATTGGCATCATAGGGCTATCCGTTCTCTACCTTTTGTGGCATGAGCACCAAAATTTCCTGTTTATCATTCCCGCTTATGGAACTGGGGCTTCACTGGTAGCTCTTTTTGCCAGAGTAGGCGGCGGCATCTTCACCAAAGGGGCTGATGCCGGCTCCGACTTAGTGGGGAAGGTGGAGGCAGGGATACCGGAGGATGACCCCAGAAATGCTGCCGTCATAGCTGATAATGTGGGTGACAATGTCGGCGATGTCTGCGGCATGGGTGCTGACCTCCTCGAGTCTTACGTGGAGACTGTCATTGCCACTATGACGCTCACCACTATTGGTGTCGTAATAGCACCATGGGTGACACAGCTATTTCCCGGACTCTCAACCGAGGCTGCCCTGCAAGCTGCCTGGTGGTTGCCTCTTCTGGTTATGGCTGGCGGTATTGTAGCCTCCATAATCGGCTGCTTTCTGGTCAGAGTTGGGGAGAAGGTAGATATGTCTGCTCTCCTGGGAGCTTTGCGCCGCGGCACTCTGGGCGCCACGATATTGACAGCGTTATTTGGTTTTCTGGTAATTTATTTCCTGCATGCCAGCTTAGGTCTCTTCTGGGCGATGCTTGCCGGCCTCGTGGCCGGTGCCTTAATGGGGGAAAGCACGAACTATTTCACTTCTTATGCCTTCAAGCCGACACAGGAAATCTCCGAAGCTTCCACTACCGGTGCCGGTGCCACTATAATTAGAGGCTTTGCCACTGGTCTGATGAGCACCTGGGCACCGATAGTCTTGATAGCCATAGCGATTGCTGTAGCATACAGGTTCGGCAACTTCTACGGTGTGGCTTTGGCTGCTGTTGGCATGCTTTCCACCCTGGGCGTGACGCTGGCTACCGATGCTTACGGACCTATAGCTGACAATGCTGGAGGCATCACCACTCAGGCGGGGTTACCCGAGGAGGTGCGTGAGAGGACCGACGCTTTAGATTCTCTGGGCAATACCACCGCTGCCACAGGTAAGGGATTCGCCATCGGTGCCGCTGCCATGAATTCCCTGGGCTTAATTCTGGCCTTCGCTATGGCTGCCGGGATAGTGACGATTTCAAGCACCACAGGTCAATTAGAGCCATTCCCCGAGGCACTAAGCTTGCTGAGTGTGCCCGTTATTGTCGGTATACTTATAGGTGCCCTTATGCCACCTATCTTTTGCGCTATGACGATGAAATCGGTGGGAGTGACTACATCAGCGATTATAGAGGAGGTCCGCCGGCAGTGGCGCGAGATAAAGGGCTTGATGGAGGGGACAGCCAAGCCCGAATATGGCAAGTGCGTGGATATCGCCACCAGAATAGCGTTGAAACAAATGCTGGCTCCTTCCATAATGACGATAGTTGCACCTGTGATTGTGGGAGTAGTTTTAGGCAAATATGCCCTTGCCGGCTTCCTTATCGGTGCCCTGGCTACCGGTTTTATCCTGGCTATCACCTTGAACAACGCCGGCGGCGCCTGGGATAATGCTAAAAAGTGGATTGAGTCTGGTAAGTTTGGTGGTAAAGGCTTAGACGCTCATAAAGCAAGTGTTGTTGGAGATACAGTCGGTGACCCCATGAAGGATACTGCCGGCCCGTCCTTGAATATAATGCTCAAGCTGATGTCGGTGATTTCACTGATGCTGGCACCAGTATTAATGCATTTTGGCGGCCTGATTTAACGGGGCAGGCTGTAAGTCCTAGGGATTTAGCAGGATTCCCCCATCTCCCCACGGAAGGTTGCCATCGGCATCTATTCTTTGAACATAGTATGAAACTTGGGAAACTTTGGAACCGTTGAATTCAACGGCTGACCAGGAGATGAGGACACCTCCGCAACCATCTGGGGCTACTAGGTTTCGGTGCAAGTCCCGCAGGGTCAGCGTGGTCCCGTCAGGTCCCCACAACTTCGTCCCACTAGCATCTAACCTCTGAGCTCTTCTACTTCCTTCATCTCCTCCATACCACACGCTGATAATGCCACCCGAACCATCGCTTACTATGTTGCCTCCCCAAAGCTCAGCCTCCTCCTCCCACAATTCATGGCCATCGGCATCTATCCTTCGGGCGCGAAAAGCAAAATAACCAGGGGCTGATACCTCGTTTCCAATGAAGGCGAAATAAATGACGGCGCCGCCGGCACCATCAGTTACTATTCTCGGGCTGTTCGGGACTGATGGCCCAGTACAAATGGGCACACCATCCGGTCCCCACAATACATTGCCCCCGGCATCTATCCTTTGAGCGTAGATATCCGAATCACAATAACCAGTTCGCCCATCCTCACATGGTATGTTCCGCTCGTAGGCGATTATGCCACCACCTGAGCCATCACTTACTACCTGAGCGGCTCCGACAGGGCCGACACATGCTTGTACGCCACCCGGCTGCCACAATATATTTCCCCCAGAATCTACCCTCTGAGCAAAAACAGCATGGGAGTCGCCCTGAAAGCCCCGCCCAACAACAATGACACCGCCCGAGTTATCGCTGGCAATGTCACGCTGCGAGCCATATCCGGACAGGTTTAACGACACTCCGTCCTCACCCCAGGGAAGATTCCCTTCAGCATCTATCTTCAGAACGAACAGGTTGTCATGACGGTCATCATAAGCAATGATGACTCCTCCCGAGCCATCGGGTATTGCTTCGTCGATTCCCGGTATGTCCTGTCGCCATTTAACATTCCCTCCAGAATCAATTCTGGCAACATGAGTTTGGAAGGACGGCGGTTCCCCTTCGGCTCTTGGAAGGAACTCCAACCAGATAACAATGGCGCCCCCTGAGCCGTCGCTTACCGCGTATGAGTAAAATGCGCCAAAGTCACTATAGCCGCTGCCAATCGATATGCCCTTTTCTCCCCAGAGAAAATCTCCCTCAGGACTTATCTTTTGAACGTAAAATTGACCGTAAGAGTCGGACATCTGCATTTGGTAGACAGCTATGGCACCGCCCGAATTATCGCCGGTTATGGCGGCCGGGGGAATAGACACGTTGGGACCACAACTTGCACTAAGCAAGGCTACCCCAATCAATGCCGAGATAACAATCTTGCGCCGCATTGTTTCCTCCTACAAAGGCCAGCATCTCGCCGTTTTCCAGGCTAATTCGAGCCATCCTGTAAGAAAGCTCTAAGCACACTATATGTAAGGATAGTTAATATAAACATAACAATTCTTCAAAAAGTGCAGGCTTTTTCCACGTGATATCTCAGCTTCCCCATAATTTCTAGCTTGTAATATACTATACTAATTATGTTAAAAACCTGTTAAGTTAGGCACATATTATAACTTCCTGAATTGTTATATCGCACATTAGTAAGTGCTTTTGCCCCCTTTTTATAGGTTTTTAATTACGAGGTGAAAGGACAACGCTAAAAAGTGGATTGAGTCCGGTAAGTTTGGCGGTAAAGGCTCAGACGCCCATAAAGCAGGTGTCGTTGGAGATACAGCCGGCGACCCCATGAAAGACACTGCTGGACCGTACTTGAATATAATGCTCAAGCTAATGTCGGTGATTTCGCTGATGCTGGCACCAGTATTAATGCATTTTGGTAGCCTGATTTAACAGCAGCAATTTATCATCGGGGGTTATTCTCGTTAGCTTTCTTTTGAGAAGCACGGGCACCAATGCTACAATAAAGCATCATGCCGGATGCCATATTTATCAAGGGCGCCAGAGAGCACAACCTTAAGGATATAGACGTCGTTATCCCCAGGAACAAACTGGTGGTTATCACCGGTGTTTCTGGCTCAGGAAAAAGCTCTCTGGCTTTTGATACCATATATGCCGAGGGGCAGCGCCGCTATGTAGAGTCTCTTTCTGCCTATGCCCGCCAGTTCCTGGGACAGATGAATAAACCAGACGTTGATTACATTGAAGGACTTAGCCCGGCCATATCCATTGACCAGAAAGGGCCGCCTCATAATCCGAGGTCTATTGTGGGCACGGTGACTGAAATCTATGATTATTTGCGCCTTCTTTTTGCTCGCATCGGTCATCCCCACTGCCCCGAATGCGGCAGGGAAATCTCGCGTCAGACAGTGCAACAAATTGTCGACGCAGTTCAGGCAATACCTCAGGGTAGCCGCATCATGATTCTGGCACCGTTGGTCAGGGACCGCAAAGGTGAACATCAAACGATACTTAAGGATTTACAGAAGGCCGGGTTCGTCAGGGTTCGAGTTGATGGGCAAATTTATGACCTCTCCGAGGAATTTCAGTTAGACAAGAATAAGAAGCATACCATAGAGGTAGTAGTTGACCGGCTTCAGATAGAGCAAAGCGAAAATGCCACTCGCCTTGCTGACTCCATCGAGACAGCATTGAAACTGGGGTCGGGCGTGGTGCTGGTCAAGGTCCTTGACGGGGAGGAGTTGCTTTTCTCGGAACATTTTGCCTGTGTCTATTGTGGCATAAGCCTGGGGGAAATTGCCCCCAGAACATTTAGCTTTAACAGCCCCTACGGCGCCTGCCCGGCTTGCACTGGACTGGGCTGTAAACTGGAAATAGACCCTAATTTAGTCATACCCGACAAGGGACTCGGCCTGGGCGAAGGAGCTATCCAACCCTGGATAAGAAATGGGCAGCTTAGCACCTGGTCCAGCAGCATACTACAGTCTCTGGGTCACCGGCACGATTTTTCTCTCTCAACACCGGTAAAAGATTTAAGCGAAGAACAATTGCGCGTAATTCTCTATGGTGACGGGGGTGAGTTAATTCCCGCCACATACGAAGACCGTTACGGTCAACTGCGTCAGTACTACGCTAATTTTCCGGGTGTCATACCATACCTAGAGCGCCGCTATCGAGAGACGAGTTCGGATAGTGTCAGAGCAGATATAGAACGCTATATGGCTTCCAATCCCTGCCCTGACTGCCAGGGGAAGAGGTTGAAACCCGAGTCTTTAGCTGTCACTATTGTGGACAAAAATATTATGGATGTTACCACCCTGCCCGTCATACAGGCTTTAAATTGGGTGGAGCAGCTAGGTGATAAAATCAGTCCCCGGGAACTTACCATAGCCAAGCAAATTATCAAAGAGATTCATGCCCGGTTGGGCTTTCTCAGAGATATAGGTCTGAGTTACTTAACATTGGACCGTCCTTCAGCAACCTTGAGCGGTGGTGAGGCCCAGAGGATTCGTCTGGCTACCCAGATTGGCAGCGGGCTTAGTGGTGTCCTTTATATTTGTGATGAGCCCACAGTCGGTTTGCATCCCGCCGATGGTTCCCGACTTATAAATACGCTGAAGCGCCTCAGAGACCTGGATAACACCATAATCATCGTAGAGCACGATGAAGCTATGATGAGAGCTGCTGACCACATTATTGATATGGGGCCTGGGGCTGGTAAACAGGGAGGAGAAATCGTTGCCACAGGGACACTGCAGGATATAATGGATTGCCCTCAATCAATAACAGGGCAGTATCTCAGTAGGACGAGGCAAATTCCCTTGCCACCTGAGCGTCGCTCTGGCTCGGGAAAAGAGCTAGTGATCCAAGGTGCCAGGGAGAACAACCTGAAAAACATCGCTGTCCATATCCCCCTGGGCAAGTTTGTTTGCGTCACTGGCGTTTCTGGAAGCGGTAAGAGCTCTCTCATTAACGAAGTCCTGTATAAGAGGCTGGCCCGCCTCTTCTACCGAGCTAAGGAGAGACCAGGCAAGTGTGATAGTATCCTGGGCACTGAGTACATTGATAAGGTGGTTAACATTGATCAATCACCGATTGGCCGCACCCCGAGAAGCAACCCTGCCACTTATACCGGGACATTCACCCCTATTCGAGAACTTTTCGCCACTGTTCCTGAAGCCAGAATGCGTGGTTATCCCCAAGGACGCTTTTCCTTCAACGTAAAGGGGGGGAGATGCGAAGCTTGTCAGGGGGCAGGCTATGTTCAGATTGAGATGCAATTTCTGCCCAATGTCACTGTCCCCTGCGAGGTATGCAAGGGGAAAAGATATAACCGTGAAGCGCTGGAAATCCACTTTAAAGGGAAAAACATCGCCGAAATCCTGGATATGACGGTAGACGAAGCTTTGCTCTTCTTCGACCACTTCCCTAAAATCAAAAACAAGCTGGAAACCCTCCGAGATGTAGGTTTGGGGTATATTTGCCTGGGGCAGCCAGCACCGACCCTTTCTGGAGGTGAGGCCCAGCGAGTAAAACTAGCTACGGAGCTATCCCGTCGCTCCACAGGCAAAACGCTTTATATACTGGATGAGCCAACTACCGGCCTTTCCTTCTCAGATATTGCTTGCCTCCTAAAGGTGCTACAGCGCCTGGTGGATTACGGAAACACGGTAATTGTCATTGAGCACCACCTGGATGTGGTCAAAAACGCCGATTGGGTCATTGACCTTGGTCCTGGAGCTGGTGACGATGGTGGCTACCTTGTGGATGCCGGCACGCCTGAGGAATTGACCCAAAACGATGCCTCTTCCACCGGGCAATATCTACGTGGTATATTATTAACGCAGCGGGAAAAGGTATTGACATGACATCAAGGCCCAACAGGGAGGAAATTCTTGATTCCATCCATGGCAATGTCCAGGATAAGAATATGATTAGGCATATGTTAGCCACCGAGGCTATTATGCGGGCTCTAGCTAAAAAGTTGGGGGAGGATGAAGAAGAGTGGGGCATTACCGGGCTCATCCACGATATTGATGTGGAACTGGTTGATGGTGATATGAGTAGCCATAGCAAATTGGGCGCTGACATTGCCCAGGAGCTTGGAGCCAGTGAGGCTATGGCCCATGCTATTTTGTGCCATAACGAAGCTCATGGTGTGCCCCGAGAAACGAAATTGGATAAGGCCCTTTTTTGTGCTGACCCCCTGAGCGGGCTTATCACCGCGGCTGCCTTGGTTCGCCCCGATAAGCTAAGCGGATTGACCACTAAATCGGTAATGAAACGCTTTCGCGAAAAAAGCTTTGCTGCTGGAGTCAATCGGGAGCAAGTGGCTCAGTGCCAGGAAATCGGACTGGAGTTGGAAGAGTTCATGGGCCTGGGAATCGAGGCCATGAAAGGAATCGCCTCAGAGCTAGGATTGTGACATCTTTGAATTTTGGCAAATTTTGTAGTGCGACCTTTTAGGGTCGCGCAGTACGAGGCTAAAGCCTCGCACTGCATTTTTGAATATCCTCTGCCTAGAAGCAGGATTTCTGTGTTGGTATTTCGGATTGGGCATATGCCCAATTACTTGGATAGCATAGACTTTTAAGCTGAGCCTAACCTTCCATCATCTTCACGACCAAATTCCTATTGCAAACGGATTGATGTATTTGGTATAGTTGACCATATTTGATTATGAATAGAGCCTGAATTTTTTAGCCTGGTAGGGAAGGAAGTAGGTATGGTAGTAAGAAGAAAAATCGCTCATGAAAGAAACAGAACCACCGCACAAAGAGTTAGAAGTGCTACCTAGAACTGGAGAGATATACAGGGCCCTCGTAGCATCCTCCTGGGATGCCATACTGGGGGTGAATCGCAAAGGGACAATAATATTCTGGAATAAAGGTGCAGAGCAAACTTTTGGCTACTCAACCGACGAGATACTGGGCCAGCCAGTAACCAAGTTGATGCCGGAGAAACATAGAGAGGGTCACACAAAAGAACTGAGGGCTTTCTTGAGCGGAAATTGCGGGGGAACAGGGATCATCGAATTTGAAGCATTGAGGAAAGATGGCTCTAAATTCCCCGTTGAATTGTCTTTATCTATTGAGCAGCAAAACGGCAAATTTGTGGGACTTGCCATCGGAAGGGATATCACCGAGCGCAAACAAATGGAGCAGGCACTCACGGAAAGCGCAGAACACTATTGCAATTTCTTTGCGAATTCCTTGGAAGCAGTTTTTTCTGCGGACATCGAAGACAATATTTCAGTGGGTAATAAGGCGCTTGAGAAACTGTGTGGCTACTGTCTGGAAGAATTAACCGAGATGAAACCAACAAACATTCTCCCTCCAGAAAGTAGGGAATATCTTTCCAAACAAGTAGAGAAGATACTGAGCGCAGATGAACCTATATCCAGCATAGTGCATGAAATTTTCAGGAACGATGGCAAAAGGATACTGACAGAGCGGTATTTAAATTTCATCAAGAGAAAAGGCAAAATCGTAGGATTTCAAGGGTCTTACAGAGACATCGCCGAGCGCAATAAAACGGAAGAACAACTGAAGAGTTCTCTTATCAATCTGGTAAAAACCGTTTCTCGTGTGATTGAATCTTGTGACCCCTATACGGCGGGGCATCAGCAAAGAGTAGCTGAACTGGCTCGTCTTGTAGGTGAGAATATTGGTTTGGCTGAGGATATGGTTGAGAGGCTCTACCTCAACGGATTGCTCCACGACATCGGCAAGATTTCCATCCCAACCAGTATTCTTACCAAGCCGGGTGAACTAGCTGAGGAAGAATGGGCTCTTATCCGTGCCCATACGAAACAAGGTTATAACATATTGAAGGATGCAAATCTTCCCTGGCCAGTAGCCGACGTAGCACTGCAACACCACGAACGGCTAGATGGCTCGGGTTATCCTAACGGTATAACAGGGGATAAGCTAAGTCTGGAAGTCAGCATTCTCGCTGTCTGCGATGTGGTGGAAGCTATGAGTTCCCATCGTCCTTATCGGCCAGCAAGGACCACGACGGATATTCTAAAAGAGCTCAAAAACGGCAGGGGAACAAAGTACGATGTCAGTATAGTGGATGTGATGCTGCCGATGATTGAAAGCGGGGAATTTAAGTCTGTGTGGAATCGTAGAGATTCAATGAGTACGGCTACAGAAGATCTATATCACTAACGACATCAATGAAGTTGTCAAAGGGCTTATAATTAAGGTTGTTCTCTCTGCAGTACGCCAGCAGCTCGCCCGTGGCAAAAACATGGTGAGCGTATTTTGCCGGGGCAACGTCGGAATCGCCATTCCCCATATATATTACCCTGTACTCCAGCTTTAGAAACGATTTGGTATATGCCTCTTTAAAGCCATCCCCTAATCTTTTGCCATCCGGCCCCACATATTGAACTTTCATCCCTTCAGGGTGGAAGGAAGCTTGCGCTGCATGCACCTCGATGTTCTCCAGGCCAAGGTCTTTCAGTGTGGCCTCGATATAGAAATCCAGACCGTTGCTCACAATGACTAATCTGAAGCCTCTTCTCCGGCAGTAATTCACCAGTTCGTGAAATCCAGCTCGCGCCTTAATCTTGCCTTTTAGCGCCTCAAGTAGCGTAGGTTTATCGGCTTTAACCATGGCAAAAGCCTGAGTATTGAACTCCCCGACAGATATCCTGTGTCCCTTATACTCTCGCAACAATTGTCGCCAATCTCCCTGAGCGAAGGCATCTAAAAGAAAGAAGCTAGTATCTTCTTCGGTAACTGTACCGTCGAAATCGCATTGAACTAAGGTTTTCATACTTTCGACTTAATCCCACGGGCAATGGTCAGAGCCCGTCACACATACCCTTTCCTTCTTATTCTGTGGCAAGGAGCAACACAGATTATACCACACCGCTCCAGGCCACCAATTACCGGCGGATTCGATTGCCTGAATGTCTTGCCTCGCCTTGCCTGAGTTGTCAGTGGGAGTGAAAACTGCTAGATTTATGCTAATGTCTTACCATCGCATAGTTGCTAAATTCGGCACAGGCCTCATTACCTCGGGCACTGACCATCTCGACTTGCAAGTTATGTCAAGTTTGGTGGAGCAGATAGCCCGACTCCACCGCCAGGGGAAGGAGATAATAATAATCTCTTCCGGAGCTATTGCCTCGGGAAGACAGAAGCTTAAAAACGTTCCGGAACGCAAGAACACCCCTTTTAAACAAGTCCTGGCTTCGGTGGGCCAAAGCCACCTCATGTATACCTATGAGCAACTTTTCAGCCAGTATGATATAACCGTAGCCCAGGCATTGCTCACGAAGGAAGACCTCTCTGACCGCAGTGGCTATCTTAATGCTCGTAATACCTTGCTGGCTCTTATCGAGCTTGGCATAATCTGTATTGTCAATGAGAATGACATTGTCGCCATTGACGAGATTGAAGGGCTCAAATTCGGGGATAACGATAATCTTTCCGCCATGGTGGCTAACCTGGTTGATGCTGACCTTCTAGCACTGCTCACCGACACCGGCGGCTTGTACACTGCCGACCCACGTTACAATCCCCAGGCTCAACTTATTCGCCGGGTGGACAAGATCGACGCCGAGGTTGAACGCATGGCTAGCAATACTGCCAGTCGCCAGGGGATTGGCGGCATGGCGACCAAGATTGAAGCAGCCAGGCTAGCTACCTGTTCAGGGGTAAACGTAGTCATTGCCGATGGGCGAGAAACTGAGATACTTGTGAGTATTAGCCAGGGAGAAGACATAGGCACATTCTTTCCTGCACAGGTGAATAAGATGGAGAGCAAAAAGAGGTGGATGCTCAGCGGGCTGGCTTCCAAAGGCAATGTCACGGTGGACAAAGGTGCTGTTTTAGCTCTCAAGGAGCAAAATAAAAGCCTGCTCCCTGCGGGGGTTACAAGAACCGAGGGAGAGTTTCACCGCGGCGATATTGTGGATATCCTGGACGAGCAGGGCAAACGCATTGGCTGTGGCATCTCCAACTATAGCTCTTCTGATTTAGCTATCATCGGGGGGAAACATTCCGATAGAATCTTCAGCCTCCTCGGCTATAACCATGGTGACGAGGTGGTTCACAGAAACAATATGGTGATGCTATAAACAGTAAGGGAAGGATGAAACGTGCGTGGTAGAAAGGAAAGTTAAAGAGGGGCTTGCCACTCTCCAAAATAGTTCTCCTTCCCCTGACCAAGGAGAGGGGGACAAAAGGGATAGGGTTACCATATATAGTTAACCGCATAACCTCGTATAAAATTCCTCGCCCTCGATGGGAGAGGATTAAGGTGAGGGTGAAATTCTCCTCCCTCTATCTCCCTCCCGCCAGGGGAGGGAGAATTAAAAGGAGTTAAGAATATGGAATCGGCTATAAAAGAACTGGAGGAAAAAGGGAGGGCAGCTAAGGCAGCTTCGAGGAAGCTGGCTTTTCTTTCCACCGAAGTTAAGAACAAGGCTCTGACCAATATTGCTGAAGCTCTTATTGACAAAAAGGACGAAATCCTGGCGGCGAACAAGATTGATTATGATGAGGCGAAGGCTTCGGGGATGAGCGAAGCCATGCTGGACAGGCTTATGCTATCGCCATCCCGCCTGGAGGGCATAGCTCAGGACACAAAAACCGTGGCGGCGCTGCCCGACCCCGTGGGCGAGGTGTTTGAGATGCGAACTTTGCCCAATGGTTTACAGATAAGCAAGAAGCGAGTCCCTTTGGGAGTTATCGGTGCGATATATGAGAGCCGCCCCAACGTCACCATAGACATATCAAGCCTGTGTCTTAAATCAGGCAATGCCGTCATCCTTCGGGGTGGCAAGGAAGCCATAAATTCTAACAGAGCCTTAGCCAAGGTAGCCCAAGAGGCCTGCGACCAGGCCGGGGTGCCCCAAGGGGCCATTCAACTTATTGAGTCCACAGAGCGAGCTTTGGTCAACCACATGCTCAAGATGAAAGGAATAATTGACCTGATGATTCCTCGGGGCGGTGCTGGCTTGATAAAGCTTGTCTCGGAGAACGCCGCTATGCCCGTAGTTACCGGCGGGATAGGTGTTTGCCATACCTACGTGGATAAGAGTGCTGACCTGGATAAAGCGGTAGCCATCGCCTATAATGCCAAGGTTCAGCGTCCCACCGTGTGCAATGCCCTCGATTGCATCTTAGTTCATAATCAGATTGCTCAAGCTTACCTGCCTGCCATTGCCAAAGAGTGGGCCAAGGCCGGGGTGGAAATGCACTGCGACGAGCGAGCTATGGCCATACTTAAGCCCATTCCGTCCCTGAAGCTAGTCCCGGCTGTCGATGAGGACTGGGGAAAGGAATACTTGTCGCTGAAAGCTGCTATCAAGGTGGTTAACTCGCTGGATGAAGCTTTAGAGCACATTGAGAAATATGGCTCAGGACACTCCGAAGCTATCGTTACCGAAGACCATTCGGCAGCAACGCGCTTTCTCAACGAAGTGGATGCTGCCTGTGTTTATGCCAATGCCAGCACCCGTTTCACCGATGGGGGACAGTTTGGCTTAGGCGCTGAGATAGGCATAAGCACGCAAAAATTTCACGCCCGGGGTCCCATGGCTTTGAAAGAGCTAACCAGCTACAAGTGGATTATCTTGGGCAGCGGTCAGGTTCGGCCTTAGCCTTCGTGTCATTAAGACAGAAGCATCACGAGACTGAGCCGTGTATTCTTAAGAGTTCGGCTCGGGAGAGCCAAACCGCCTTAACCTTCACGGATTCGCGAGAGGCGGTATGCCTCCTAAGCCAGGGGATATGATGGACCTGCATTAGCGCGGTGATGTGGAGTTGAGCCAGCTTTATCCTCAGGGTGTTCGGCAAATCGATGACCTGGAATCCCAACCGGTTAGCATGCAAATGAAAGGCAGTCCAGCCATACACTGCAACGATGCCACCATATTTCCCATCGGCTACTTCTGTGGCAAGGAGTTGCAAGCCGTCCTTGAAGTAGTAGAAGAGTCCCCGCGGGAAGCCCCTCATCCCTGACCCTGAGCTTGACCTCCATCCCTCGGCAATCCAAGCATTATTCAAATGTAGTTTGATGACAGGGTCGCCAGGTCTAACCTCACAACCGTCCTCCAGCTTGATAAAACAGCCCCTGTGACGTCTTACCTCAATGCTGATGATGCTGTTTCCTTCGAGAGGCTTGATACCGAGGGCTATTGCGTGAACTTTGTTTATGATGGGCAATATGGCCCGTATAATCACTCCTAATAAAAGAGATGCCATGTATCACCTTGGAAACTCATTTCCACCACCTAATCACGCAGCATCTGCAGGCAGAGCTCGCTGGAACGCCTGGCAATCCGGCCACTAATAATCCGCGGCTATTGCACTGACTGGTTTACGTTGGAGATGATGTTCTTCCACTTCCCCATATGACGGGAGCGGTCTTCCAGCGTGGTCACCAGTTCAACACGAATAGACGGGCAATCAACACCCAGGGTATGTAACTTCCGTGCCAGTTGTTCCCTGACGCTACGAGCTGTGTTTCCGTTCCCTTCCTCGAACATCAGCCGCAAGCAAATGCCGTCCGATTCATGGACCACCTGGTATTGCCGTATATCCGCGAAGCTTTCAAGAACGTTCCAAAAATGGACAGGATGAACGGCAACCTGTCTCCCCGCTCGACCTTGAAGGTAGAGAACATCGTCATTCCTCCCGTTGATGGCAAGAATACGTCGGAATGGCTGGCCACACGGGCACGGTTCCGGAGCCAGTACCATCATATCGGATATTTCGTAGCGGATGACGGGCTGAGTGAAGCCGAAGAGACTGGTGAACAGAATCTTGTGTCCTAGAGTCCCGTCGGCACATGGCGGTTGTCCTCATCTACCACCTCAACAACGCCCAAATCTTCGAAGATGTGCATCCCTTGGCCAGGGTTGCACTCCATAGCGCGGAGTCCCTCCTGAGTGCCATAGATGTCAAAGATAGAACTTTGCCACGCAGCCTGGAGTTGCTTCCTCAATTCGCTGGGCAGCGGTTCGCCGCCACCACCAATAATAGAGGGATTGATATGCAAGCGCCCTTGAAGCTGTTCTGTCACGAGCAGCCCAAGCATGGATGGAAAACCTCGAAGGACGTGGGGCTGAAGGGAATTTAACCGCTGGACCAGCTCTTCGATAGGAGCAGTAGCCGGTAGCACGTGAAAACGGTAAAGGCCGATATCCATGCTTAGGGGGAGGCGATAACTGTCGTGCAGAGGGCTGGGAGAGCCGATGGTAACAATCGTGGGGCGTCTCATTGAGAAGGGAACCACTCCCATCATGGCTGCAATCCGCATGCTTGCCGCCTCCTGGATACTCCACTCTTTTCGATTGAATACTACCACCGTTTTATGCCCGGAGCTACCTGCCGTAGTAAGCACACGATACTCGCCCAGATAATACTCGTCCCCGGAAACGTGGGCCATATGTTTCTGTAGTTGGGAGAGGCGCAACCGAGGGTCAGTGACAATTTCGTCGAAGTGTTTCATGTAGGTTTTTTTGTCCATGACAGGGAAGTCTTGGAGACTATAGGGTTGACTCATCCGGTGTGTGCTACATAACTCGCGGTAAAAGGGAGACCGTTGAGTTGCCCAATCAAGAAGCCTGGCTAGCCGGCGCTGCTGTAATTCCTCAAGCTTGGCGCGGGGCCAGCACTCATGTTTGATTAACGATTGGCGATAAGCGATGGCTCGAGCCAGGTCTCCTAAGCGACGTAGTGTGTACGGCTCCCTCATTCAGCGTTGTCCTCGAATTACCTTCAGGAGCTCCTGTCACCTCCCCTGTCCCTCAAGAGTTCATCGGCTCCGAGTAATCCTCGGCTTTTTAAAAACTACATCGTTTTACTAGGTATTTTGCATTATAATACTAGCCCATAGTTATTGTCAAGCGTGTCGGGAATTTTTGCACTGAGAAACACTGCTACCAGGATAATGGATTATTGGAGGAGTAGTTTGGGAAATAGAAAAAGCCTTCTCTTTAGCTCGGGTGGATAACAAAGACATTCTGGATAAGGAGACTTCGGGGACGAAGAGACCTTTGCAAAAGGCAGCAGGCTGGGAATACATCCTGAGACTAATCCTTCTTCTTAGGAAAATCCGGTAAAGGGTTGCCAAAATACACTTTGGTATGGGGCCAGGGTATTTCTATACCTTCGGCATCGAAAGCTTTCTTGAGGCGAAGCCTCAACTCCCCCATCACTGCCCACTGCTCTATAGGTTTAACATCGCCCAAAATCTTGATATCTATTCCGGAGTCGCCCAGATTATCAACCCTCAGCACCTGGGGAGGACTTTTGATTACTTTACGCCATTTTTCATCCTCAGCGAGTGCTTTGCCTACGCGATTTATCACGCTTATGGCATGGTCGAGGTCAGTGTCATATGCTACCGAGACATTGAGATTGACCCTACCAAAGTGTCTGGTGAAATTGCTGGCTACTCTTATCTCACCATTGGGTACATGGTGGACTATGCCATCCAGGTCACGGAGCACAGTCTTTCTCAAAGTTACTTCCTCCACCAGCCCAGCGACATCGGCTACCCTGGCTACATCACCCACCCTGTACTGGTTTTCCATGATAATGAACATGCCAGCGATGAGGTCTCTTATCAAGTACTGCGCGCCGAAGCCGATGGCTAGGCCGGCGATGCCGAAGCCAGCCAAAACTGGCGTAATGTTTACTCCCACCTCATCCAGGACCATCATTATGACAACTATGACAATGAATACCCGCCCCACCCCAGTCAGGACACCTACAAGCGTGTCTCTCCTTTTCTTGATGCCTTCCTTGCTTTCACCCTTGGTCGTCACCATGAGACGGCCCACAATAGGCGGGAGAAACTTATTTAAGGCGAACCATAGCACAGCTCCTACTGCTACTATAATAAGGATGCGGATGCCATGGTCTATCAACCAGCTAACTACGGTGGCCCAACTCAATTCCGGCATTTGCTACCTCCGTTGCTCACGGTTTCTGCATAGATTAACTCTATATTATTTTAGGCGATGTTCCCCTTGACATACGTAATAATTTGTGCTATGCTTAAATTATAAAGATGATAAAGAGGTAACTCCCATGAAAAAGTATAGCACAAAAGACTTTGATAGAGACTTTCCGAATGATGATGCTTGCCTAGATTGGTTGTTCCAGAAACGGTATCCAAATGGAGTTATGTGCGAAAAGTGTGGTAAGGTTACAAAACACTATCGCATTAAAGGGCAACCCTGCTATTCATGCGAATTTTGTGGTAATCATATTCACCCAATGGCTGGCACAATCTTCGAAGATACTAAATTTGACCATCTAAGATTGTGGTTTAAGGCACTCTCATATATGGCGGTTACTCGTTGTGGAGTATCTTCTAGACAACTAAGCCGTGACTTGGGCGTTACTGTAAAGACTGGCTACAGAATGTGGAAGCAAATTAGAAGCGTACTAGCAGACGGGAACACTATAAAGTTCGTGGGTAAGGTTGAGATTGATGAGACCTACGTTGGTGGCAAAAAACAAGGCAAGCGTGGTAGAGGCTCGGAAAATAAAACTGTGGTCATGGGAATTGTCGAGCGCAAGGGCAGAGCTAGAGCAATTGTAGTACCAGATGTGAAAGCCAAAACCCTACTTCCTCATATTGAAGCTAATGTTATAAAGGATGCTACGGTCTATACCGATGATTTACCTAGCTACAACAACCTTGATAGAATGGGATTTGAGCATAAAGTAGTTACTCATTCACAGAAGATTTACGTTACTGCTGGCGATATTCATACGAACAGCGTTGAGGGATTTTGGAGTCAGTTAAAAAGAAGCATTGATGGTACTTACCATCATGTGACGCCGAAACACTTACAAGAATATGCAGACGAATACAGCTTCCGATATAACCATATAAAAGATGAAAAACCGATGTTTATTTCGATGATGGAGCAGGTGATTCGGTACGCTTCCGAGAAGGCTTTGGTGAAGTAGCCACCCTTTCAATGAACTGCAATACTTCTTCCCTAGTAGCACCAGGTTCGCAATCCTCTAATTTGTGCTTTTTTATAGGTGGATGCTTCTTAACTTTTATCGGTATGTCTGATTCCTTAGTTGTCATGGTTTAGCCTCACTTTTAATATAAGCCATCAATGGTTTCATGTCAATTGGGTTCCCTACAAATTATGCAAAAAATCAGATTGATTTATCGAAGGTGGCTTGTGTCTTGTTTTTTTAGTCTTTTTTAAAGGCTTGCGGTCTCTTAACGGGATAGCTGGGTCTTCAAAAGGTAACCTCAATTTATACTTACTTCGTGCCAATAATTCAGAAGCCGTGTTAGGATTACAGCCACTTGGATGAACTGTTGCTTCTCCACTATCTTTACTAAAAAACTCTTGCCATCTGTGACGTTGCGCCAATATGCAACCAAGAAGTCTAAGAGTTGATTGTCCGGGCTTTCCGACTCTGATAACCTGCCCTCCATGATAATACATCTCAGAGTAGAATGCATATCTGGTTTTCGCATCACGATGTTTATCGTGACAAACTAGGATATAATTGTGTTCCCTTCCCCATATTAATACTTGAGTGTCGTCATTGGGAATACTGGGATGCCGTGTAACATGGGTAGCTTTAAATCCTACTTTGCGCAAAAGTAATACCAACTCAGGGTCAACGTCTGAGTCTACTAGAAAATGCTCTAAATTAGGCGGCTGTGGGTGCGGCTTCACGGTCAAGATACCGTTCGTACTCAATTGCTTTCTCGATTTTTTCTGGCGGGATGCGTCTATAGAGTTTCTTCAACTCATTAATATCATGGTTGGCTAGTAATGCTACCAAAGTTGCAGTCGGAATCCTTGTATCCCTAACTACGGGCTCTCCACCCATGACCTCCGGCTTAACCTGAACATATTTACGGAATTGAGGTGGGACGATAATAGAAGCCTCTTCATCGCCTTCACGAAGTTCCTCAAACAGGTCACCAAAAAGCATCTCCATTACCTTTTGCCCTAGTTCCGTAGCATCCGTGACTTGCCATTCATCTGGTCTATCTACATAAATACGATTTCCAATTACATAAACTTTCTCATTTGCCCATCCCCTATCAGGGGGGCCGAGCCTCTCATACAGATGCCGCAAGGCTTTTGCCGCAGAATCGAAGTCCAGATGCCTGTCTCGCAACGCCTTGATAATGCGAATTAATGTCAAGTCGGAATAAGAATACCCCTCATCTGCTAACAAACCACCCTCAACAAGTTCTAAAGAAGGGCGGATTATTCCTCTTCTTCGCCATTCATAGATAGTAGAGGTTGGAATACGAGCCAGTCGAGATACCTGTGACGTTGAATAGAAACCCTGTGATTCGATTACAGGTCTAGATAACTGAGATTGTTCAATAGACATGACAAACCCTCCCTACTGTGGTATAATTCAAGTAAGGAAGTTTGCGCTTAAACTTACTAAATATTATGGTAGGCATTGCCAGATGCTTACCATAAGCGTGAGGATGTTTTTATGTCTCACGTTTTTATTATACCACTTCTGTCTACGTATCTACAAGGGAACATCGCCTTATTTTAAACATAATGGAGCCCGCTGTATAGCTGCACTCCCTGAGAGCCTTGAGACTAAATTCAGATAACTTTCTACCCCTCGATAAATTACTCGATGCAGGAAACCTTATCAACAACTTGTGCTGCGTAGGTAAAACTCCTATCTTAACCTATCAATGAGCTCTTTCTTAGGAATATTATTCCAGAGGCTCACTCTGGTAAGAGGGTTCCTTTAGCCAAAACCCTATGCGCCGAGACAGTGATGTTATGTTCACCTAGAGGTGTGATTTCCCTGAGTCGGATATGGCTTCCTCGTTGCCTAACGACTTCGTAGCCTAGATGCTGAAGAAGCTTGACTATCTCATTGCCACTAACTTGCGGGAGTTTTGGCATTTGCTAGTTTTACTTCAGAAAGAGTCAAGATGGTAATAGGCTCGTCTGTTTCACCATAATGAACGGATACTGCTTCCTTAATATTTTGGTATAAATCATCCAAAGTCTCGCCCTGGGTGAATATATCCTCTCCTATTCCACGGGCACACCAGAATTCGCCGTCGAAGTAAGTTTCTATCTTTACCAGCACATTTGCCTCTCTCAAACCTCACCTCATTTTAACAGAAAACTTAAATTTAGTTTGCTTCGTTCTGATAATGCTTGGGTGGGCGATTTTGCATCCGGTCAGATTGAGAAGACGTTAAATCGCTCCTTGAGTAAGGGGGAAATCCGAACTTTTGTGGATGTGTGGTTTACTGCCTGCATTACTTCAGTCGGTTCAACTATATGCTTCACGGCGCGACCCACTGCAAAGAAGTAGCTAGCCAAATATAAAGAAGCCCGCTCAGATAGACAGCTGACACAGTGTGCACCTTGGAGTATAATAACCTCTGAGGTATGTTATCGGGAGGTGACTAAACAATAGCCTGTGCAGACGTTGAACACGGACACCACCCACTGTTCATTATCACGTGCAGTGCAGGCAAATGTCAAAACTCAGAGTTGGATAGGCGCTGGCTTGATATCACTGCTGATAATCGCTATTCTCGCTTTCAAGAATTTACCCCGTTGCGAAAGGAACTAGCAACCTTCTATTCAAAGATTGAGAACCTGGAATACGCTAAAGAAGTGTATACGGGTTATAGGAATCAGCAGCCTGACCGAGCTAAGAAAGCATGGCACACTAATATGGTATTGCCAACTTCATCTGCATGTCGGGCTATTTACCGCTACACAGGTGGCTTATATCAAGAACTTGACCGCCAGGTAAAGGATCTCCTAGCAGAAGGTGTTATCTCAAATGTTCTTATCATTTCTGCTTTGCATGGCCCAACTCTGCCCAACGATTATCTGCCTGACTACAACCTCACCATGAAAGATTACTACAAACCTCCTTCTCAAAGGGAAAAACGCCTTCTACAGCTATGGCCCCATTGGATTAGGGAATATGTCGGAGAGGCATTTAAAGCTTATGTTGAACAGTTTGATGCTCTTCATATCATGGCTGGCAAGGATTACAGAGACACCGCCCAGGCGGTGAGAGACCTAATGCCCTCGCTTAAGCACTGTTATGAGTCGCCCTCCTGTAAATCGCAATCAAATAGGCAATGGGGCAAAGAACTCAACCATGTTCTTTCGAACATGCCGAACCTAACGCTAAACGGGGGAAGTTACTAGGGAAGTTGTGCCACAGCATTCTACTTACAAGTATTTCACTATTCCGCAATCTCACGATTAGAAGTTCGGGGCATTTTGAATCTATTCAGGTTCGGAAAGAGCATATTTGCTCCCCGAGCAGGGGAAAATCCGAACCGCCGTAGATTTCTGGCTCATTATAGCTTTGACCAATAGCAGAACACAAGCTAGGCATCAGTTTTGTCTCGTGTAATCGTATCTACAAATGCCTTAAGGAGTTTGCGCTGGCTTCACTTCTGAATATTTTAGCTTACCTCTTACATTTGGTGTGGTCTAACGGGGAGGGATAACCATTTTTCTTTGGCACTTTTCGATGAATTGAATTGCCTTCTCATATTTTCCAACGTCCTGCAACTTGACACAGCGTTTTAGCTCGTCCAATTTTTCCAAGCAAGGATTCTTACCATTGATTTCGCTCCATTGTCCCAAGATGCAAGCTGGAAGTTTACTGATGAGTTTCTTCTTTCCAGTTTTGAAGGGCACGTTCCAATAGGCGTAGTTCAGAGGTTCTCCTGCGGGAATACCAAGGCTGTCAAGTCGGGCCACGGCAGAAGGGCTAAGCAAAAAGCCAATCCAGTCTTGAGCCTCCCCGTATTCGTAAGCCTCGACCAAGGCTGGGCCAAAATAGAGATTACTACTTCTGTCAGCGTAGAAATCGCCGCATGAAATTGCCCCACGAACAGGGATACTATCGTTGATGAGGAGGGAGTATACAAACCAGCGAGAAACTTGATCAATGAGAGTGAAGTTCTGTGCAGAATCATCTGAGGTATAGATCAGGAAAGTATCGGAAAAGCAAACAAAACTCACCGTCGGTTGGCGTGCCAGGTTTTTTGTGGCCTCCTCAATAGCACTGGCATAAACCGTGAACACATAGAAGTGAGGACGAGATTCTATAAGGGCACGAATTCCCAAGAGATCGAAGTAACCAAGCCAGCGATGACTATTATTGGCTGAATCGTACCAAATCTCAATCTGAGCTGACATCTCTTCGATCCCTAGTTCTGGGCTAACTAGTAATTAGACTGCAATTTTGATGTATTATATCTCAAAAGTGCGGGTCATTTGGTATCTGCTCCGGTTCGAAAAAAGCAGATTTCCTCCCGGGACAGGATTCAAGGATAGCCTCCATACCCCCTACCCCTTGATAACTTCCTTGGTGCTCGGCACTCTGCCAGCGATTCGCTCATCAATGCGGGTAGCTGAGTCCAGGGCTCGGGCCAGGGCTTTGAACAGGGCTTCGGCTTTGTGGTGGTCGTTGATGCCGCTGAGTACTTTGGCATGGAGGTTAATTTTAGCTTCGGAGGCAAGGGAGACCAGAAAATGGCGGACTAAATCAGCGTCCAGGTCGCCTATGTTAGCCTCGTTAAAGTCTGCCTCGATTACACTGTAGACTCTGCCTCCGATATCCACGGCTACCACTGCCAGAGCCTCATCCATAGGCACGACAGCATGGGCCATACGAACAATGCCCTGCTTTTTCCCCAGTGCCTGGTTAAAAGTCTTGCCCAGCGAAATAGCCACATCCTCCACTACGTGGTGCTGGTCGGGACCCGAGGCTGAGATTTTTATGTCAAATACTCCGTGCTGAGCTAAATGGCTAAGGAGGTGGTCGAACATCCTTATGCCGGTGGTGATTTGAAATTGTCCGCTGCCGTCAATGTTGAGCTCCACTCTGACATTCGTTTCGGCAGTCTCACGGGCAACTGCTGCTTTTCTTTCATTCATATTTAACCCCCAATATTTTATTTCACCCTCACCTTAATCCTCTCCCTTCAAGGGAGAGGAGAATGGTTGAGATTGCTTCGCTTCACTCACAATGACAGGTAGGGCTCTAAGTGCCTCAATTAAGGCGTCGGTATCCTCAGGTCTGCCCACGCTAATTCGCAGGCAATCTTTCAACCTAGGAGTATCAAAATAGCGAACAGAGATGCCCCTTTTCTGCAATTGACGCCAAGTTTCTTTGGCCTTTCCTTCGGGCAGAGAACAGAGGATAAAGTTTCCCTGTGACGAGTAAGGCTTTAGCCAATCCAGGTCCTTTAGTTTGCCAAATAATCGCTCCCGTTCCATAACTATCTTGGTAACATTAGCACGAAGATACTCTATATCTGCCAGGGAAGCTAGCACCGCAGCCTGGGCTGCGGCATTGGCATTATAGGGTTGCTTAATCTTCATCAAGTAATCAGCAATTTCTACGGGGAAAAAGCCGTAGCCTATCCTTAAGCCGGCCAGCCCAGCCCATTTGCTGAAGGTGCGCAAGACTATCAAGTTAGGGTAAGAGGGCACCAGGTTGGCCACGGTCACATTACTGAATTCAAAATAGGCTTCGTCCATGACAACAATTTTTCCAGTCCCAACAAGCTCCATAATTTCCTTCTCAGTGGCGGTGTCGCCGGTGGGATTATTGGGCGAGGCAACAAAGATGGCTTTTGTTCTCCTGGTCAAGGCCTTCTTCATACCGACCATATCAAGGGCAAAATCTTCGGTTCGGGGCACATCAACCACCCTGCCTCCACAAACATCGGTGCTAAAGGGATACATGCCGAATGTCGGTGGACAATTGATAACTTCGTCTCCGGGCTTGAGGAAAAGCCTGAGGATAAGGTCAATAAGTTCATCACTGCCCATGCCGCAAACAATGTGCTGGCGGCCCAGGCCAGTATATTTCTCTAAAGCCTTCCGTAGCTCTCTTTGCTCCGGGTCGGGGTAATTATGATAATAGGGATAAGTGGCTAGAGCTTGATAGACCTTTGGGGAACATCCATAAGGATTCTCGTTACCATCAAGCTTTATTACTTTATTCGAAGGCAATTCAGTTCGTTGGCTCAAAACTTCTGTAGGCTCGACAGGGGCGTAGCTCTTCATGGTCACGAGCTCAGGCCTGATAAGTTTTTCGATGTTCATTTCAACTAGAATCAAAGGTCAAAAATAAGAAACCAAAGTGACAAGTCAAAATGCAAAACTTTTTATTTTTGCTCTGTATTTTTGCCTTTTGCATTTTAATCTTTTATTTAGCTCTCAGTCTTCTTTCTACCGCCTGGGCGTGGGCATCGAGCCCTTCAGCTTTAGCTATTACCATAGCGGCCTGGCTCAGTTCTTGCATGGCAGGCTCATCCAAGGCGATGATATTGTTAACCTTGAGGAAGTCCATAACACCCAGAGGAGAACCAAAACGAGCGCTACCCCCGGTGGGCAGTACATGGCTGGGACCGGCAACATAATCGCCTAGAACGACAGGCGAGTTCTCGCCTATGAAAATACAGCCGGCATTGTGAATTTTGGGGATTAAAGACGAAGCGTCGGATGCCATAATGGAGAGGTGCTCCGGAGCGAAGATATTGACCAACTCCACTGCTTGGGCCATGTCATCGACAAGCACAAGCATTCCGGCATCAATAGCCGTCCCAGCAGTGGAGCGCCGCTTTAATTTTCCCAGTTGTATCTCAATTTCCTTGTCTACCCGGTCAGCAAGGTCAACTGAAGTGGTGATTAAAATTACTGAAGCCAGTGGGTCATGTTCAGCCTGAGCCAGAAGATCGGCGGCACAAAGGGCAGGGTCGGCTTTCTCATCGGCTATAATTACTACTTCGCTGGGACCTTCGAGCCCATCGAGGTCCACTGTGCCATAAACCATTTTCTTAGCCAGGGTCACGAATATGTTCCCCGGCCCGCAAATCTTATCCACTTTGGGTATCGACTGGGTACCAAAAGCCAATGCCGCAATAGCCTGAGCGCCGCCAATTTTAAAAATACGGTTGACTTTAGCAATGTCGGCGGCTACCAACGTGGGTGCCGGAATCCTGCCATCCTTAGCAGGCGGTGAAACCATAATGATTTCCCCGACACCAGCCACTTTAGCTGGTATGGCCATCATCAGTACTGTGGATGGGTAGGCAGCAGTGCCACCAGGCACATACAGTCCCACTTTTTGTAAGGGCAGAACCTGTTGCTTTAAGTGCTTGTCGATGGGTATTAGGCCGGCTTTGTGTCCACAGGCAAGATGAAAGTCCCGTATTCTTCTGGCTGCAAATTCAAGGGCCGAGACAAGTTTCTTGTCTATCGTGTCATAAGCGGCAACAACTTCCTGTCTGTCTACTTCCAGGGAATCCAGTCGGACTCCATCCAATTTTTCGGTGTAATCAAAGAGGGTTTTATCACCTTTGCCCCGAACTTCGCCGATGATACGGTCGACCACTTCTTGAACTGAAAGCTCTTCGCCAAAGACTTGCTTTATTTGTGCTGCCAGCTCTGGTGGCGCGGTGAAAGACTCCCAGAAATTTTCCCTGGTCAGTAATTGTCTTGCCTTATTGAATCCTTTGACTCTTTTCATATCAACTAAAACCAAAGGTCAAAAATTAAAAATCAAAATGACAAATTAAAATGTAACTTTTTTTATTTTTTGCTCTGTATTTTCGATTTTTGCATTTTAATTTTTTATCTACTTTAGCCCCACTCGCAATTTCTGTGTAAGGAACTCCATTTTCTCTTTTTTATCAAAAGATGCAAGACTATCTTTGTTGGCAATTAGACAAGCCGAAGACCGGAAGAGCACATCAATAATCTCTAACTTGTGCTGCTTGAGGGTCTTCCCTGTCTGGACATTATCAATAAGCATATCGGCATCCTCGGGTAAAAAAGCCTCGCTCGCCCCCCAGGTTGGAATTAGCTTGTATGGGTTAATGTGATTGTCCCGAAGATACTTGTCGGCAATATTTATGTACTCCGAGGCTACTTTTAGAGGAGCGAACTTGCTGCTCTGAACAAGTGCCCTCAATTCATCAATGTCGGCCACAGGTATTTCCTGGCTCACGGCAGCGACAATTTTGACGGTGCCAAAGCCGAGAGCAAACAATTTCTTCACCGGGCTCGAGGGGAAGCGATAAAGGTGTTCCAGCAGCCAATCCTCGCCGGTTATGGCTAAGTCGAAATTGCTATTAGCCACCTGCAGAGGCATATCCTGGGGCCTGATTACTTTAATGCCAAGCCAGTCTAAATCAGCGGAGGGTCGGCGGTTCACCACCTCCTCAGAATACCCCTGAAGTGCCAGCCCAGTTCGCTTCAAAAACTGCGAAGTAGGTGCTTGCTGGTGTCCATCAGGCAAAGCCAGGTTGATTTCCTTTGCCGGCCACAAGGGACGAGGCCCCTTTAGTTCCCCGGAGATGTCAAGCTCATTTTCTATTGATGTCTGCGGCTCAGCGGTAAGCTTGGAGCTAAAACACATCAATATCTGGCTCAAATCCTTGTTCTCCAAGCTTTCTTGATTGGCTATTAGAAAGGCAGTAACAGGTAGTAATCTTTTGAGGGGAATTAAGCCTTGAGTTGCTATATGCGCTCCACTCTTTCCCCAGAGCACCGCCAGGTCGGCATTTTCCGGGGGATAAGCTTCAGCAGCTCCCCACACCGGGAAAATCCTGAACCTTCTCATTCTGAGATTTAAGGCAAAAGCCTCAGCCAGATTAGGATACTCAGTTACTATACGATAATCATTTCTCCCATCTGATAAATCATTGAGATTAGCTATCCCCACTTCAGCACTGGCAACCACGTGTATACTGCCTTCACCATAATTTAGACTCGATATTTTTACCAGAGCTCCTGCTGGATATTTCACCAGGAACTCTTCAATCCAATCCAACCCACAAATACCCAGGTCATAATTCCCTACAGCCACCTGTATGGAAATATCTTTTTCCTGAAGTATTTTAGCGGAAAGACTGGGAAACCTTGCCGAGCGAAGACGATATTGCTTTGTTTTATCGCTATAATCCTGAAATCCCAGGCCTATCTCGGCAAGCAAGCTGGCTGTAGGCGATAGAAACCTGCCTTTAGGGAGGGCGAATTTTACGTAGCCAGCTTGGTAGTCCTTCATCCCTCACTTACCACTTTAAGAATCTCTGCCATAGAAGCGGCATTTCGTCGTCGCCTTTGTATACAATCCGTGAGCACAAATGGAGAGGGCGCCTTTCCCGAAACTAAGACGACCCACCTGTAATTAGATTCTTCTCGACCTGTGAAGTCAAGCTCTGCTGGATGTCCGGCGTCACGAAGCGATTCCGCCACAGCAAAGCACGTCTTTGCTATTTCCGGAGTCAATTCCTTACCTTTAATTAAAATTCCACATCCGCCCCTTTCCTCTTTCTCCAGCGGAAGCAATTTCATTACAGGGTCAACATACAAGGCAAATCCGCAGGCGGGGATGTCCTCTCCATTCATAAGGGGCACAAGGCTATCATATCTTCCTCCGCCACCTATGTTTTCCCCAGCAGCCAGAAACTGAAAACAGATTCCAGTATAGTACTCAAACCCGTGTATCGTTGCGATATCAATTTCATAGCTGCAACCCAGGTTGTCCAGTAATGTGGTAATGTTTATGAGGTCCTCCAGGCTGGACTTAAAGTCCTGCGAAGCTTTGGGGAATGAAGCTCTTACATTGTGTAGAAAGCTGCTCGATTTTCCCTTGAGACCCAATAGCGCAGCTATAAGCCTATCGATTTCGGGGTTAGTGGATTTCGCCTTGGTCAATGCCTGCCAATTTCCTTCTAAAATGCGGTTCGTCATCTTAGCTTCTTCACCGGGGCTGAGTTTAAACTCTTTGAGCAACGCCTTCACCAAGCCAGCATGAGACAGTTGCAGCCCGACATTGCTGAGACCAAGTCTGCGGATAACCTCTTCAACCAGCAGAATTATCTCCACATCCGGAGCAAATTTGGCACCACCGAAAAACTCAGCACCACATTGCCATCGCTCCCTGTTCTCTTTCCCTGTTCCCTCGAAAGCGAAGATATTAGTCACATAGAAAAGCCTGGCTAATTCTTGTCCACTTAGATTGT
>Ga0315543_1000454_pt1 | contig 49555 bp, 51 predicted proteins | sample SalMarSW160210MG_2_FD_203098 | JGI IMG/M metagenome (GOLD analysis project Ga0315543, IMG submission 203098) | Salt marsh sediment microbial communities from the Plum Island Ecosystem LTER, Massachusetts, United States - Salt Marsh Sediment SW1601-210 ...
TGGCGGGGCGGATACAGCCTAAAGCTATCTCCTCTAGGGTTAATTCAGGCTGATAGTAGAATTTAAGCCCCTGAGTCTCCATGTTCAGGACTATCTGGTTCGTCTGGGGCTTCTTTTTAAGGATAATCTCAAACTCAAACCCGCCCAGCTCATTCTGGCTAAAGCCATCGACAACCGTCGGCTCAAGTGGGTAGAAGCAGGCTTCAATGTCCGCATCCACCCACTTGACCTTCTCCCCCTCGATAACCGGGCTGCTCCGGGCGGTGGTAGGCAGGCCGACCTTAATAGAGCACTCTCCACCCCAGCGATTGAGCTTGAGGTGAGGCTTAAAGTCGGCCGCCTCCCGCTCCCCTATCTCAACCTTATCCCCCCGGGGCAGCGTCACCTCATAGGTTGTGTCGTTTATCTTTACCGGATTCATCCAGTCCTCCAATAGTCGGCGGCTATCAGCTTAAGGTTATGCTTACTTCCAGGGTCCAGGTGCCGCTGGACTTGGTGCCCAGGGATTCAACCTTGCGGTTAAGGCACTTGGCGCTGGATGACTGCTTGACCACCCACTCGTTCCAGGCGTAGTTGGCTTCGCTGTCGCCGAAGCTGGCTTTAAAGGTCGCCTTCTGGTCGGCCGAGGTGGGATAACCGCTCTCCATGCCCTTGTAGGTCTTGTTGGTGGCTGCCTGGAGGTCGGTCTGGGTGGCGTTAGCGGCGGCGGTGGAATCGCCCACCCCCACCTGGGCGTAGGTGCTGCTGAAGTGATTGGCCGAACCGCCGATAATCAGGTCCCACATCTCGTCGATGCCGGTATTAAGCAGGCAGTTGCCCTCGCCCTCTATCACCTCGTAGGGCTGGAAGCGCTCATGGAAGGCATCTTCTTTACCCCGGTAGGGCGTAATATCCTGGCGGTATTTGCTGAGCCGGTAGTGGCAGAGCCACCGGGCTGCGTCTTTATTCTTCATTTTCCCCTCCCTGCGGGGGAGCCGGCATGAGGCCCCCCCGGAATTATCTTTTTTTTAGTCCTTGACCCCGATTAAAGCGGCCGCCTTGATTGAGCTGAACAGGGCCAGCGAGCAGTACCACTTAATGCGGGTCCGCGATGCGTCCTTGGTCTCCAGCGAGCCGATTGGCTCCACGGTGAGGTGGCCGGGGCCGGTCAGGCCGCACAGCGCCCCCTCCCCCATCTGGAAAGCGTATATAGTTGAGCAGGTGCCGCCGGTGGTGGCCGTCTCCACCCCACCGCTTAAGGTATGGGTATCTAGTATCCAGTCGTTGACGCCGATGGGGATACCGTCCCAGAGCTGGACGAAGTTTCCCCAGCGGTCCCGGTCGGTCTCAATCATGCCGCCGGCAGCCCTGACCAGGGCGTTAATCTTGCGCCGGGAGCGGCGGCTCATCAGCAGTATATCGGGCTTGCCGCCCTTGACCGCATCGATAAGCTCATCCAGCTTGGCCAGGGTAAGTGTAGCCCCGGTGCCGTCCATGGATATCAGCTGGTCGCCGGCGGTGGCGGTATCAATCAGTTTCACCAGCCCGTCGAACTGCTTGGCGTTGACCGAGGAATCGCCGTAGATAAAGGTCTCCTCAAACTTATCGCGCAGCGCCTTGGCCTTGAGCTCGACCACAGCCGCTTCTAAGTCCTGGATGTTGCTGCGGGTCGCCTTGAGGAAGTTATCGACATCGGCGTCACCGCCCATAATCTTCAGGGTGGCTATTTTCTGCTCGAAGGTCGGCGTCGACTCGGCCCAGGGGTCGCCGACATCGTAAAAATCGATGGTGGGCAGGGTCTTCTCCTGGTTGTAGGTCAGGACGTTGCCCACAATCTCGATGAAGGGCATCTGCTGCAGGACGGGCGAGTCCTTGACGACGGTCTCGACCACCCCCTGAAGCAGCATATCGTTGGACAGCTTGGCTGCCTCATCCAATGTTAAAGACATTTCCTATCTCCTTTCTCCCATAGCGTATTGAATCTTCTCCTGCGGGGACAGGGCGGAGAGGTCGGCCGCCGTCCGTAGCGGCGACCCCGCCGGTATCTTGGCCCCGGCGATTTCGGTCTCCAGCCGCTGCCTCACCCGGTCGATAAGAGCTTGAGCACCAGCCAGTGACTTGTCAATCTCCTCGACGCTGTCACCGGTAATCAGCTCCTCGGGCAGGTTGGGGTTCGACCTGACCACCAGCGACCGGTAGCTGGCTATCGCCTGAGACTGGCCGTCCTTGAGTTCGGTCATTTGCGCCTCCAACTCGGCCAGCGACTGCTTTAAGGTGTTAATCTGTTCGTCCCTCTCGGCTAGAGCCTGCTCCAGCTCGGATAGGCGGGAACTCTTCTCCGCCAGCCGCTCTTCCAGCTCGGCAGCCCGGGAGCCGTCCAGCTCCCCCCCGTCGGGCTCTTTCTCCTGGTTTTGATTACTCTCTGGGGCCCCCGAAAATCCTGATTTTCGGGGTAAATTACTATCTTTGGCCATTTTCCCTCCTTAAGATGGAGATTCGTTAGCGCCCGTCTCCCCGGCTAAAGCTCTCTCTCCCTCTCCGCCGTTGGTAGACTTAGCGTTAATCGTTTTATTCATCTTTAAAATAGTCTCCCTCTCCTCCAACCACCGCTTGAACTCGCTCTCCGGGTCCTTGATGCCCATCTCCTCCATGGCTCCCCGCCGGGAGTGAATACCGCTCTGGACAAGAGTCTGCTCGTTGGAAACCAGGCGGGCGATATCCTGGGGCAATATCGGGCTCCAGATTACCCGCAGGCTGTTTTTGCCGAAATCCATCCCCTGGTATTTTTCCAGCAGCTTCAGAATCATCCAGTTGCGCCGGTTATAGGTGGCAGTGCGGATAATCCGTTTCCGCCTCACCTTGTGTAGCAGCGGGTTAAGCTCAATCTCCAGGGCCACCCCGGAAAGGTCACGCTCGGTGCCGCCGAAGGCGGCACGGGGAGACTCGGAAATATCGTGCAGTATTCTATAGAGCAGATTGATATAGTCTATGTGCAGCCTTACCCCACCCCCCTGCAATAAATCCAGTAAATAGGCTTTGGCGTCCTCGGGTATATTCCAGACCGCCCCCGGCCTCACAGCGATATCCTCGGCCTCCTCCACATTCTCCAGCACGGCGATGGGGTTACCCGAAAGCTCCAGTATTCTTGATAGCTGCGACATCGCCCGGTTAAGCTCCTGCTGGGACTCCATAATTGCCTCGAGGTCGGATATCCCCCAGAACTGCTTCGGCTCCCTCAGGTTGGGGTAGATGATAAAGGGAATAAAGCCGTAGGGGTTGGGCTTGCTCTCGATGAGGGCATCATCCAGGTAAAGCTCAAATTGGCCGTCGCTCCAAAGCTCAACTACGGTCGCCGTTTTACCCCGGGGCTTCACCCCGTAGAGGAGCTGGCTCTCCTCGGCGGTCAGGCTGTATTTAGAAGCCACCCGCCATACCCTGGAGGTGTCATCCCCCAGCCACCAGGCATAGATGCCCTGGATATCGGGGGCGGTAACCCTCACCCGCTTGGCTTCGCTGTCCCAGGTGACTTTATAGCCGGCATCGCCCAGGATGGCGCCGTCAATCTCGGTCTCCAGGTCCAGTTGCTCCAGGTTGTTCTCCTCATAGACCCGGTGCAGGGCGGCTTCGGCTCTCCGGGCTTTTTCCCCGGCCTCGGCTGAATCCTCGACGGCGTCCACGGCAAAATTAACCCCGGACATAAGGTAAGAGGTAACCTTGTCGATAAAGACCCTGGCGTAGTTAAAGGTCAGCCGTTTCTCCCCCCGCCGCTCTCTCCCCTCCCACTGCCGTCCGTGGTAGAAATCGAGCCGCTCCCGGTAGCCCCGGAGCCGGTCGATATCCTGGCGGTTCAACTGTGAGACAATAGAATTCTTATCCATCAGCCCCCCCTGCAATTTTGATTTTTGGGGTAGATATATCTTTAGCCCCCTTTAATATCCGCTGGATGGTGCGTCGGCTGACGCCGAACATCAGGGCTAAATCCTTGACCTTTTTGCCCTGGTCGGTAAACAGCCTTAAAACAGCCTCGTCCCTTAAAGTTTTCAGCCAGCGCTGCTTGCCCCCCGGCTGGGCATAGAGGCACTCGGGGAAGGGACAGTCAAGGCAGGAATCGGCAAACTCGCACCCGTTATCCTGGTAGTGGCAAAACTCCGGCGGCAAATCCAATTCAATATCGTAACAATCCATCTCTAATTCCTAAAAAGCCGCGTGATGAAATACTAGCACATTTGTTCTAACAGGTCAACGATATTTTGTCGCTCTTCAAGTACCATTGACACGGTATCACGCCATAGTTTATTATTTAGGCAGGTTTGCAGTTTGGCAAAAAACGATGGAAGTGGCGGATAATCTCATCCCAGAGCCCGGAATGTCCCAAAATACTCCAGGATTGCTCAACAAATTAATAACTTTTTTTCGTTATATCCGTTATAAAGATAGGGCAAACCCGCAGGCAGTTCTAAAAATGATGTTGATGGAGGTAGATGGTGAAACGCAATAGATTTTTAAGCATTCTGGCGACGGCAATAATCCTGGCTATGTTAATAGCAGTCATTCCGGTCACACCGGTACTGGCGGCTGCACATATTTCAGTTACCCCGACCAGCGGTGAAATCGACGATTATGTTGAAATCTACTGCACGGGCTTTGTTGAAACTGATGAAAACGTTTATTTTTACTTTTCCAGCGAGGAGATTGAGGTAGATGATGACCTTGATGACATGGATGCCTACGAACTGGTTGCCGCAGAATATGCGACCCATGAGACGGCATTCTATGCCGATTTCGATGTACCTAAAAAACTTACCGATGGTGATGATGACGAAGATGTCACCGGCGGCGATTACTATGTCTATGCTGCCTACGATGATGACGTGATACTCGCCGTGGATGACTTCCGTGTCATCGTCACCGAACTTTCCATCAGCCCCACTAAGGGGACGGTGGGCACCAGGGTCACCATCACCGGCTCCGGTTTTGAAGAAGAGGAGAACATCGATATAGAATTCGGCTCCACAGATATGACCGATGAAATAGAGGGCAGCGATAAAACCAGCAGCAGCGGCTCCTTCACCAGCTACTTCAACGTCCCCGAAACCTACGAAGGCGACCACACCATAACTGTCACGGTTGGCAGCGACGAGGGCGAAGCCGAGTTTACCGTGAAGCCTGAAATAGAAATCGACCCCGAAGACGGGGCGGTCAACGACCTGATAACCATCACCGGCACCGGCTTCGCCAAGAATGAAGACATTACCATCACCTTTGACGGCGGCGAGGTAGCGGGAGACGAGGCCAGCAGTAAAGGCAGCTTCGAAGCTACCTTCCATGTGCCCGAGGTAGCCGCCGACGAGTATAAGGTTGAGGCTGAGGACGAGAGCAATAACTCGGCAAGCGCCACCTTCACCATAAGCACCGATGTCTGCGTCACCCCGGTTACCACCGTCAACTCACCCGGCAACGTGGGTGATTCGTTAACCATCAGCGGCACCGGCTTCAAACCCAGCTCTGAGATAACCATAACCTACGCAAGTACGCCGGTCGTGTTTACCACCACCAGCGAATCAGACGGCAGCTTCTCCTATACCTTCACAGTTCCCCCCAGCCAAGCCGGGGAGCACACCATAACCGCCGATGACGGCTACAGCCCGCCACTATTCGTCACCTTCTACATGGAATCAACGCCACCCGAGATACCACCACCCCTGCTGCCCTACATGGAAGGCAAGGCGGACTCACTGGCATACTTTGACTGGGAGGATGTTACCACCGATACTGCCGGCACGTCAGAGCAGAGCCTGCCCATAACCTATGACCTCCAGGTAGCCACCGATAAGAATTTCGCCCATAAACTGGTCAATAAGACGGGGCTGACTACCTCGGAATATACCCTCACCGAAGATGAGGCACTGGAGTCAACCAATAAGGAAGCCCCCTACTACTGGAGGCTCAGGGCGGTAGACGCCGCCTCCAATGCCAGCGATTGGACCGGCGCCGGCACATTCACCGTCGGCTTCATCTTCCCCAATATAAGCGGCTGGCTACTGTACGTATTAATCGGGATAGGAGCCCTGGTACTCTTCTTCGTCGGCTTCTGGCTCGGCCGCAGGGGCGGCGGCGGCGACTACTATTAATCACAAAAAGAGAGGGGACTTTAAGTCCCCTCTCTAATCTTTAATATCTATTTTTTGTAAAATCTTGGCTGGCTATTTCTGCTTTTTATTGGCCTCGCGGATAATTTGTTCTGCCTGGCGTTTTGCCGCCGAAATAATCTGAGCCGCCTCCCACTCTGACTCGCGCTTGGCCTCAGCCATTTTCTTGGCCAGCTCTTCTTCCGCTTTAGATTTCCCGCTCTCCCTGGCTTCGCTAGAAACCTTCTTGGCTGACTTCCTGGCCTCATCGACAATCTTTCCAGCCGCTTCCTCAGCGTTTCTCTGGGCGTTAGCCAATATCTGGCTGGCTTCCTTCTCCGCCTGCCGCCTGGCTTTGGCGATAACATCCGCCGATTCCTCTCGGGCACGCTCAACAATGAGCTTGGTCTCCTGCTGTTTTTCCTGCTCGGCCTGCTTCTTGGCTTTATCAGTAGCCTCGGCAAGAATTCCCGCGCCCTTCGCCTTAGCCGCAGCAATAAGCTCTTCGGCTTTCTGCTCGGTCTGTTTCTTAATGGTATCCTCGAACTCGGCTACCACCTCTTTAGTCTTCTCCTTGGTTTCACCGATATACCTCTCTGCCTCCTGCTCGGTCTGTCTTCTTATCTCAGCGATAACCTGTTCCGACTGAAGCTGAGCCTCTGTCCTGGCTTCGGTAATCAGGTTCTCCCCCTCCTCTCTGGCTTTGTCGATAATCTTAGCCGATTCCTGCTCCGCCTCTCTCCTTATCTTTTCCCGCTCCTCGGCCAGCACATTAATTAACCGCTGTCGGTACTCATCCCGGGCCCCAGCAATAATATGAGCTGATTTTCGGTCCGCCTCCTTCCGCATCCGGTTCCCCTCTTCCTCGATAATCAGGCTGAGCCTCTCCCTTATATCTTCCGGAACCTCGTTCATCCCTCTAAGCTCCTGCGCTGCCTCGTCAATTATATTTGCCATATGACCATCCTCCTTTTTTGGTCTACCCTGGCTGGCTCTAGGTGATGTGATTGGCTTCCCTGGCGATTCTGTCAACATCAGCCTCCGTAAATAATCTCCACCCCCGCTTATCCCTGTGCGATGCGTCGTTCAGAGTGCCCCTTCTAAGCCATCTCAAGAAGGTAGACCTACCTATCCCTACTATCCGACAGGCTTCCGATGTTCTATAGTAGGTTTCACCCTTGATTATAACTGGCATAGCCTAAGCCCCCTTGTAAAACTAGCAAAACCGGTTTGGTATATGTCAATTCTGTTCACATTATGCCAACCGCCGGGTAAACTGTGAACCACCCAAAAGTACCGAAGCAGGGCTACTTTAGTACTGGTAAAATAGTCCTGGTCAAACCCGCCGCCGCCACCAGTATCACGCAATCCTCATCCCCGTTGTTCATCAGGCTGTGGGGAACCCCGCAGGGAAGCCAGATAGCATCGCCAGCGGTCACCTCCTGCCGCCCATCACCCACCATCATTACCCCCCGCCCCGAAAGCAGGTAGTAGACCTCCTCGTAGGGGTCTATATGCGCTTCAATCTCCTTGCCCGGCTTCAGAACAGCATGGGCAAAGAACAACAGCCCCTCCAGCGACCGCCTGTCCAGCAGCATACAGGCCGCCGCCCCGCCATGGGCTATATAGCGTGTCTGGACTACCTCCGGGTGGTCAATGTTTCTAACAATCATGAGACAGGCTCCTTAAAGTTTAAAGCAAAAAGCGCTCCACCGCCGCCGCCAGGCCACTCCGCTCAACATCCAGGGTGATATGGTCAGCTACCTCCTTCACCTCATCGGGGGCGTTATCCATAGCCACCGCCAGACCGGCCCGGGAAAGCAGGCTAATATCGTTGGTGCCGTCCCCCACCGCCATCACCTCAGCCAAGGAAATCCCCAGATAGGAGGTCAGCGCCTCCAGCGCCCTCCCCTTGGAAACCTCACGGGCGACCACGTTGGCGAACTCAACATCGGGAAAAGCCGGCGAATGGGCCCAGGAAAAGTGGAGGCTGTCTTCAAACTGAGTGTAAAACTCCCTGGCTTTAGCCACCTGCTCGGGATTGACCGAAGCCAGCCCCCCCTTAATAATTCTCTCCCTCTCCCAGAGGTCGGCAAAATCGACGATGGTCGGCTCTATGCCGAAGTAATGCCGGTGGGCGTTGGTTGACCAGGTCTCCCGCTCGACGAAATAATGTGCCGCCGAATAAAGCTCGAGGTTAATATCAAGCGAACGGGCAAAGTCAACCGCTTCTTTGACCACCCTTTTATCCAGAGGCTCGGCATAGACCTCCTCCCCCCGCCCCGATATTAAAGCGCCGTCAAAGTAGATATGATGGCCATCCAGGGCAAGCTGGTCTAAAATAGAGCGGCAGGCCAGGACCGCCCGGCCGGTGGACAGGGCAACCCCTATCCCCAGGCGGCGGGCTTTGTCCAGGGCTTTCCGGTTCTGGGGCGAAATTTCCCTCTTACTTCCCACCAGGGTGCCATCTATATCTACCACTAACAGCTTGTATTTCATCAGTCCTCCCTAATCTTATACTAATTTTAGCATCAGAGGGGGTAGATTTCCAAATCAAGGCGGTTCAGACGGGGTGTAGCGTCCTCTCATTAGCTAGTTACCCCACTCCCCTTTTATATCTTTTCCCGCCCGCCACCCTTTATGTAAGCGGGCTAACGCCCTACTTACCCCTCCTCTTCTTAACAGATATTTATCTTCCCATACCCACCCACCCAAAAAGGCTCCGCCTCTTTACACCTCCCTTCCCCTCCCCCTGTTCAGCGGTGGCAACACTCCCCTTATCCCCCGTAAAAAAGAACTTATAGAGGTTCCAACCTCTGTAGGGCGGGTGGGTGGGAAGTAATACAACCGCAAAAAACGGGGGAGGGGTAAAAGAATGCTTTTGAAGCGCAGCTTATGAGGGTGGGAGGGTGGGAAGAAAGACCTCTTAAACAAGAAGGGGCTACCAGGCTTGAACGCACCCCCAAAAATAAACTATAATCCCAGAGATTTATGTTAACAGGTCTGTTATGCACTGCATTGGCGTTGATATAGTCGAAATAGCCCGCCTGGAAAAGGCTATCGCCCGCCACGGGGATAACTTCCTGAAGCGGGTCTATACCGATTCGGAGCTAAAGCTCTACCGCAAAAAGCTCCCCTCGCTGGCGGCCCGCTTCGCCGCCAAGGAAGCGGTCATAAAAGCCCTGGGCAAACCGGCCAAGGACATCAGCCTTAAAGAGATTGAGATACTCTCCGACCCCGGCGGCCGACCACTGGTCAATCTCTACGGCAAGACGCAGCAGCAGGCGGAAAAACTGGGATTAGGCAATCTGGCGGTCACCATCTCCCACTCCAGGGAATACGCCGTCGCCTTCGTCAGCGGCGATACCAAATAATCAACCCCTCCCCCTTTTTTTATCTTTTCCCGCCCGCCACCCTTTAAGGAAGGGGACTTCATCCCCCTTAAACCCCCTGAATTCATAGCTTCGCCCCCTCTTAAACACCCCCTTTTTGCCACCCCCCTATCCAGAAGAGTTTTATAGGTCTCACCCCCGTAGGGTGGGTTGGGTGGGAAGAAAGAGAACCGCTAAAAACGGGGTGGGGTAAAAGAAAGTCTTAGAAGCGCAGCTTATGAGGGCGGAAGGGTGGGTAGATAAACGCCCTCTAAAAGCGCACACGGGGCCCCCGAAAAAACAAAGTTTTTTTGGGGTGTAAAACGCCCCCTTTACCCCGGACAGGCAAGGTGCTAGAATTCTAGGAAGAGGCAAACTATGTCGGGACACTCCAAATGGTCAACGATTAAACGGCAGAAGGGGGTAACTGACGCCCGGCGGGGGCAGATCTTCACCAAGCTCGCCCGCGAGATTATCGTGGCGGTGCGGGAGAGCGGCGATAACCCGGAGAGCAACTTCCGGCTCAGGCTGGTCATCCAGAAAGCCCGCGATAACAACATGCCGCTGGACAATATAGAGCGGGCTATCAAGCGGGGCAGCGGTAAGGCCGAAGGCACCATCCTGGTAGAGATGACCCTTGAAGGCTACGGGCCCAGCGGGGTGGCAATTCTGGTACAGGCGCTCAGCGACAACCGCAACCGCACCCTGCAGGATGTCAGAAACCTCTTTACCCGCAACGGCGGTAACCTGGGTGAGGCCGGCTGTGTCGCCTGGCTCTTCGACTCCCGCGGGCTGATTACCGTAGAGGCCAACGACCGGGACGCCGAAGAGCTGGCTCTCCAGGCCATTGACGCCGGCGCCGAGGATGTCAAGGTAGATAATAACTACGTGGAGATTTACACCAGGCCCGAGGAACTGGAAAAGGTCAGGAAGGCGCTGGGGCAGCAGGATATAGCCGTCGCCTCGGCGGAAATCTCTATGGTGCCCAAGAGCACGGTCGAGCTGGAAGATAAGGCGGCACTGCAGACACTGAGGCTGCTGGACAAGCTGGAGGAGTTGGACGAGGTTCAGCATGTTTCCAGCAACGCCGACTTCTCCGACGCTATTCTGGAGAAATACCAGGCATGAGCCCGCCCCGATGAGGATTTTAGGCGTTGACCCCGGAACGATAAATATGGGCTATGGCGTCATCGAAACCCGGGACGATAAGACAACCCTGGTTGAAAGCGATGCAATAAGCGTTAAGGAGCGCTCCCCTATAGGGGAGCGCCTCAGCTATATGTACCACCGCCTCCTGGAGATAATTGCCCGCTACCAGCCCGATGCCGTGGCCATAGAGCAGCCCTTCATGGCCAAGAACGTCAAGGCGGCGCTGGCGGTGGGCCGGGCACAGGCAATTGCCATACTGGCCGCCGCCGATAAGGGTATCCCAACCTTTGAATACACCCCCGCCCAGGTAAAGCAGCGGGTGACTAACTACGGCGCCAGCAGCAAGGAGCAGGTGCAGGAGATGGTCAAGCTCCAGCTGAACTTAACCGAAGTCCCCCAGCCCAACGACGCCGCCGATGCTTTAGCAGTAGCCCTCTGCCACCTCCACGAAACCCATATAGAAAGCCTGCTGGCTCAGGGAGGCAAGCAATGATAGCCAGCCTTAAAGGAACCCTCCAGTCTCTGGCTAGTGACGGCGCCGTCGTCGATGTTCACGGCATCGGCTTCCGGGTCTATATGCCCACCTCCACCATGTCCACTCTGGGGGCTATCGGCGACGAGGTAGAACTGCACACCCACCTCCACCTCAGGGAGGACAACGCCACCCTCTACGGCTTTGCCACCCCCGAAGAGTGTGGGCTCTTCCAGACCCTGATTGGAGTCTCTGGATTAGGCCCCAAGCTGGCTTTAGCCATGCTCTCGGCGATGAGCGTAGAAAAGCTGGCGATGGCTATCGCCAGCGGCGCCACTGACCTGCTATCCGAGATTCCCGGCATCGGCAAGAAGACGGCCAACCGCATTATTTTGGAGCTTAAAGAGAAGGTGGCCGCCGGCTGGCTCACCACCCCACCCCCCGAGTTCGCCGAAGAGAACGCCGAGGTCCTGGCCGCCCTCACCTCACTGGGCTATTCGGTCAGGGAAGCCAGCCACGCCGTGACCGCCCTCCCCCCCGACCAAGATTTAAGCCTCGAAGAAAAAATCAGGCTGGCGCTCGGGTATTTCACCGCCAAATAAAGGAGTCCCCCATGGAAATTGCTCTGTACGTCATAATTTTCGTTCTGCTTGTCGTAATTCTGGTGCTGCTTTTCCGCCCCAGGAAGGTGCAACTCCCGGCTATAGACGAGCTTGAGGCTAAGCTCCGGTTCGCTCTGGCCTCGGCGGCATCGGTCAAGGAGATTCAGGACGCCCTGGAAGAACTGCCCCACGATGTTTTAGAATCGATAACCCGCAGCCTGGGCAAGCGCACGGGCAAGCTCAACGAGCTGCTGGCCACCTTCGAGCTGACCAAGTATGACCGCCTCTTCTACCTGGGCGAGCCGGTGGACTTCGTCGGCGTTAAGTACGATGAGGGCATTGACTTTATTGAGGTGAAGACGGGCAAGGCGCGCCTCACCGAGGACGAAAAGAGGCTGAAAGACCTCATCGAGCTTAAGATGGTCAACTACGTGCCGCTTTCGGTGCAGCGCATCGGCATCGCCGAGGAAGTGGATACCGCAGGAGACAGCGGTGAAGGCGACTGAAGGCAGTATCGGGCGGGCCTTTGTGCCCCACTACCCCATTTATTTTATCTATTCCCGCCCACCAGCCCTTTTAAGGTATGCCCCTTACGGGGCTTTTTCCCCTCCCCGACGAAAAAAGCGGGTTTGATTTGATGGAGATGTGATATAGGGATAGAGGAAAAGACTAGGTGGTGGTATAATATTAGTAAGCAAAAATGAGAGAGATAGCCGAGCAAGAATACAGGAAATTTATTGAGGATCGCAAGGAAATTGCGGTAGACGGCACCCGGGTAAAGCTACTTGAGGGCAGCCAGATCAAGCTCTATGAACCCAAAGACTTCTCTCTCGAAAAAACTACCGTATGGTCTTTCGAACACCGCGGTAATTGGGCAACCCACAGAGGAAACTACCGCGGTAATTGGGCACCCCAAATCCCCAGAAATATTATTCTCCGCTATTCTGAAGAAGGCGACCTGGTCTTAGACCAAATGCTAGGCTCAGGAACAACGCTCATAGAATGTAAGCTTCTGGGAAGAAACAGCATAGGGGTCGATATTAACTTAGACGCATTAATGGTAGCCTATAACCGACTAGATTTCACTTATGTACCTAACGGAGAACAACCAGCTACTACACAGAAGTTGTATCTCGGAAATGCAAAGAGCTTGGATCCACGCACTATTCCTGACGGAAGCATAGATCTTATAGCTACCCATCCGCCATACGCTAACATAATACCCTATTCCAAGGAAAGAGAGAACGGAGACCTTTCACGAGTCCACAGTGTTGATGAATTCATCTCTGAAATGAAAGATGTAGCCAAAGAGTGCCTTAGAGTGCTAAAACCCGGCAAGCACTGTGCTATCCTCATTGGTGATACTCACAAACATAAGCACTATGTTCCTATCGCTTATAGAGTGCTCGAAGTGTTCCTTAACCAAGGATTTATCCTAAGGGAGGATATCATAAAAGAGCAGTGGCATACCCAGACAATGCGGGGGCAGTGGAACACAAACCGCAACCTTGATTTCCTTCTGACTTTCCACGAGCACTTGTTCATTTTCCGAAAACTAGACCAAGATGAGAAACCATCAAAATTTAAAAATAGTATGAAGTGGGATAACCAGAGTTGCTGAAATTTATCAAAATTATATTAAGAACTGTCTTACTTCTCCAAAGCCTTTTCGTTGGGGGTTTGGGAATTGGAGGTCGGGGAAACGGCACTCCAATTTACACGACTCAAAAGGGAGTGGAAATTTTCGTGGAAAAAGGGACGAAACAACAGTCTCCTTACGATTTTAAGGTTAGATTTCATGAACCAGGTAAAAGAAAGAGGACTCCTACGCATGTACATCTAATTGTTGAGATGTATGTTAAACATGCTTTCAACTCCAAGTTAACCCTCGAACTTAAAAAACACCTCCTTGAGTTGTTCGATAAGATCCAACCAATCGACTATTACCCACCGCGATTGCAAATCTTCAAGCCTGAACATGTAAAGCCGTTTATTGAACTAGACAAGGTGGGAGAATTTAGCGTAGAATTCATGCTTGTAGCAACAGAACTAATTATGATACAAGAAACAACCAACTATCCACAGGGTTCCCTCACTCAAAATCTTTATGCCAATTTCGGTGTTAAAGACAGATTCTCAGTAATTCAATCTGCCGTTTTTCGAGGATAGCCCCCCACCCTCCCCATCTATTCCCTTTTACCCCCCCAAAAGCTATACTACTCTTAGGGACATCCTTCAGCGCCGGAGTTTACCAATGCGGAATAAAGAAAGGAGTAAAAATGCCGACTGTAATTGTGGTATATAATGCCAAAGATTTAAAGACCGCCGACGCTTATGAGCAGTATCTAAAGAGGAAGAAGGTTGCTTTACTGCGGTCAAAGCCCTACATCGACTCGTACGAGAGTTATCGGATTGACAGGGTACTGGCGCCTTCGGTACTCAATGCCAAGAATCCGCCCTCGGAGCCCCCGTATCAGTTTATGGCCAGGGTCGAGGTCAACAATCTGGAGGATTTTGCTAAAGATGCGCAGACACCCGAGATGATGGCCTTCGCCGAAGAATACAGTTCCTATATTGACCCGAACGGGCCTCTCAACGTGTTCACTCTCGGCCATAAGGTCGAGCCTGCGGGATAGGCACAGCCGGTTAAGCTGACACCCCACCATCTTATTATCTATTCCCGCCCGCCAATCCTTTGGAGGAAAAGAGGGGGCAAAGCCCCCTCTTAAACACCCCCTTAGATTAGCCCCCCTAAAAAACCCAAAAAAGCTAGGGAGGGGTAATCCCCCTCCCTTAAGTGCTTTATAATATTCTCGTTATACTAGGGCTAGCCTATAGCCTAACCCTCATACTTAAAGGATACTCTCACCTTGGCCCGGTAGTTGATGACCTTCCCCTTATCGATCTGCATATCCAGCTCCTCCACCTCGGCGATGCGCAGCTCGCGCAGCGTCTTGGCGGCGATTTTCACCGCCGACGCAGCCGCCTCCTCCCAGGACTTGGTGCTGGTGCCCACCAGTGTAATTACCTTGTACACACTGTCTGCCATATTACCCTCCTTTATAAGCGGCAGGTACCCATATTTACAGAACTGCCACGGTATTTTCAGTCTATAAAATAAGCTGCGCATTGTCAATAGCACATTGTAACCGATGCCCCCAGAAGCTATACTATTAGTATGCCTCCGTTCGAGATAGTCTCCGATTTTCAGATGACCGGCGACCAGCCTCAGGCCGTGGACGGACTGGTGGAGGGCTTAAACAAGGGTTTCAAGCACCAGACACTGCTGGGCGTTACCGGCAGCGGCAAGACCTTCACCATGGCAAATGTCATCGCCAAAGCGCAGCGGCCGACTCTGGTCATCTGCCACAACAAGACGCTGGCAGCCCAGCTCTCCACCGAATTTAAAGAGTTCTTCCCCGACAGCGCCGTGGAGTACTTCGTCAGCTACTACGACTACTACCAGCCGGAGGCATATATCCCCCGCACCGACACCTTCATCGAAAAAGAAATAGACATCAACGAGGAGATTGACAAGCTGCGCCACGCCGCCACCCGTTCCCTCTTTACGCGGCGGGACGTGGTCATCGTGGCTTCGGTTTCCTGCATCTACGGCCTCGGCGAGCCGGAAGAGTACCGCAGCTTTGTCTGCAGCCTCAAGAAGGGGGAGAACTACCCCCGGCAGGAGCTTCTCCGCCAGCTGGTGGATATGCAGTACCAGCGCAACGATATCGACTTCACCCGCGGCAAATTCCGGGTGCGCGGCGATACCCTGGAGATTCAGCCCTCCTACGAAGAACTGGCCCTGCGGATTGAGTCCTTCGGCGACGACATCGAGCGCATCATGGAGATAGACCCGCTCACCGGCGAGCTATTGAAAGAGCTGGAAACGGTGGATATCTACCCCGCCAAGCACTTTGTTACCTCCCACGGCAAGCTGATGCTGGCTTTGGATAGCATAAAGCAGGAATTGACCGAGCGCCTCGCCGAGCTAAAATCTCAGGGCAAGCTTTTTGAGGCGGCAAGGCTGGAAGCCCGCACCAACTACGATATGGAGATGCTTAGGGAGGCGGGCTACTGCCACGCCGTAGAAAATTACTCCCGCCACCTGGCACAGCGCCCCACCGGCAGCCCCCCCTCCACCCTGCTGGACTACTTCCCCGATGACTTCCTCCTCTTCATCGACGAATCGCACATGACCATCCCCCAGATTCGCGGCATGTACCACGGCGACCGCTCCCGCAAGGAAACCCTGGTCGAGTTCGGCTTCCGCCTGCCCTCGGCTCTGGACAACCGCCCCTTAAACTTCACCGAGTTCGGCCAGCGCATCAACCAAGTCGTCTATACCTCGGCCACCCCCGGAGAGTACGAACACGAGCACAGCCAGCAGGTGGTGGAGCAGTTAGTCCGCCCCACCGGCCTCCTCGAGCCCACCGTCGAAATCAAGCCCACCAGGGGGCAGATTGACGACCTCCTCGACCAGATTAAGACAAGGGTGGATAAAAAAGAGCGCTGTCTGGTCACCACCCTGACCAAGCGCATGGCTGAGGAGCTGGCTGACTATCTAATCGAGATGGGCATCAAGACCCATTACCTGCACTCCGAGATTAACACTTTAGAGAGGGTGGAGATACTGCGCGACCTGCGCCTGGGCGTTTACGACGTGGTGGTGGGCATAAACCTGCTGCGGGAGGGGCTTGACCTGCCCGAGGTCAGCCTGGTGGCTATTCTGGACGCCGATAAAGAGGGGTTCTTAAGGTCGGCGTGGGCGCTGATTCAGACTATGGGGCGCGCCGCCCGCCACATTGACGGCCATGTCATCATGTACGCCGATACCGTCACCAAGTCCATGCAGGCCGCCATTGACGAGACCCGGCGCCGCCGCCGCATCCAGCAGGTCTATAACAAAGAGCACGGCATTACCCCCCGCGGGATAAGGAAAGCTATAAAGGATATCACCGCGCGGGTAAAGGTCGCCGCCGATGTCCACGCCGTCTATGACGCCTCCGCCCCCCTCACCAGGGAGGACATCACCCGGCTGATTAAAGAGCTGGAAGGGCAGATGAAGACCGCCGCCCGCAACCTGGAGTTCGAGAAGGCGGCTCTAATCCGCGACCGCATCATCGAGCTCAGGAAAGAGTTCGAGCCGGTGGAGATAGAAAAATGACCAACGACGAGATAGAGACCAAGCAGGAGCGCCGGGAGAAGAAGCTCCAGCGCAAGCGGGAGCGCATGGCAAAGCACGGCAAGAATATAGCCAGGGTTTATATGGATGCGATTATGAAGCGGTTAAGTATGAAGCGGTTCAGGAAGAAGGGGAAGTGAGGGAGTTAACTTTTTATAATTTTATTGATTCTATCTTTATTCGCTTCCGCCTGCAATAATAGATAGTATTATAAACAACGAATAACTAAGGAGGGCAACATGATTGAGCGAGTTCATGAGCACATTATCAGCGAACTCGGTACCAACTCACGTACGGACACGATTTTTATTCTTACGGGGATTATCCTCAACCTGCTGGTTCTGGCCATTAATTCCGGAATCGCCTCGAGCGACCCTAGCACTGCGGCAACAATCGTAATGTTCGCCCTGGTGGCCCTTTTGATAGTGGTCAATCTGATTGTAGAGCTTGGGTTAATCAGGGGCAGGCAAACCAGAGTAAAGCTGCTGAATGGTCTCTTAAAGATGTACAAAGATCAAGGTGTAGCAGATTATTATGACCAATCGCTGCTCAGCGATTACAGGACGAGATATAACCTGTTTATGTTCGGCGTCCTCTTTATAGGTCTCGTCGCTCTCATTATACCCTTTATACTCCTGGCAACTTAATAGCTAACAACGAGAATAAGTAGGAGCGCATGGCCAAGCACGGCAAGAATTTAGCCAGGGTTTATATGGATGCGATTATGAAGCGGTTAAGTATTAAGAGGTTAAAGAGGAAGCGTATTGACAAGTAGTTGTATAATTAAAAACAGAAGCCAACTAACTGAGGGGGTGTAGAAATGTTGCTTGCTGCCCAAATACTGCTGATAATAGCCGGTGTACTCTTAATCTACGATGCGGTGCTTATGTTCGCCCACCGCCCTAATCCCCTGAAAGGGTTGCCTTTACCCTGCCCTATCACCCTGGTATTCCTGGGAGTGGGTGTTATCCTCTACAGCATCGCCACCTTTTAAAACAGAGCTAGAGAAGGGACGTTTAAACCTCTTCCCCTCCTCCCCTCTGAACCCCCTCCTCCTCAAGCTGCTCCATGATGCGCGCCGCGCGGGGGTAGCCGATGCGCAGTCTTCTCTGCAAAAAAGATGTTGATATATGGTCGTGCTCCCTGGATAGCTGCCGGGCGGCGTCCATCAGCGGGTCATCGGGGAAGCTCCCCCTCCCGGCCGCAGTCGTGGTAATCTCCTCAATCTTGGGCATAACCGCCTCTTCGGTCTTCTGGCTGTTCCAGAAATAGACCAGCCGCTCCACTTCGGCGTCGGAGACATAGCACCCCTGCAAGCGCTTGGGCTTGGCCGCCTCGGTAGGCATATAGAGCATATCTCCCCGTCCCAGCAGCTTTTCCGCCCCACCCATATCCAGGATGGTGCGTGAATCGACCTGGGAGGTGACGGCAAAGCTGATGCGGGTGGGGAAGTTGGCTTTAATCAATCCGGTGACCACGTCAACTGAAGGGCGCTGTGTCGCCACGATGAGGTGAATGCCGGTAGCCCGTGCCAGCTGCGCCAGGCGGCAGAGGACGTGCTCCACCTCGTCAAAGCCGGCCATCATCAGGTCGGCCAGCTCGTCAATGACCAGCACCAGATAGGGGAGCTTCTCCTCTCCCTCTTTATTCTTGTTGTAACCCTCGATGTTGCGGGCGCCGGCGGTAGCCAGCTTCTGGTACCGCTTATCCATCTCCTGGTTGAGCCAGCGCAGCGTGCCCATGGCTTTATGGGTATCCACGATAACCGGGGTAGCCAGGTGAGGTATGCTGTTAAACGAGGTCAGCTCCACCCGCTTGGGGTCAATCATAATAAACTGCACCTCGCTGGGAGGGGCATGCATCAGCAGGCAGCAGATGCTGGAATTGAGGCAGACCGTCTTGCCGCTGCCGGTGGCCCCGGCGATAAGCAAATGGGGCATTTTAGACAGGTCACCGGCCACCGCCTCCCCACCGGCACCCTTGCCCAGCGCCAGCGCCAGCTTGGACTTGGCGGTTATCTTCTGGAAGGGGCTGGACTCCAGTACCCCCCGCAGGCTGACCAGGCCGTAAATTGTATTGGGCACCTCGACCCCCACCACCGATTTCCCCGGCACCGGGGCTTCAATCCGGATGCTGGGCGCTGCCAGAGCCAGCGCCAGGTCGTTAGCCAGGGAGGTAATCCTCTCCACCTTGACCCTGGTCTTGGATACCTCCTCCAGCCTCACCTGGATATTGCCGTCCCTATCCCGTTCTTTTATCTCCTTCATCTTCCGGTCCCAGCCCGGCTCGATGCCAAACTGGGTGACGGTGGGACCGGCGTTTATCTGCACCACTTTAGCGTCAACGCCATAGCTGGCCAGAGCCTCCTCGATAATCTTGGCTCGCTGCATGTTATCCGCCTGCCCAAACTCGACATCGGGCACGCTGTCCAGAATATCGATAGGGGGCAGCCGCCAGCCGTCAACCGTAACCAGCGACGGCGACTCCCCGTATTTCTTCCATACCTCCTGGGCTACCTGCCGCAGTTCCTGCTGCGCCGGGGTAGGGGCCAGCGTTGGGATTCCCGCCGGCGGCAGCTGTGGCGCAGTCACCGGAGGCGATACCACTACTGGAGGCGTCTCCGGCTTCTCAATGGTGGGAGTTTCGGCATAGGTCACCGGCCTGGGAGCAGGGCGTTCTTTGAGCTTTCTGCCCACCCAGGATAAAAACCTGGCCACCAGCCGCCAGCTCAAACCGGGAGCGACCAGGATAAAGCCTAAAATTACCATCCCCAGCAGGCGCAGAATACCCAGAGCCATATTAGACCCTATAATACCCTGCCCGAAGCTGCCCCCCACCCCGAAAAAGGCCATTATTCCCCAGGCAACCAGGATAAAGGCGATACCACCCAGCCACTGGTTCCAGTGGTAGATAAAGGAGAGCACCCGTTCCCCCCACACTATCCCCACCAGTACGCCAAGGGCCAGCACCAGAAAGCCCAGCCCCCAGCCGAACATGGCTAAGGTGTCACTCCAGACGCTGGCCGCCCAGGCGGTAATCGTTGTCCAGTGCCAGAACGCCAGGCCAACGACAATCACCGCCGCTATCAGGCGGCGCACCGGCGGCAGCCAGATGAAACGGAAAAACCGCTTCCAGCCCGATTCACCTTTGGCTCTGGGCGCTCTTGACGCCGGGCGCTTAGCCCTTGCTTTCTTTTTAGCCATATAAAGCCTAAACCTTGACCATAACCGGAAGAATCATGGGACGGCGCTTGGTCTGGTCGTAGTAGAATTTATGCAGTATATCCCTGACCTTAGCGTAGATAAAGCCCCAGTCAGCCGGGCGGACACCGCTGTGGTCCAGGGAGCGAGCCACTATGTCACGGCTCTCCTCTAACATATCTTTAGCCTCCCGGGTATCGACAAAGCCCCGGGAGACAACATCGGGACGCCCCACCAGCTTGCCGGTCTGGCGGTTAACGGTGATAATTACCATCACGATGCCGTCCCGCGACAGCATCCTCCGGTCGCGCAAAACCACGGTGCCGACATCGCCCACGCTTAAGCCATCAACATAGACATTGCCCGAGCTAACCTTGCCGGTTATCTTACCTGACCACTGGCCAAGCTCAAGGATATCACCATCTTCCAGCAGAAAGATATTCTTCTCCGGGATACCCACCGACTGGGCTAACTTGGCATGGAGACTGAGGTGGCGGAACTCGCCGTGAACGGGCATAAAGAAGCGGGGCTTAACCAGATTCAACAGCAGCTTCAGCTCTTCCTGGCTGCCGTGCCCGTGGACATGAACCTGGGCAACCTTATCGTAGAGCACCTGAGCCCCCTGCCGGAACAGGCTGTCGACGGTACGGTTGATGAGGGCTTCGTTGCCGGGGACGGCGGTGGCTGACAGCACCACCGTGTCCCCCCGCAAAATATGAACATGGCGATGGTCTTGGTTGGCGATGCGGACCAGGGCCGAGGTCGGTTCCCCCTGGCTGCCGGTGGTGACAAAGACCACCTTGTTATGGGGCGTTGCTTTAAGTTCATCTATCCGGGCCAGTATGCCGTCGGGAGCCTTGAGATAGCCCAACTCCAGGGTCATTTTCACTATATCAGTCATACTCCGCCCGATAACAAACACCCGGCGCTGGTGTTTGGCAGCGGCATCAATAACCTGCTGAATGCGAGACACCAGCGAAGAAAATGTAGTCACAATCACCCGGCCCGGCGCCTGGGCCATGACCCGGTCCAGGGTCTCGCCTACCACCCTCTCCGACGGGGTATAACCGGGCAGCTCGGAATAGGTGGAATCTGATAGCAGCAGCAATACCCCCTGCGCCCCCAGTTGAGCCAGCCGGGAAAGGTCAGTCGGCTTGCCGTCTACCGGGGTATAGTCAAGCTTAAAATCCCCGCTGTGGACAATGATGCCCAGCGGGGTATGGATAATCAGACCGGCGGCGTCGGGTATGCTGTGGCAAACGTGGAAAAACTCCACCCTGAACTTGCCCAGGGTCACCTTACCGCCGTAGGGCACCACATTGAGCTTGGCACCGGCCAGCGCCCTTCTCTCCTTGAGCTTCACCGAGATAAGCCCATTGGTAAGCTTGGTAGAATAGACCGGCACCTCAAGCTGAGGCAGGAGGTAAGGCAGGGCGCCGATATGGTCTTCATGACCATGGGTGATAACTATGCCCCTTATCTTCTCTTTATTCTCCAGCAGGTAGCTGATGTCGGGGATTACCAGGTCAATACCCAGCATTTCCTCCCCGGGGAACATCAGCCCGGCATCAATAATGATGATGTCGTTCTCGTACTCCATCACCATCATATTCTTGCCGATTTCAGATAGCCCCCCCAGGGGGATTATTTTTAACTTTGGTTTAGCCATTATTTTTCACCTATATCTTTCACCTAAAACATACTTAATTGCTCTGGCTCCTGCTTTGCTTCTTCCACGCCTCCGGCTTCAGCCAGCAGGGACGGAATCTTGAGCATATCCGTCTCTATAGCCTGGCGTAAGCTCCCCTGGTGCAGCGCCGCCGCCGGGTGGTACATGGCGTAGTAGATAATGTTATCCCGCTTCTGCGCCGTGCCGTGGATTTTACTGATACTCTTGCCGGGGAAGAACATGGCCATGGAGTAACGCCCCAGGGTCACAATCATCTGGGGGCTAATTATCTCAATCTGGCGTTTCAGCCAATGGCGGCAGTTTTGAATCTCCGAAGGCAGAGGGTCACGGTTCCCCTGAGGGCGGCACTTAATCACATTGGCAATATAGACCTGCTGCCGCGTTAGTCCGATAGAAGCCAGTAATTCGTCCAGAAACTTCCCCGCCGGCCCAACAAAGGGACGTCCCTGCTGGTCTTCGTGCCAGCCCGGTGCCTCGCCGATAAACATTATGGCGGCATCCTCCGCCCCTTCACCCGGCACCACCCGGTTCCGATATTTAGCTATCTCGCACTGCTGGCAACGCTCGATTTCTTGGTAAAGCTCGCTCAGAGCCGACATATTAACCAGCCTTTTGATTATGATATCACGGGCAATATGTCAAGTCAATTTAGCTCTCTCTTCCCATACCCACCCACCCAAAAAGGTTTCACCTCTTTTCATCTCTCTTATTCCCCACCCCCATAAAAAAGTTGATAGAAGTATCACTCCTAGGAAGTACAACGCACTCTAAAAATCAGGCCAGACCCCCCTTTGAAAATAAAACTAACCAAGCAGGGTGTCTAAGAGGGGTGTCAACCCCTCTTCTATAAAAAACCTTCCCCCTCCCTTGTAAGGGAGGGGGATTAAGGGGGTAGGTTGGTAGGTTTTAAAACAAATTAATCACCCAAAATTACCATATCACTAAGGCACTAAAACGAGCGCAGGGGGTTTGACACTGGGAAGGTGCAGTTGTAGACTTTAAGCCAGGAGGAAAGATGGACTCTTTAAGCCAAACCGACCCGGAAATCAGCCAGGCAATGGAACTGGAGGCAAAACGCCAGCGGGAAACAATAAATCTTATCGCCTCGGAGAACTACGCCAGCCGGGCGGTGCTCCAGGCTGAAGGCTCGTTTCTGACCAATAAATACGCCGAAGGTTACCCCGGCAAACGCTACTACGGCGGCTGTGAGAATGTGGATATCGTTGAAAATTTAGCTATCCAGCGAGCCAAGGAGCTTTTCAAGTCCCAGCACGCCAATGTCCAGCCCCACAGCGGGGCCCAGGCCAACATGGCGTCATACTACGCCCTGCTGGAATACGGCGATACCGTCATGGGCATGAGCCTGGCTCACGGCGGCCACCTCACCCACGGGGACAAGGTGAGCTTCTCCGGCAAATCCTATAACTTCATCCACTACGGGGTTAACCGGGAGACGGAAAGGATGGACTACCCGGAGATAGAAAAGCTGGCCAAAAAGCACAGGCCCAAGCTGATTGTGACCGGCGCCAGCGCCTACCCCCGTATTATTGATTTCGAGCGCTTCCGGCACATCGCCGACCTGGTAGGAGCCAAACTGCTGGTTGATATGGCTCACATCGCCGGCATGGTAGCGGTAGGCTTACACCCCACCCCCATCCCCTACGCCGAGGTAGTCACCTCAACCACCCACAAAACGCTGCGCGGCCCCCGCAGCGGCTTTATCCTCTGCCAGAAAGAGCTGGCTCCGGCAATAGACGACGCCGTCTTCCCCAGAATGCAGGGAGGCCCCCTGATGCACGCCATCGCCGGAAAAGCGGTCTGCTTCCAGGAAGCGATGCAACCCGGCTTTACCGACTACCAGCGGGCGGTGCTGGAGAATGCCCAGGTTTTAGCCAGCGGGCTACAGCAAAACGGTCTGCGCCTAATCTCTGGCGGCACCGATAACCACCTGGTCCTGGTAGACCTTACCGAAACCGGCATCACCGGCCGCCAGGCCGAAGAGGCTTTAGGGGCCGCCGGCATCGTGGTCAACCGCAACACTATTCCCTTCGACCGGCAGCCGCCCCGCATCACCGGCGGCATCAGGCTGGGCACGCCGGCGGTGACCACGCGGGGCTTCGGCAAGGCAGAAATAAAGCAAATCGCCGCCATGATTATAAAAATCCTGGCTAATATTGATAATCCCAAAATTCAAAAGGAGGTGAGAGAGGAGGTCAGTCAGATATGCTCTCGCTTCCCGGTACCCGGCATTGACGACTGATTAGTTTATTAACCTCACCCCCTGTATCCCCCTCTCCTTTCAAGGAGAGGGGGAGGAATAGGTTTTGAAGGGGCGCAGCCCCTTCAAACTTCCCTCAATAAAGAGTGAGGTTGGTCAGCAATAATGCTATAATAAGGGAAGCAACCCTGTATAGAGATGCCGCCGGATAAACTCATTGATGGCAGGAAAGAACGGTAACGCTTTACAAAACCGTCTCTATGCTGGAAACCCTTATAGCTTACTGATATTACGCAAAGAGAGGTAATGGTCTATGGATGAGCTGAAGGTATTCACCGGTAATGCCCACCCCCTCCTCGCCCAGCAGGTAGCCGAATACCTAAGAATACCGCTGGGCAAGTGCGAGGTCTTTGAGTTCAGCAACGAGAACATCTTTGTCCGCATCCTGGAAAACGTGCGCCAGAGGGACACCTTCGTTATCCAGCCTATATGCTCACCGGTAAACCGGAGCCTGGTCGAGTTGCTGATTATGCTCGATGCCCTTAAAAGAGCCTCGGCGGGGCGCATAACCGCCGTCGTTCCCTACTACGGCTACGGCCGCACCGATAAGAAAGACCAGCCCCGCGTGCCCATAACCGGCCGCCTGGTAGCCGACCTGCTAACAGTAGCTGGCGCCAGCCGGATGCTGACGGTGGACCTACACGCCGCCCAGATTCAGGGCTTCTTCAACATACCGGTGGATGAACTGACAGCTCAATTCCTGCTCAGCGACTATTTTAAAGAAAGAAAAATTAAAGACCTGGTGGTAGTTGCCACCGATATCGGTATCACCAAGCGGGCGCGCGATGTGGCCGCCCGGCTCAATGCCCCCCTGGCTATCATGGAAAAGAGGCGGTTGGGCAATGATGACAAGACAGAGACGCTCAACGTCATCGGCGAAGTGGAAGGCAAGGTGGCGCTTACCGTAGACGACGAGATAGACACCGCCGGCTCCCTGGTAGGCGTTATCGAAGCCCTGGAAAAACGGGGGGTCAAGGAGGTATTCACCTGCTGCACCCACCCCATATTCTCCGGCAAGGCTATCCAGAGGATAGCCTCCTGCCCGGTCAAGGAGGTAGTGGTTACCGATACCGTTCCGGTGGCCGGTGACAAGAAACTGGACAAGATTACCGTTTTGCCCATAGCCCCGCTGCTGGGCGAAGCCATCCACCGCATTCACACCGGACTATCCATAGGGGCTATGTTCGAACAGGGGTGAGCGATGTTTAAGTGGCTGGGCGGACTGGTTGACTCCAACGAAAAGGAGCTCAAGCGGCTACAGCCTCTGGTAGATACTATAAATCAGCTTGAGCCTGAATTTAAAAAGCTCAGCGACGGAGAGCTCAGCGCCAAGACCGATGAGTTCAAGGCACGCCTGGCCAGCGGCATCTCCATGGATGAGCTCCTGCCCGAAGCTTTCGCCGCCGTCCGCGAGGCGGCTCAACGTACTATAGGCCTGCGCCACTTTGATGTCCAGCTTATCGGCGGCATCGTCCTTCACCAGGGCAAAATCGCCGAGATGAAAACCGGCGAGGGCAAAACCCTGGTGGCTACCCTTCCCCTCTATTTAAACGCCCTTACCGGCCAAGGCTGCCACCTAGTAACCGTCAACGACTACCTGGCCCGGCGCGACCCCTACTGGATGGGGCCTGTCTATCACGCCCTGGGTTTAAGTGTGTCCAGTATCTACCCCATGCAGTCTCCCGATGAGCATACCCCCGCCCTCCTCTACGACCCCGAATTTGATTCCGGGGATAGCCACTGGCCCCACTTCCGCCCCATCCCCCGCAAAGAGGCTTACCAGGCGGATATCACCTACGGCACCAGCGCCGAGTTCGGTTTTGACTACCTGCGGGACAACATGGTCGCCGAACTGTCCCAGTGCGTCCAGCACCCCTTAAACTACGCCATCGCCGACGAGGTGGACTATCTGCTCATTGATGAAGCCCGCACCCCCCTTATTATAAGCGCCCCCGATGTAGAGGCGGGGCAGCGGTACCAGCTTTTCGCCCGCCTCATCCCCAGCCTGAAGAAGGAAGCGGACTACACCGTTGATGAGAAGACGCGCTCCGTCAGCCTGACTGACGCCGGCATGACCAATATGGAACGGATGCTAAAGCGGGAAGGGCAACTAAAGGCGCCTGACCTCTATGACCCGGCCAACGCCGACCTGCACCGCTATCTGAGAAACGCCCTCAGCGCCAGGGAGGCATACCACCGGGACCGGGAATATGTGGTCAAGGACGGGGAGGTTATCATCGTCGACGAGTTCACCGGCCGGCTGATGCACGGTCGGCGCTACTCGGACGGCCTGCACCAGGCGATAGAAGCCAAGGAGCGGGTCAGGGTTCAGCAGGAAAGCCGCACCTACGCCACCGTTACCATCCAGAACTACTTCCGCATGTACCAAAAGCTGTCGGGCATGACCGGCACCGCCCTCACCGAGGCTGAGGAATTTCACAAGATATATAAGCTCGAGGTAATGGTTATCCCCACCCACCAGCCGATGATACGCCAGAACTTCCCCGACCAGATTTACAAGGACGTAAAATCTAAATTCAAGGCGGTGGTGCGCGAGATTGAGCAGATGAGTAAAGCGGGGCGACCGGTGCTGGTGGGCACGGTATCCATTGAGAACTCGGAATATTTAAGCGACCTGCTCAAGAAAAAGGGCATTCCCCACCATATACTCAACGCCAAGCAGCACGAAAGGGAAGCCTATATTGTCGCCCAGGCCGGCAAGCCGGGAGCGGTAACCGTGGCCACCAACATGGCCGGGCGCGGCGTTGACATCATACTGGGGGGAAATCCCCAGGACGGGGAGGAAAAGGACTGGCAGAAAGAGCACCAAAAGGTAGTTGAGCTCGGCGGACTTCATATTGTCGGCACCGACCGCCACGAAGCCAGGCGGATCGATAACCAGCTCCGGGGGCGCTCCGGCCGACAGGGTGACCCGGGCAGCTCCCGCTTCTATGTCTCCCTGGAAGATGACATCGTCCGCCGTTTCGGCGGCGACCGGATTAAAGGCTTTATGGAGTGGGCGGGCATGGACGAGGACACCCCCATTGAGAATACGCTGGTGAACAAATCCATAGAAAATGCCCAGGTAAAGGTAGAGGGCTATAACTTTGATATCCGCAAGCACCTGGTGGAATACGACGACGTGGTCAACCACCACCGGGAACTCATCTATGGTGAGCGCCGCAAGATAATCTCCGGCGCCGACCTTAAATCAAATATCCTGTCCATGGTCGGAGATGAGATTAAGAATATAGTGGCCGCTCACACCGCCAACGAGCACGGCGAGGGCTGGGATGCGGATGGTCTGCTCGGCAAGGCATCGGCTATCCTCCCCATCCCCTCCACATTTAACGCCCAAGCCATCTCCCAGATGAAGCCCGGGCAAATTGAGGAAAAGTTAATCGAGCTGGCCAATATCCTCTACGAGGATAAAGAGAAGGAGCTCGGCCCCGAGAATATGAGGGCGGTGGAGAGGCTGTTGATGCTGCGCATCATAGACATGCTCTGGGTAGAGCACCTGACGATGATGGAGCAAATGCGCCAGGGAATCGGGCTGCAGGCGGTCGGGCAGCGAGACCCGCTGGTCGCCTACAAGAGGGAGGGACACGGCCTCTTCCAGAACCTGCTTTCGACCATCCAGCACGACGTGGTTCACAGCATATACCACGTCGGCATTGCCCGGCGGGAAACCGCCCAGAAATCACCCGCGCCGGTCCAGGCCGGGGGCAACGGCAAGAAGCAGAGAATGAAGGTCGGCGGCAAAAAGGTAGGCAGAAACGACCCCTGCCCCTGCGGCTCAGGCAAAAAATACAAACACTGCTGTGGAAGGTGAGAAATGTGGAAGAGAAGGCTTGTTGAAGATGTAACTTTTGGCCTCGCCCAGGAGGTTGCCCTCCGGCAGCGCTACCAGAAAGACGGCTTTGGACTGGAAAGCGCCTTTGGCAGTGAACGGCAGGCCAGGGCTCGAATAGAAGAGCTCAGGCGTAAATTTGGCTTAGCTGAGGCTGATATTCGCCTGATACAGAACATCGCCAGGGCAGGCAGCCAGGAAAGGGTAACCTGGCAGGTCTACGCCAGAGCCGGAAAAGGGGTAAAGGTCTTTTTACCGGACAGCGGCTAAGAGAAAAGACCAACCCCCATGAAAAACGCTGAAATCTCCGCCATCTTCACCGATATCGCCGACCGGCTGGAGCTCAAAAAGGAAAACATCTTTAAAGTCAGGGCTTACCGCAAGGTCGCCCAATCCATCGAACAGCTACCGGTGGAGGTGGAACAGCTGGCTAAAGAGGATAGACTCAAAGAAATCCCCGGGGCGGGGGAAGCCATCACCAAAAAGCTCACCGAGCTTATAACCACCGGCAGGCTGGAATACTACGAAAAGCTAAAGGCTGAATCCCCCCAAGAGCAATAACCAAAATGGCAGAAGCGCAAACTCAATCAGTATCAACCCCAACTACCGGTGCCGGGGCAATAAAACACCTGGAGCAGGCTATCTCCAGTGGCAAGCACTGGTATATCGCCCTCCTCGAGGCTATCGGACTGTGGCCCGACGGCGATGAAACCCATAACGGCCGCCACTACCAGTACCTCATTGACGGCGAAGCCTTCGACTGGCTGCTGCTGGCGGAGCGGCTGTGCCAAGCGGTAGATGACCTCCTGCCCGAAGAGGAAAAAATGGCTCTCCTCTTCCACGGCCAGCCGCCGCTAAAATTGAGCAATAGTAAATTCAAGGCGCTCATCGGCAGCACCAAATACCGCCAGTACCTCAACTATTTCTACGGCGTCACCGTGGAGGAATCACTGATTCTGGCGGTGCAGGAAGAAATACGCAAGGAAAAACGCATCTCAGGCTATAATAAAGAGTATAATCTCAGCGACGAGGTCTATCAGCGGATATACGGGGCAACCAGACCGGTGCTGCTCAAGCGCTTCCGGCGGGAGAAGGGTTATCCCCGGCTTAAGAACATCAGCCTTACCGAACTCAAGGAGTTCAGCTACTGGCTATTCAAATACCGGCTCAAAAACTGTGATAAGGCCAGGATTGGCAGCGATACCAAGAAGGCGCTGGAATACTTGAGCGCCAGCGGGTCGGCGCGGGCGCCCGCCCCCACCGAACTTGAAATCTAGCCGAGTCTATCCAGACTCTGCTTCAGCCTTTCCAGCTTGTCTTTTCTCACGCTGAGGTTATCCCGTTCTTTATTCACCACCGCCGGCGGTGCCTTGGTCAGAAAGGCTTTATCCTTAAGCCTGGCTTCAAGCCGGGCCACCTCGGCACCGGTCTGCCTTATCTCCTGCTCCAGCCGCTTCCTTTCTGCGTCAAGGTCAACCATGCTCTCCACAGGTATGACTACCTCGGAACTCTTCAGCACCAGAGCCAGAACGTTCTCACCCGGCGGTGCCTCCTCCCGGCGCTCAAAAAAGCTAAGCGGCCTGGCCTTGGCCAGCGTCTCGATTGCCGGGGAATAAACCGCGATGGCCGGGGTAAGCTCGCCGGCACAGACCCGCGCCTCAATCCACCGCCCGCTCTCCACCTTATGTTCGGCACGGGCGTTGCGGATGGCGTGTATTATCTCGATGATGGACTCCATCACCCGTTCCGCCGGTGGGTCAATAGCCTTTTCGTCAGCCTCGGGGTAGGCGGCAATCATTATTGACCCGGTTTTGGCCCAGTCGGCAGGCAGGCGTTTTTTCAGGTTCTGCCACAGCTCCTCGGTGACGAAGGGCATAAAGGGGTGCAGCAGCCGCAGTGATGTCTCCAGCCCATAAACCAGGACGGGCAGCGGCGACGGCTTTTCCCCGGAACTTAAGCGAATCTTGGCGAACTCGATATACCAGTCGCAGAACTCACCCCAGAGGAAATCATGGAGCTGACGCTGGGCTTCGCCGAACTGGAAGTTATCCATCAATCTGGTCACGCTGGCTATGGTGCCGCTCAGGCGGCTCAGAATCCAGCGGTCTTCTAGTGCCAGCTTGTCCCGCTTAACTTCGATGTCGGCGCCTGGCTTTAAACTCCTGACGACGAAGCGGGTGGCATTCCACAGCTTGTTGGCAAAGTTGCGCCCCGCCTCCAGCCGGGATGGGGTCAGCTTGATATCGTTGCCCGGCGATATATCATTGGTCAGGGCAAAGCGCAGGGCATCGGTGCCGTATTTAGCTATGGTATCCAGGGGGTCGACCACGTTGCCCCTGACCTTGCTCATCTTCTCCCCCTTCTCGTCCCGCAGCAGCCCGTGGAGATAAACAATGCTGAAGGGGATATCGCCGGTATCCTCCAGCCCCATCATAATCATCCGGGCCACCCAGAAGAAGAGGATGTCATAGCCGGTCTCCATCACGGTGGTGGGGTAGAAATAGCCGAGGTCTTCGGTATCGTCGGGCCAGCCCATGGTGGAGTGGGTCCACAGCGCCGAGCTGAACCAGGTATCCAGGACATCGGGGTCCTGCTCGATATTAGCCGAGCCGCACTTACCGCAGGCCTTGGGCTCGTCAACCGCCACGGTGACTTCTCCGCAGTCACGGCAGTACCACACCGGTATTCTATGCCCCCACCAGAGCTGGCGGCTGATGCACCAGTCACGGATATTCTCCATCCAGTTGAGGTAGACCTTGGTAAACCGTTCCGGAATAATGCTGATGCGCTCAGCCTGCACCGCCTTAACGGCCGGCCCGGCTAAAGGCTTGGTACTGATAAACCACTGCTGGCTGGCTATAGGCTCGATAATCGTCTGGCAGCGCATGCAGTGCCCCACCGAGTGCCCGTAGGGCTCAATCTTGACCAGCAGCCCATCTTTTTCCAGGTCAGCTAAAATCGCTTCACGGCATTTAAAGCGATCAAGCCCAGCGTATTTTCCCGCGTTCTCGTTCATGGTCACGTCCGGGTTCAGTATATTGACCAGGGGCAAATCGTTACGCTGGGCAATCTCAAAGTCCACCGGGTCGTGGGCGGGGGTAATCTTTACCGCCCCGGTGCCGAACTCGGGGTCGACGGCCTCATCGGCGATAATGGGCACCGCCCGCTTTACCGCCGGCAGAATAGCCTTTTTGCCCACCATCGCCTTGAACCGCTTATCTTTAGGATTAACGGCGACAGCAGTATCACCCAGGATGGTTTCGGGGCGGGTGGTGGCCACGGTGATGAACTCTTTGCTCCCCTCCAGGGGATAGCGGACATAGTACAGGTTGCCCTGTATATCCTTGTGGTCGGTCTCCAGGTCGGAGAGGGCGGTGGCGCAGCGGGGGCACCAGTTGATAATCCGCTCCCCGCGGTAGATCAGACCCTTTTCATAAAGACGGACGAAAGCGGTACGCACCGCCCGGCTCGGCCCCTCATCCAGGGTATAGCGCTCGCGGCTCCAGTCGCAGGAAGCCCCCAGCCGCTGGTGCTGCCGGGCAATCATCTGGCGGCGGCTCTCCGCCCACTGCTTTATTCTCGCCTGCGTCTTCTCCCGGCCCAGCTGGTGCCGGTCGACCCCTTCCTCAGCCAGCATCTTCTCCACCACCACCTGAGTGGCGATGCCGGCATGGTCAACGCCGGGCAGCCACAGCGTGGGCTCGCCCCTCATCCGGTGCCACCGTATCATAATATCCTCTAAGGTAGCCGTCAGGGCGTGGCCGGTGTGAAGCTCGCCGGTGACATTGGGCGGCGGCATGATGATAACAAAGGGCTTCTTTTCGGGGTCTATCCTGGGGGTAAAATAGCCCTTATCCAGCCAGAACTGGTACCACTTCTGCTCAACCTTGCCCGCCTCGTAGGCTTTGGGCATTTCATCTTTGGGTGTTTCGGCCATAACTACCTCTTCTAATCACTTACCAACCTCTCCCCCTGTGTCCCCCTCTCCTTACTAGGAGAGGGGGAGGAGGTTTTTTAAAAGAGGGGGCTTCGCCCCCTCAAACTCCCCCTTGCTTACGCTTTTCCCCAATCCCCGCCAACCGGCTATTGACAAACTCAGCTAAATTTGTTATCCTAAACTAGAATCATTTCGGGAAGCACGCTATAAGGGTTAGTCCTTATGGGGTGCTTTTCACTTTTTATATTCAAGTTTAGATTTCAAATTATCCATATAATCAACTTTACTCCCCGCCGCTATTCTCAAGTATCTTGAACATCCGCCTTTACTGGCTGCTAACAAGCGTTCTAACTTGCCCGCTTTCTCCAGGTATTCAACTAAACAGCTAAAATCTCCATCGCTGGTTACGATAACCGCCTCATCGTAGTTGTTAAAGTCTATCATTGCCTGTAGAACCAACTCAGCATCGACATTAGCTTTATAGCTACCATGCTTGTCTTTAATTGGCGGTTTGAATATCAAGCTAAAACCGTACCTCTGTAAATTTGAGTATAATTGGCCCATTCCCGGGACTTTACCAATAAAGTAGTAGGCTTGAACAACAGAGTATTTATCTATTAAATATTGCCTGAATTTCCTGTAGTCCAATCTCCAACCAATGTTTATCACTGACAAGTGCAGGTTATTACCGTCAATAAAAGCGTAGTTCCTTTGAGGCTTCCTCACCCTGTGTTACCCCTTCCCCAGCAGCCCCACCACCCGGTCCAGCACTTTATCCGCCACCTCCCGCTTACTCATCAGGGGCAGGCTTTCGGCTTTGCCCTGTTTAGTTATCAGGGTCACCTTATTCGTGTCAACGCCGAAGCCGCTGTCCTTATCCGTAATGTCGTTAGCCACGATGAGGTCGAGCTTTTTCCCGGCCAGTTTCTTTTTAGCGTTAGCCACCAGATTTTCGCTCTCGGCGGCAAAGCCGACTTTAATAAAATTACCCTTCACCTCCCCCAGGATATCCGGCGTCCTCACCAGCTCCAGGCTTAAGTTCGGGCTGGCTTTCTTAATCTTGGATTTAGCCGCAGCTTTAGGCTGGTAGTCGGCCACCGCCGCCGCCATAATCAGGGCATCGGCTTTAGCCACCGCTTTAGCCACCGCCCGCTTCATCTGGACGGCGGTCTCCACCGGGACAACCGTTATCCCCTCCGGCTCAGGCAGCGACGATGCCGTAACCAGGGTAACATTAGCCCCCCTGTCCCGGGCGGCTTCGGCCAGGGCGTAGCCCATCTTCCCCGAAGAGGGGTTGCCGATATAGCGCGCCGGGTCAATGCGCTCCCGGGTGCCGCCGGCGGTAACCACCAGGCGTCTGCCGGCCAGGTCAGCGCTGCCGCCCAGCGCCCCCTCGATGGCAGCCATAATCTTGCCCAGCTCAGCCAGGCGTCCCTTACCCCTCGCCCCCGAAGCCAGACGGCCGTACTCAGGGCCAACAACAGTAAAGCCCCTGGCTTTAAGCTTGGCTAAATTCTCCTGATTGGCTACATTCTCGAACATATTAACATTCATGGCCGGGGCTAAAATAATGGGGGCTTTAGTCGCCATCACCACCAGGGTAAGCATATCGTCGCAGATACCGGCAGCCAGCTTGGCGATGGTCGCTGCACTGGCCGGAGCGATAATCACCAGGTCGGCCACCTCCCCCAGCGCCACATGCCAGACGCCGTGCTCGGAGGCAGCCTTAAAGGCATCGGTCAGCGCCGGCTTGCCGGTGATACTGTGGAAAGTGAGCGGCGTGACAAACCTGGTCGCCGACCCGGTCATAATCACCTCGACCTTGGCCCCGGCCTGGGTCAGCTTGCTGGCCAGTTCCACCGCCTTGTAGGCGGCAACACTGCCGGTCACGCCCAATATAATGGTTTTATTGGCTAACATTGTAACCCCATCCCCTGTATCCCCTTCCCCTTGTTAAGGGGAAGGGGAAGATTTTTTCTTCAAAAGGGACTCTGTCCCTCTTAAACTCCCTTCCGTTTTTTTATCTTTCCCCACCCGCCGCCCTTTATGGAAGGGCTAAAGCCCTTTCTGCCCCACCCCATTTAAACAGTTCTCTTTCTTCCCATACCCACCCGCCCAAAAGGGGCTTCGCCCCTCTTAGACTTCCTTTTTTGTTTCGCCCCACCCCCCGCTGGGGTGGTGTCCCCTTTATCACCCTCTTATTTCTTCTCCCCATATTCAGTGCTTTTTCACTCCCCCATAAAGGAACTGATAGAGGTCTAACCTCTACAGGGTGGGTCAGGGTGGGTAGATAAACGCCCTCTAAAAACAGGACGCCTCCCCTTTTCCCCCCACCCCACTATTTTTTTAAAATTCTCTCCCCCTTTCATAAAGGGGGAATGAAGGGGGATTTTTCCCCTACCCCTTATTCATCTCGTAGATAAGCCTCAGGCCGATGAGGGTCAGGTCAATATTTACCACATCGATTGCCTTGGTCTCTTTGGCGATGAGCTCGGCGTAGCCGCCGGTAGCCACCACTTTAGCCTTTACCCCCAGCTCCTTGTGGATACGGGCCAGCATCCCCTCAACCAGGGAGGCGTAGCCGTAGATAATCCCCGACTGTATGGCCGCCACCGTGTTGCTGCCGATGACATGCTTGGGATGGAACAGCTCCACACGGGGCAACTGCGCCGTCCGGGTGAACAGCGCCTCGGCGGCGGTGGCGATGCCGGTGGCGATAATACCGCCGATGTAGTCCCCCTCTTTAGAGATAATGCCAAAGGTGGTGGCGGTGCCCAGGTCGATGACGATTATCGGCCCCCCGTAAAGGTGATGAGCGGCGGCGGCATCGGCGATGCGGTCGGCGCCCACCTCCCTGGGGTTATCCATCCGGATGCTCACCCCAGTCTTAACCCCCGCCCCCACCACCATCGGCTTGATATTGAAATAGCGCTTAAAAAGCTCCTCAAAAGTAGAAATCAACGGCGGGACCACGCTACACAGGGCTACCGCCTTAATATCGGTGGTATCCAGTCCCTGCTGGCGCAGCAGGTTAAGCAGCAGGGCGGCGTACTCATCGGACATGCGGTGGACGCCGGTGGCCATATGCCAGGTGGCGCGGAGCTTCCCGCCGTCAAAGACGCCCAGGGTGGTGCTGGTATTACCGATATCAACCGCTAATAACATATAGTTTTAGGTTTCCTTTAGATTTTTAATAACCACCGGCAGTTCCGGCAAAAGGTCGCTGGCAATCATGCCGGCATCGCCCAATCTATTCCTGACCAGCTCACCGGCCTCCCCGTGGAGGTACACCCCGCAGGCGGCCGCCTCAAAGAGCGGCAGCCCCTGCGCCACCAGCCCGGCGATAGCTCCGGTCAGAACATCCCCGCTCCCCGCCGAAGCCAGCCCGGGATTGGCTATAGGGCTGATTACAGACCTGCCATCCAGAGAGGCGATAACGGTATAGGCCCCCTTCAGGACGACGGTCTTGTTCCATTCCGCCGCCCACTTCTTAGCCGCTCCCAGACGGTCAGCCTGTATCTCGGCTACGGACATTCCGGTCAGCCGGCTCATCTCTCCAGGGTGGGGAGTAAGTATGGCGTCGGTGGTCAGCGGCTGCCACCACTTCGGGGTATTAGCCAGCGTATTGAGGGCGTCGGCATCAAGTACCAGAGCCGGTAATTCCACTCGTTGTTTGGCAAGCAGGATAGACCTGACCAGCTTTACCGCCGCCTGGCTCTGCCCCAGCCCGCAGCCCAGGAGCAGGACATTATAACTCTCAAACTGCTGGGATATCAACCGGGCCGCCTCCGGGGAAACAACGCCGGGACGGGACTCGGGCAGAGGGAGATAGGTCACCTCGGTCAGCTTGGCCGCCAGGATAGCCTGCAGAGTAGGCGTTGTCGCCAGTGTTACCAGCCCCGCCCCCACCCGCATGGCGCCGCTGCAGGCGAGGTAGGCGGCGCCGATATACTTCATCGAGCCGGCCACCACCAGCACCCGGCCAAATCTGCCTTTATTAGCCTGCAGGGGACGCTCGGGCAAAATCGAGCGGACCAGCTCGCCGGTGAGATACTCCGAAGTTGCTTCTTCAGCCATATTTTGGGGCATACCAATATCAGCCACGGTCAGCTCACCTACCCTTTCCGCCCCGGGGAAATTAAACAGGCCCGGCTTGGGAGTGCCCAGGGTTATGGTGTAATCGGCATAGAGCGTTGCCGGGTCGACCGCCCCGCTGTCGGCGTTAAGCCCCGAGGGCAAATCCAGCGCCACAATGCGCCAGCGCGGACGTTTCTTTTTAGCCTTATTCACCCTGTCCAGTACCGAAAGAATGTTACCGCTAAAAGGTCGGGCGGTGCCGGTGCCGAACAGGGCGTCAACAACGGCGTCGGCCGAGGCCAGAGCCTCACTAAACTGGCTAAAGCCCTCGTCCTTGGCCGCCTCCACACAGTTTATGTCCCGCTCCCGAACCAGCTTCAGGTTGGGGTCATCGTCCCCTTTACGCCCCAGCAGATAGACGGTAACCTTGGCCCCCCAGTCGTGAAGATGGCGGGCGGCCACCAGCCCGTCGCCGCCGTTATTACCCGGCCCCACCAGAAACAGGATATGCCGCCCATCGGCGCCACCCAGGATGCGTTTGACCTCCTCGGCCACCGCCTTGCCCGCGTTCTCCATCAGCTTCTCGCTGGGCAGGCCAATCTTGGCGCAACGTTCCTCCAGCTGGCGTGTCTGGCTCGCCGTTAGAATCTTCAAATACTAACCCCCTTATCTTATCCAGACCGGCTTTCTCTTCTCCAGGAAAGCGGTCAGCCCCTCCACGCTGTTCTCCCCGGCCATTACCAGGGTAGCATCGACGCCGGTTACCTCGAGCGCCTGCCTGAACTCAAGGTCAAAACTACGGTAAAGGGCCTGCCGCGCCTGGGTCAGGGCCAGCCCGCTGTTAGCCGTGAACCGCTTGATAAACTCGTCAGCCGCCTTCTCCAGCTCTCCGGCGGGCACGGCTTTATTTATCAACCCAATCCTCTCCGCCTCTTTGGCGTCGATGCTATGGCCGGAAAGGATAAGCTCAAACGCCTTGCGCCGGCCCAGAATTCGGGGGAAGAGCACCGAGGCTGGAGGCGGGTATACCCCCAGCTTAATCTCCGGCTGTCCCAACTGCGACTTGTCCGAAGCCACTGCCATGTCACAGCCGGCAACTACCTCGCAGCCGCCGCCCAGGGCAACCCCGTTGACGATGGCAATAGTCGGCTTGTCCACATCGATTAACGAGATAAACAAGCGGTGGAATACCTCAACCATCCGGGGCAGCTTACCGCCCAGGTGGTCGCCGACGGCCACACCGGCGGAAAAGGCTTTATCACCGGAGCCGGTAACGGCCACCACCTTAACCTCATCATCCATTTTCAGCTCGGCCAGTGCCTGGCTCATCTCCTCCAGGGTTTCAATATCCAAGATATTCAGCGGCGGCCGGTTAATTATAATCTTGGCAACCCCTTCCTTCTTCTCTACCAGTATATTCTTATAAGCCATGACTCTCCCCCTATAATAGTTTCAATTTGAAGTGTAGCAATATAGTTTAATATGGTCAACTGCCTCTTAAACTCTCCAGCTTTTTAGTCATCGCCTGCCAGTGTGTCCCCCGCCAGTAAATACGCTTGCAGGCCGGGCATTGCCTGAAATAATTCTGGGTCTTAAAAACATAGGGCGGCACCAGCTCGGCCACCTCATCTTTAGCCCTCTCCACCAAGGGCTGATTGCACTCCAGACAGATGGTAAACGGCTTAAAGCGGCTGTCCAGCCCCAGGGTATCTATTACCTGGCGAATCTGCCGCTCCGGCTGGTCGCTGTCAATAAGCACCGCCTTTATCCGGCCGCTGGTTATCAGCCGCCGCTTCATAATCCGGGTATCCCGGCTTAAGATAACCCGCCCCTCGGCTTTAGCCACAGCCACCAGCTCGGAATCGTCCTCGCCATCGAAGAAGCAGGCATCATAACCCATCAGTCGCAACCACCGGGCCAGCTTGCCCACATTGCAGTCAACAATGAACTTCGGGGTGTCTGCCATACCCCACCCCCCATTGTAAAACTTCCCATACCCACCCGCCCAAAAAGGCTCCGCCTGTTTAAGACTCCTCAACCCCACACCATTTTTTACCTATTCCCGCCCGCCCCCCTTATGGAAGGGCTAAAGCCCCCTCTACCCCACCCCTTTTAACGGTTCTTTTTCTTTCCCACCCAGCCCACCCTCATAAGCTTTTACCCCCAAAAAACTTCGTTTTTTCGGGGGCCCCGTATGCGCTTCAAAAACTTTCCACCCCACCCTATAAAGGAGTGTTAAAGAGGTTTAACCTCTATCGGGCGGGAGGGTGGGAAGTAAAACGCACTCTAAAAACCAGGCTAACTCCCCTCCTTTTCCACCCACCCCACTATTTTTTTCAAATCATCTCCCCCTTTGGAAAAGGGGGACTAAGGGGGATTTCCCCCATCTTTAGATATTAATCTCCATCCCCTCTTGGGCAATAGTGATAGAACAATCCAACTCTTTAGCCACCCCTGCCAGCTCGGCGGCTATCTCCTCCTCCAGGTTGGGGCTCATGTGAATCGCCACCACCGGGGGAATAGAGCCGTTTAGCTTCTGAAAACTGACCAGCTCCGGCTTCAACAGGCTGGGGGCGAGGTGCCCCGACTCGCTCGCCCACTCGGCATATCTATCCGAAGAGGTCACCTCGATAATAAGCAGCTGCGGCGAAATCTGCTGCCAGCATTCGGCCAGCCCCGGCCCGGTATCCCCGCTATAGAACACAGACCTGCCGTCGGCAGAGGTCACCTGGTAGCCCACGGTGGGCACCCCGTGATGCACCGGCACCGCCAGGACGGTGTAGCCTTCAATCGTCTCCGCCTTATTCGGCTCTAATACGGTAAGACTAAGAGTGGGATTATTCTCCGGCTTCTGCCGGAAATCGGTGTAAATCTCGTTATTCAAAAGGTGCCGGGCTAAAGCATCGAGCGCTGCCGGGATGGAGTAAATCTTAACAGCGGCGCCGCCCAGGAAAAGGCTCATGCCCAGCCCCGGGATATCCCTGACGTGGTCATAATGCTGGTGGGTGAGCAGGAGGGCTTTGATTTTCTGCTGCTCTTCCAGCGACAGGCTGGAGGTGAGGGAGCCGGCGTCTATGGCTAAAACATCGTCAATCAGCAGGCTGACCATCTTCTGGTTTTGCCTTTCGCAGTTGTGAGCGCCTAAAACCCGGATTTTCATCTTCAGCCAGCCCTCAAGCCACCGCTTCAGCGCCGGCAAGCGGCTTGATTTTACTTTTCAAGAAATAGACCAGCAGGTAGCAGAACGGCGTATCCAGGGCGGCTATAGCCAGCTTGATTACGTACTGGGTAACCAGCATATTCACCAGGATGCTATTAGGCACCGTCCCCCAGAAAGCGATGGTTATAAACAGCCCGGTATCCAGCGCCTGGGATACCATCGTCGAGGCATTATTACGCAGCCACAGGAACCTGGCTTTTGTCTTCTCCCGCCAGAAGTGGAAGGCAAAGACATCGTGGTGCTGGCTGGCCAGGTAGGCAATCATCGAAGCCAGCACAATCCGGGGTACCATGCCCAGCACGGATTCGTAGGCCGCCTGCCCCTCCCAGAACGAAGCAGGTGTCAGCAACCGCCCCCCGACAACCAGTATCACCATCAATATACTGGCGCCGAAACCCAGCCAGACAATCCGGGAAGCTATCTTTCTCCCGTAAAGCTCGGCAATGACATCGGTAAACAGGAAGGTCAGGGGGTAAGCGATTATGCCGGCGGGGACAATCCAGCCCCAGACGGAAATAAGCTTTACGGTAATGATATTGGCGGTAATCAGGCAGGTCACGAACAGGGTGGCTAATACTGCTAGAACCATCCTATATCCAGCGCTTACTGCGGAAGAAATAGAGCATCCCGCAGGCAATCACTATCCAGACTGCAAAGACCAGCGCCAAGGCAAAGGGGGAACTCTGGAAAGGCAGCGGGATATTCATGCCGTAAAGCGAAGCGACCACGGTCAGGGGCAGCAGGATGGTGGCGATGGCGGTCAGCACCCGCACCACCTCGTTGGTGCGATGGGTCGCCAGGGAGTCGTGGGTATCGCTTAAGCCCTCGATTATCTCCTTATACTCATCCAGAGCGTCCCAGAGCTTATCCACATGGTCGGTCATATCGCCAAAATAGACCTCCATATCCATCGGGGTAAAGCGGCGAATCTTGGGCTCCATACTGCCGATAACCGCCCTCAACGGCCAGATAATGCGGCGGAAGGAGATAACATCCCGCCGCAGGGTGGAAATTTCCCGCACCGTGCCCCGCATACTCTCGGAAAAGATATTATCCTCCACCTCCTCGATATTACCGCCAATCTTATTCAATATCGGCAAACAGTAGTCAACCAGCCGGTCAATTACGCGGTAGAGGAGGTAGCCGGAGCCCTGGCTGAAGTGCTCCTGTTTTATCTCTTCATCGGTCTGGCACTGGTTGAACAGCTTTACTAACGGCTTAAGGTCACCCTTATGCAGCGTGATTAAATAGCCCGGGCCGATAAACACCGATACCTGGCTGGCGGTAGTCACCCTCGCCTCGGGGTTGAATACGGGAAAGTGAAAGACCAGGAACAGGTAGTCGTCATAGACATCTATCTTGGGCCGCTGGATGCGGCTGAGGCAGTCGTCCAGGTCGAGGGGGTGGAAGGGGTAGCTCTGCGCCAGGTAGTCCGTCTCCAGCCGGGTCGGCGCCTCGATATTAATCCAAGTCAGCTCCCCGGCGGTAACCGATTCCACATGCAGCTTCGTCTCGGCGCTGGTTTCGACCTCGGCGCCAGCCTTCTTTTTCCGCATTCTGGGTACTGATACTTTTTTCATTCCAGGCATAGCCATGATAAATCAACCCTTAGCCCGATATGGCCCTATTTTAGCACAATTGCATTTATAGAGGAATACCTTGAATCTAAGGAGATACCAGTATTGACAAAGTAGAGGAGAGGCATTATCGTTGTACTCATTCGGTCGGTTACTGACCGCAGGAGAACCACATAGTATCATGTCAGTTAGGGAAGCCGGATAGCCAAGGGCGCTGGTGCCCTTTTTGCTTATTTAATCACAATAACGGCAAGGAGGTGATGCCAATTTAAAACAAACACGAAAACCAGCCATTATTCATCACAAATATAAATAAAGGAGGAGAAAAATGAAATTCCTGGTCATATCCAAGATGAAGGACACATTCGTGACACTTCCGCCATCGGTAACGAGGCAGATCCTGGAGGTGAGTGTGGCTGCCATGGAGCAGCAGAAGAAAGCAGGGGAAATCTTAGATTTTTACTATTCACCCGCGGGCTGTAGCGTGGCTATCCTTGAACAGAAAAACGCCGAAGAATGGGTTAAAAACCAAGCCTCGATACCTATACTCAGCTATGCGAATTTCGAGGTTTATCCGCTGAGTGAAGGCTTCCCGGCAATGAAGACCCTTATCGAGAGCCTCAAGATGGCGGAAAAGATGATGCCCGGCCCACCCAGGTAGCTCAGTCAGGCAGCACCGGATTAATTTAGTTACAAAATTTGATAGTCGATTGTAAACTCGGCTCATAATTTATGATGCCCAAAATAGGGGGCTGCACCTTATCAGGTGCAACCCCCCGTCTTAGTCAACTAAAGACCATTATTGCCTGATGGCAACCGGTCTGCTAAACTGGAAGAGGCTTCTTAAGGGAGAATAAAGGTGCCGGGCAGGAGCAAACCCCCCTGGGGTCATAACTTTAAAGTAAAACTGAAGCAGATGCTGGGAATGAAAATCCTCATCTGCGACAACTGCAAGTGGAACTGGCGCAGCTCATGCCACCGCCCGGAACGCCCCAACGCCACCTGGTGCCCCGACTTTGAAAAGCGCGGATAGTCCTATTTTCTCTCCAGAACTACCGCCATCCCCTGACCGCCGCCGATGCACAGTGTCGCCAGACCCAGCTTGTAATCCTTACGCATCATCTCATAGACCAGGGTAACCAGAATCCTGGCGCCGGTACAGCCTATAGGGTGCCCCAGCGAGATACCGCTGCCGTGAGCGTTCACCTTATCAACACCCAGCCCCAGCTCTCTCATCACCCCGATGGCCTGAGAGGCAAAGGCTTCGTTAAGCTCAACATAGTCAATATCACTTAAATTAAGTCCAGCTAACTTCAGCGCCTTCCTGGTGGCGGGAACCGCCCCCAGCCCCATGTAGGCCGGGTCGACGCCGCCGGAGGCGTAGGATTTAATAGTCGCCATCGGCTCTAACCCCAGAGCTTTAGCCTTCTCCGCCGACATTACCACCAGGGCGGCGGCGGCGTCGGTAATACCGGAGGCGTTACCGGCGGTTACCGCTCCCTCCTTTTTAAAGACGGCGGGCAGCTTGGCAAGGGCTTCCATCGAGGTCTCCCGGGGGTGCTCATCGGTATCAAAGGGCTTGACCTCCTTCTTCACCTTAACATCCACCGGGACTATCTCCTCTTTGAATATGCCCTCTTTTATCGCCGACAGCGCCCTCTCCTGGCTGAGCAGGGCAAGCCTATCCTGCTCCTGCCTGGTTATGCCGTACTTCTCGGCGATGTTCTCCGAGGTTAAGCCCATGTGATAGTTATAGAATATCTCCCAGAGCCCGTCGTGGACCATGCCGTCGACCATCTCGGTGTTGAACATCCGGGCTCCCCAGCGGGCGGAAGGCAGATAGTAAGGAGCGGCGCTCATGTTCTCCTGGCCACCGGCCACGATAACCTCGGCATCGCCCGCCTTGATTGCCTGGGCGGCCAGGGCCACCGACTTCATCCCGGAGGCGCAAATCTTGTTTACGGTGTAGGCGTTTACCTCCTTGGGTATGCCGGCGTAGATAGCCGCCTGGCGGGCGGTGTTCTGCCCCTGCCCCGCCTGGAGGACGTTACCCATGATAACCTCGTCTATGCTGACCTCTTTCAACGAGCTGTCCCAGTCGGCATACTTCTTCTCCAGCTCAATCAAATCGTCACCCTTAAACACATCGGGAGCTAACCTAAGCACCTCAGCGTCCCGCTTCGGGCGCAGCCCGGCCCGCTCAAGTGCCTCCTTGATGACAATACTGCCCAGCTTCATCACCGGGGTGCTTTTTAGCGCCCCGCCGTAGTTAGCTATAGCCGTTCTTACCCCACTGACAATGACCACTTCAGACATAAAACCGCCTCCTTCTAATTATGGCTAGTTATTTTATATTACGGGCTAAATAAAGATGGAGCTACTTGTAGTCGTAGAAGCCCTTCCCCGTCTTGCGTCCCAGCCAGCCGGCGGCAACCATCTTGTCCACCAGCGTCGGCACGATATACCTGGGGTCCTTAAGCTGCTCGTAGAGCGCGTCGGAGACAAACTTGACCACGTCAATCCCGACCATGTCGGAAAGGGTCAGCGGACCCATCGGGTAATTTAAGCCCAGCTGTATGGCGTTATCGATATCCTCCCGGCTGGCAATACCCTCCTCGTAGAGGCGGATACAGTGCAGCAGGAAGGGTATCCAGAGCCGGTTGACGATAAAGCCCGGCGCGTCCTGGGCGATAACCGTGGTCTTACCCAGCTTCTCGCCGAACTTCTCGCTGGCTTTAATCACCTCATCGCTGGTGGCGATGGTCTTGACAATCTCCAGAAGCTTCATAATCGGCGCCGGATTAAAGAAATGCAGCCCCACAACCTTATCCGGCCGCTTGGTCACCACCGCCATATCGATAATGGACAGGCAGGAAGTATTGGTGGCTAAGATGGCATTGGGGGGGCAGATTCCATCCAGCTCGGCAAATATCTTCTTCTTCAGCTCCAGATTCTCGATGGCGGCTTCAATCACCAGGTCGCAGTCGGCAAAATCCTTGGTAGTGGTGGTGCCCTTGATGCGGCCCGTTATGGCATCCTTATCCTCATGCGCGAGCTTGCCTTTCTCCACGCTCCTGGCTAGTGTTTTCTCAATAAACGCCAGCCCTTTTTTCAATAATTCATCATTTATCTCCGATACCACCACCTGGTAGCCCGACTGAGCGCATAACTGGGCGATGCCCGCGCCCATGGAGCCGCAGCCAACTACGCCGACCTTCTTAATTTCCATGGTGCTCCTCCCTTATTATTTTGCTTTATAGCTCGGTTTTCTCTTTTCCACAAAAGCCTTGATGCCCTCGGCAAAGTCCTCGGTAGCCATGACATAGGCCACCAGTGAACTCTCCAGCCTCAACCCCTCTTCCAGGGTCATCGCCGAACCCCTGAGCATGGCTTCTTTAGCCGTCCTGACCGCCAGCGGCGCCGCCTTACAGATAGCCTCGGCCCACTCCCTGGCGGTGGCCATAACCTCGGCCTGAGGCACCACCTTGTTCACCAGGCCGATACGGTAGGCTTCCTCAGCATCCACCAGTTTGCCCATAAGCAATAGCTCGGCGGCCTTACACCAGGGAACAGCCCGCGGCAGCCGCTGCGTTCCCCCCCACCCCGGAATCAGCCCCAGGGTTACCTCGGGCGTGCCCAGGCGGGCAGTCTCGGCGGCTATTCTGATATCGCAGGCCAGGGCCAGCTCAAGTCCCCCACCCAGCGCCATCCCGTTGATGGCGGCAATAAGCGGCTTCCACATCTCCAGCCCCCGCATTATGCTCGCCGGGAAAGACCAGACGTCGTGGGAGTGCTCCTTCATAAAGGGCAGGGTATCCTTGATATCGGCCCCGCCGCAAAAAGCCTTCTCCCCGGCGCCGGTAACGATACCAACCCACAGCTCCGGGTCGTCCCTGAAATCGGTCATCGCATCCCTAAGCTCACGCATCGTCTCCAGGTTCAGGGCGTTCATGGCTTCGGGGCGGTTTATGGTGAAGATAGCAATCTTGCCTGATTTCTCATAGTTAACAGCCATACCGGACCTCCTTCGTGACTTTAAGGGTCAACAGCGGATTAAAAAGAGGGGTAACCGAATTGAATTTTAACAGAGAGCTTAAGCCAGCGTCAAGGAAATATATTCTTTACAGAAACCCTATCCCCTTTATCCCCTTCCCCTTGGCAAGGGGAAGGGGAATATATTTTTAAAAAGAGGGGGCTTTACACCCCAAAAAAACTTTGTTTTTTCGGGGGCCCTGTATTCGCCCCCCCTTAAACCCCCTATTCTTTAGCTTCGCCCCACCTTTTCCCCCCACCCCCAATGCGAGAGATATTATGCCTCCTTATCCCCACCCCCCGCGGGGAGAGATTTTCCCCCTTTCGCAAAGGGGGACTAAGGGGGATTTTTCCCCCCCAAAAAAAAGAAATTGATAGAAGTATCACTTCTGTAGGGTGGGTCAGGGTGGGACTTACAACGTACTCTAAAAAACAGACTAATCCCTCCCCTTTTCCCCCCACCCAAAAAAGCGAGGGACTGGGGTACCAACCACTGTAGGGCGGGTGGGCGGGAAGCAAAACCAACACAAAAAGCGGCGGCGGGTGGCAGGGTTGCAATTATAACCGCAGAGATGCTAATATAACTCGGTTTAAAAACTAAATATTCTCTCCGAGCCTGTTCTCCCTAAAGCTTTAGCTATGGAGACTGGCCGATAGGGTATCGCTGGAAACGGCGGTGCCTCCCGTGATTGGAAAGGAGAGCGCTGTATGCTGGAACTAAAGGCATGCCGGGCACCTCCTTAAAGAGGTGCTTTTTAATTGCGCGATAGATTATTCTAGAGGAGTTTTATGAAGAAAAAAACGATAATTGCTATACTAGCCGGGCTGCTGCTTGTCAGCCTGCTGTTTAGCTTCGCCGGCTGTCCGGCGGCAGGCTCGGACTACCCTTTGCACGACCCCATGGTAAGGTTCAAAATCGCCACCACCACCAGCCTCTACGATACCGGCCTCTGGTACCATCTGGAGCCGATTTTCGAAGAGATGGCCAATGTAGAAATGGATATTGTCTATGCCGGCACCGGCATTGCCCTGGAATACGGCCGGAGGGGTGATGTTGACGCCATCATTGTCCACGACAGGGCCAGGGAAGACGTGTTCCTGGCCGATGGCTACGGCATCAACCGCCGTAACTTTGCCTACAACTTCTTCCTGATTGCCGGGCCCGAAAACGACCCGGCCGGTATTGCCGGCTCAACCGCCAGCGAAGCCTTCGAAAAGCTATACAATGCCGGTTCAAACGACCCCAATACCGTTAAATTCGTCTCCCGGGGCGACGATTCCGGCACCCACGCCAAGGAAAAGCTTATCTGGAGCCAGGCTGGCTTTGACTACGAGGAAGTCCGCAACTCAGGTGCGTGGTATGTTGAAGCCGGCAAGGGCATGGGGCCCACCCTGCTCATGGCTAACGAGATGCAGTCATACGTCATAGCTGATATATCCACCTTTCTGGCTTACAACCTGAAGAGCGGCCTGGACATAGTCTCCATTGTCGAAGAAGACCCCATATTCCTCAATGTTTATGCCGCCATAGCCATCAACCCGAAAACGCATCCCAAAGCCAGGATTGATATCGCCAACCAGTTCATCAACTGGCTGATTTCCGACGAAGTGCAGGATATAATCAGCACCTACGGGGAAGCCGAATACGGCCGCTCGCTCTTCTTCCCTATCGCCGGCTGTGATATGCCCGGCTGTCCCCCGGTTGAAGACTATACCCTGCCCGTCCCGGAGTATACCGGCAGCTAAATAGCAATATAGAGAGGTAGACACATTGACCGAGCTGTGGGAAGCACTGGCAACCGCCGTCAAGCTCATCATATCCCTTGACCCCGAGGTCATGCAGATAGCGGGGAGGTCGATGGCAATATCGGCGTCCTCCTCGGTCATCGCCGCCGTCATATGCCTGCCCCTGGGCTCGGTCATCCATTTCAACCGCTTCCCCGGCAAGCGCACCCTGATAAATATCATCCAGACGCTGTTCAGCCTGCCCACGGTAGCCGTCGGGCTTTTCGTCTTTGTTATCTTCTCCAGCGCCGGCCCGCTGGGAGGGTTCGGCATCCTGTTCAGCCCCACCGTCATGGTAATCGGCCAGGTGGTACTGATAACCCCGCTGATGCTGGGGCTGATTATCTCCGCCCTAAGCGCCACCGATAAAGCCATCACCGATACCGCCGTCTCCCTCGGCGCCAGCGGCTTCCAGATGGCGGTAGTCACATTCAGGGAAGCCAGGTTCGGCGTGCTGGCGGGGCTGATAATGGGCTTCGGGCGGGCCATCTCCGAAGTCGGGCTATCCCTCATGGTCGGGGGCAACATCAGGGGCTTTACCCGCACCATCACCACCGCCATCTCCCTGGAAACCTCCAAGGGCGACCTGGAACTGGCGCTGGCGCTGGGCATGATTCTTATCTTCATCGCCCTGGTAATAAATATTGGACTAAACCGGATTCAGCAGAGATGAGCATGGCTTTAATAGAAACGGTTAATATCACCCAGAAGTACGGCAAGCAGGAAATTATAAAGAATATCAACCTCAAGGTTGACCAGGGTGAGGTTCTGGCTCTCATCGGCCCCACCGGCGCCGGCAAGACCACCCTGCTCCGCCTGTTAGACCTGCTGGAGGCGCCGTCTTCAGGGCGCATATACTTTGACGGCACGGAGGTGACCGCCAGCAAACGCCGGCGCCTCCAGGCGCGCCGCCGCATGTCGTTCGTGCTGCAGAAACCGGTGGTCTTTAACATGAGCGTCCGCGATAACATCGCCTGCGCCCTTAAATGGAGAAAGGAAAAGGAATCTGCCATCAGCCAGAGGGTAAACAGCGCTTTAGAACTGGTGGGCATGACCGACTACTCGAGCCGCACCGCCCGCACCCTCTCCGGGGGTGAAACACAGCTGGTCGCTATCGCCCGGGCGCTGGCGGTGACACCAGAGGTGCTCTTCCTCGACGAGCCCACGGCTAACCTCGACCCCGTCTCCGCCGCCAGGGTAGAAGAGGTGCTGGCGCACATCATCGGCGAGCAAAAGACAACGGTGGTAATGGCAACCCACGATATGTCGCAGGGACAGCGCCTAGCCGGCCGGATAGGGGTAATCATCAACGGCGAGCTGCTGCAGACGGGCAGCCCCGGCGACATATTCAGCACCCCCCAGGACACCAGGGTCGCCGAACTGGTCGGTGTCGGCAATATCTTAAGCGGGGTAATAGTCAATAGGGACAACAAGCTGGTCACCATTGATGTCGGCGGCGGTCTCATCCAGGCAATCTCGGAACACGGCATCGGCGCCGAAGTCCACGCCCTCATCCGCCCCGAAGATGTCACTCTGGCCCCCCACCACGATGCCAGCAGCGCCCGCAACAACTTTGAGGGCAGGATAACCAGGATATTCCCCCTGGGGGCGCTGGTCAGGATCGCAGTAGACTGCGGCTTCCCCCTCCTAGTCGTAGTCACCAGGCGCTCAGCCCAGGACCTGAAACTGGCGGTCGATAACAAAGTCTACACCAGTTTTAAAGCTACCGCGGTGCACGTTATAAAACGGTGGAATTGACACTATAAATCGAAGCGTGCTATATTTTGCCGATGGCAGCGTAGCTCAGCGGTAGAGCAGAGGACTCATAAGCCTTTGGTCGCAGGTTCGAATCCCGCCGCTGCCACTTATTTTTGCCCCCCACCCATTAAAAATTTACCAGTACCTCACAAACGTTTTATAATTTTATAATCAGTTGGGCAAAAGACATAGCGGCCAGAGGCCTTTACTCTTCAGCTATTTAAAACCAGCCCGAACCGTGCTATATTTATGGTTAGTTTTTTAGAATGGCTTAAAAGGAGGTAACCGGATAATGCCAGACTATGCGGCATTAAAGAAAAAGGTAGACGAACTGGCAGCAAGGGAGTGGGATACACCAGCCCTTGAGGCCAGAATTAAAAAGCTGGCTAAAGACGGGATTCCCAGGAAGAAACTGGACCCCAAAGAGATGCTGGCCAACAAGCAGCAAATCCTCGACCGCGTTCAACTGCGGGCTGAGGAGTATAACTTTATCCTCAAAAACTGTGCCCAGGGCACAGCGCTTGCCCTGATGGAAGAGTTCGGCCAGGGTAACATGGAAATCATTAAGGCCATGAGCCCCTTCCCCAGCATCGGCGGTACCGGCGATATATGCGGCGGCATAACCGGGAGCTTAATCAACTTCGGGCTCTATTTTGGCAGCGATAACCCGCTGGATTACGATGCCAAGGGTCTGGCTATAATGAATTCCCAGAAATTTATCGCCCTTTTCGAAGAGGCAATAGGTGATAGGCATTGCGCCAAAATAATAGAAACAGTAACCATTGGATATGCCATAAACCCCGGGGAAAGCGAAGAAGCCATGATGACCTTCGCCAAGGAAAAGGGGTTTGAGAAGTGTGGCGCGATTCCGGGGACAGCCGTCAGGCTAGCCGCCGGGCTTATTATTGACAGCAATAAATAATCAAGCAGGCTTTTAAGGCGGGCGTAACCTAGCCCGCCTTCTTCTATTTCTTTACCGGCACCGACTTAGCCAGAGACTCCCCCAGACTCTTCACCACTTCGGAGTCATAGCGCTCGATTTCGCCCTCATCACAGAGCCTGGCCAGCGCCGGGTCTATGGGCAGCTGCCCCAGCAGCGGCGCCTTGGCGGCCATAGCCATCTCATCACCCCGGCTCCTGCCGAAGACCTCGATTTTCTTGTCTATTTCCGGCACATAAAGGTAGCTCATGTTCTCCACTACGCCCAGAACCCGCTTATTCATCTTCTGCGCCATTTTCACCGCCTTTTTAACTATCATCTCAAC
>Ga0315543_1000455_pt1 | contig 49540 bp, 40 predicted proteins | sample SalMarSW160210MG_2_FD_203098 | JGI IMG/M metagenome (GOLD analysis project Ga0315543, IMG submission 203098) | Salt marsh sediment microbial communities from the Plum Island Ecosystem LTER, Massachusetts, United States - Salt Marsh Sediment SW1601-210 ...
CGCGGCATACGACGCGGATTGTAGTCCGCTCAGAGCCTAACCACAAATCCGCACCGACCCTTATGTTCTTGCCCCTGATAAGCATTTCACGGCTTGAGCTTCTTCAACCCCTCTACGAAATTGATTGCTGGCACCTCTTCCATGTATTGTCGGTATTCCTCCCCCCATTTCCCCAGGTTGAACTCATCCTCTGCCCTGACCAGGTATACAATCGCGCCAATCCATGTGGCAGTGTAGACTACTGCCAGGATTGTGAAGGGAACCCATTCGCTGAGCACTATGGGAAGCAGGGAGAAGTAGACCATCTCAGCAAGATAGCCCGGGTGCCTGATAACTCTGTAGGGACCTTCTCTGACGATGACTACCGTTTCATGCACATCGTGGCACCCTCCCTGCCTTTGCCTTCCATAAGCAACTTTCACCTCCAGGGATATCGCGGCGACGAAGAAAACCGCCCCTATGACTATCACGACTGTTGGGAAGTCCACCCTCGGCAAGCGAGCGAAGAAACTCAGCAATCCCCAGCCGGACCACTTGGCAATGGCGGGAAGAAGCCATAAAACGACAAGCGGACCAAACAACCAGCTACAGGCTCTATCATACGACCTTACGAAGCTAACATTCTTCTTCCAAAGCTCCTCCTTGACCTCTTTGGCAGTGAGGTCGCCTTTGCTCAGTATCTCCTTCACCAGTCCTTCTTCTCTTTGTCCTTCTTCACACATTCTCCTTCGACCTCCTCGCAATAACAGTTGGTAGAGCTCACTTGCGGAAATCGGGTGCCCCGACGGCAATAGGGCACAGTTCAGCACGGGCCGGCCTGCGGACCAAGCGGGCAGGTCTGCACTCATTGTAGGGATTGTAGGTTGTGCCCTCAAGTCTCACCATCTTTGAGGGACTCTGCAGAGCTCTAATGAGCCCTGTGTCCTCCTCCTCTTCCTCCTCTTCACCCATGAGATCCACGCCAGGTATGAGGCTGATTGTCGCCTTGACCGTGTCCACAGTAGCACCGATGAAACTGGTGACTATCTCCTTGACGTCCTCTACAAAGCTCGGCGCTGCCCCCGGTTCCTCCTCCACCTCAGCCCCAGCGGCATAGATTTCACTCATCGTGCTAACCACGACTTCCTTGGCGATAAAGCCCGTGACCAGAGATCCAGCAGCCTCCCAGTCGCCAAAGCCTGCCGGAGCCAGTATCGGCGCTATTGCAGCGCTCACGTTGCCGAAGAGGCTATCGCGAGGGTTCTCTACTCCTCAGGGGATGCTCATCAGGAACCAGATCACGATAGACACCACCATGATGATGCGCCCTGCCTTGAGCACAAACGCCTGGCTCCGCTCCCACATGTGAATCAGGATGCCCTTGAGCGTGGGGAGGCGATAGGGCGGCAGATCCAGCACAAAGGGGGACCTGGGCCTGCCTTTGAAGATGGTGCGGTCAAAGATCACGCCGCTGACCATAGCCACGACGATGCCCAACGCGTACATGGCAAAGATGACGTGCCCCTGGTTTTCAGGGAAGAAAGCGCTGGCGAACAGGGCGTACACCGGCAATCGTGCCCCGCAACTCATAAAGGGCACCAGCAATCCGGTCAACACGCGGTCCTTCTCACTCACCAGCGTGCGCGTGGCATAGGTGGCGGGCACACTACATCCAAAGCCAATCAACATAGGCAAAAAGCTCTTGCCATGCAGGCCCAAGGCATGCATGAGGCGGTCCATGACAAAGGCCGCACGAGCCATGTACCCCGAGTCCTCCAAAAGAGCGATGAAGAAGTATATGAAGAACATCACGGGGACGAAGACCAGCACGCCGCCGACGCCGCCAATAATGCCGTCCACAACGAGCGATTCAAGCCAACTGCCAGTCAGACCGATTGCTGCCAGGATGGCAACAGTCCAGTTGGTGATAGGCCCACCGATCACACCATCCACCCAATCCAGGTAGTAGCCTGAAACATTGGCCGTCATCTGGAACACGATCCACATGGCGAGCAAGAATATGGGGATCCCTAGAACGCGGTTGGTGACGATCTTGTCAATCTTGTCAGAGAGAGTTAGGCGCGCCTCCATCGGAACGGAAACTGCTTCTTTGATGAGGCCGCTGATAAAGCCGTAGCGCCGGTCGGCGATGATGGTGTCCATGTCATCGCCATAGACGTTGCGCAAGTGAGCAATGCTCTTGCGCGCCTGGCCCAGGATTACGGCCCATCCAGACACTGCTTCCACCTTCGAAATAATGTCAGCGTCTTCTTCTAGCAGTTTGACTGCCAGCCAACGTGAGTTGTATTTGCTCAACGGGTTTTTTGCCCTCGATGAGTTGCTGCAAGCGGACAATCTCCTCTTCGACCTCACGTCCATAGTCAACGAGGAAAGCGCCCCTGGTATAGGCTAGTTCATGTGTCATGAGTAGTCATCATTTCTCCTTGATTTTCTCATCCTCAGGCTGCTTTCTCGAATCCGGCTACAGGTGCAGCCACCTCCACAGCCTTGGCCAGCAATTCCTTGATGCCTTCACCTCGACTCGCAACCGTACGCATTACGGGAGTGCCACCGAGGCCCTCGGAGAGCTTGTTAATATCAATCTTCAACCCGCGTGAATCCGCGATGTCGCTCATATTGAGAGCAATGACGAGCCTGGCACCGAGTTCCAGGATCTGAATGGCCAGGTACAGATTGCGCTCCAGGTTGCCGGCATCCACGATGTCAATGACCACATCTGGCTTGTCCTCAACGATGTAGTCACGGGCAACGACCTCTTCCAGCGAGTAGGCCGTAAGGCTGTACGTACCGGGAAGGTCTACGACTTTAATCTCGTAGCCATCGTAGCGGCAAGTGCCCTCTTTCTTCTCCACAGTCTTGCCAGGCCAATTGCCTACGTGCTGGCGCACGCCCCTAAGGGCGTTGAACACAGTGCTCTTTCCTGCATTCGGATTGCCAGCCAAAGCGATAGTTAAGTCTGCCATAGTTTTTCCTCCAGTCTAGAATTTCAAATAGATACGTTGATTGTGCTCACCAGCGGGTGCTAGGCGGGCGAGCCAAGTGCTTTCCTCATCTCTTCCCAAGAAAACCCTTGACTGCCGCCGCATACTTCACCGGTTCTGACATGGCCACAGTGTGTCCCCCTCCTGCGATAACGTGGATCTGAGCCTGGGGATAGATCTCCAACATTCCCCTTCGACATCTCTCGGTTCTGAGGTGATCGTTCTCTCCCCAGATGACTAGTACGTCTCCACTCCAACTGCTCTTCTCGCCCCTTGTGTACACATATTTCGTCTGTGCATCTCGACTAGTTTGAAAGTGGCTCAATATATCTGCCTTGGTCAGACGTCGCCTAAACAGCTCCTTAAGGTACGCTTCCCAGAATGCGCGCTCTGACTCCTGAACGGTTACCACCGGAGATACTATTCTCCTGAAGATGCTCATCACCACCCGTTCAGGAAGCAGTGCTGCTATTGCCAAGAGTAGACTGTTTAGAACCTTTTTCCACCTCACCACTATCAATGGTGCTGTACCGCTCAAAACGACCTTCTTCACTCGCGACGGATAGCGTTGTACCAACACTTGGGCCACTGCCCCACCATATGACTGGCCCAGGACAAAAGCCTCTGACACCTGTTCCGCATCTAAAACAGCCGCGATTCCATCAACTAATTCGCCCATTGTGCCCAGCGGTGGATAGGTTGGCGCAATCACACGATAAGTACCCTCAAACATCTGGATGAAGCCAAAGGCTGCCTCGGCAACCCGCAGCCCGCCAGTCAGCAACAGTAACACCTCCGTGCCATTGCCGCACGAAATGTATTCCCACTCTACACCAGCGACGTTGATGCGCTTACAGGGATGATCAGACCGCACCTTGAGTAAGCGTTCCATCTGTTCTTGCGGAACACCCTCGTAGCCTCTGTTGACACTAGTAGTCATACCTTTTCTCCTTGACAGGACCTCCTTACCACAGACAGCCCGCCTAGCTCACTGATGATCATCCGGGGATGGCTTCACCATGATCTTGTGCGCCATCCCACGTCCAATGGCCATGCGGGAATCCTTCACCGCCACGATCAGTGGACCAGTCTCGTCTCTGCAAATGACCTCTAGATCCATGCCGATGTTGAAACCCATCTCCGCAAGCCGTTTGCGAATGCGTTGACCGCCCCTGATGTTGACCAATTGCACTCGCTCTCCCCCAATAACCATGCTCAGAGGCATTACCATCATTCGACCCTTTCCAGCCAAGTTATGTAATCTCGATATCAATCGCAGCAGCCTCGCTCTTACGCAGGGACAAATTGTAGCCTTTGATCTTGAGCTCGACGGGATCGCCCAAGGGAGCGACGCGGACGACCTCAATCTCCGCATCACGGACTACACCCATGTCCAGGATACGCCGGTGAACCGGCCCCGAGCCACCTACCTTGACAATTCTGCCCTTCTCACCAGGCTCAAGTTCACTCAACTTCTTGATTGCCATCCTCTCACCTCCTTTCATTGCTGTAGTAGATAACAACAAGCTAAACGTGATGTAGAGTTAGGTACTCCTAACTGCGACTTAATAGCACAAATTCGCGTCTTTGTCAAATCGTGTTAGGGATGCCTAACAAAGGAATCCTGAAGCTGATCAATGAGTTGGGGAAATAGGAGGGAATGGCTTACTGCTCTGTGCAGCACTCTCTAAACGTGAAGAGGCTCTCAAGAAGAGAGCCTCTTGTAGAATGCGTTTCCCTTTTGAACTCAGCGGCTTCGATCGCTAGCTGCCAGGCGGATACCTGGGGGTGTAGGCCAGATTGGGAGCAAACAGACCCTCCCGGAGGTTGGCGATAACGCTTTGCAGCCTCCAGGAAAGGCACGCAACGTGTTATCAGAACCTCCAGGAGGGTTGGCCCCGGGAACCTGCCCCCAACGTGACCTGGACCGGATATCCGGCTCGGAGCCTATCCGAAAACAGTGGGCCGGGTTCCCACGTCGTTCATCCCGCTTGACGGGGCCCGGCTATCCAGCAGCGTGGGAGCTGCTTCTGCTGGCTTTCCGCATAGGCACTTATAGCTAGGTCCTCGCCTCCACGTTGGAGAGCAACTCAATGACTTTGATCACTGCCGAGTGATCCAGGTCGCCCCAGCCGTTAGCCTGCATGGCACTGAACAGCTCGTGCGCCAGGGCTGATGCTGGCAGGCAGCACTCAAAAGCTCGCGCTGTCTCGCGGATGATGTTCAGGTCCTTGTAGTGAAAGCGGCTGCGAAATCCAGGCTCAAAATCCCCCTTGATGACACGTGGGCCCCGCACATCCATGACCCGCGACTGTGCATATCCGCCACTCAGCACTTTGAGCACGATGGCCGGATCCACCCCCGCCTTGGCGCCCAGCACTAAAGCCTCGGCCATCCCAATAAAGTTCAACGCGACCTGGATCTGGTTGCAGGCCTTCACCGTCTGCCCCGCACCAGATGATCCACACAGTACCGGCGTGCCAAGCAACTTGAAGATGGGCCTGGCCCGTTCAAACGCCTGCGGCTCCCCACCCACCATGATGGAAAGCGTAGCGTTCCGTGCCCCCACATCGCCGCCAGAGACCGGCGCATCCAGCATCGGGCAGCCCTTCTCTGCCGCTGCCTTGGCCACCTCCACTGCCGTCACCGGCGAAATAGTGGACATGTCAATCAGCAGCGTGCCCGGCCTGACTCCAGCCAGCACGCCATCTGCGCTCAGATAGACTTTTTCCACCTCCGGTGAATCTGGCACCATGGAGATGACCACGTCGCTGCGCTCAGCCACATCTTTGCAGGACAGCCCAGCCTCCGCTCCAAGCGCCACCAGCGGCTCCATCTTGGATGCAGTGCGGTTGTACACCACCATCCTGTACCCAGCGCGCAGCAGGTGTGCTGCCATAGGCGCGCCCATGATCCCCAGACCAATGAAGCCAATTGCCTCTCTTGCCATGTTCATCCCTCGTGCTCTGCCATGTCTTCGCTCTTTGACAGGATTGTAACACATGCCTACCCCTGCTGCAAGCACAGGATACGCCGAGGGTCTACGTGAGGTTGGGGCCAAGTTTGTGGCGATCCGCTGCCAGTTGTTGACACGGGAGATGAAGCGGATCGGCAGCGGATGAAAAACGGATAATCGGATGGTAGTGCGCGTCGGCGAGCACCTATCCGATTACCCGTTGCGATCCGCTGCCACAAAACGAACGAGCGGGCTGGCTCCTCTGTTGTTCAGCGGCAGCCCGAGTCAGCAGGGGCGAGGCATTCCCGTCTGTGTCTTGCACCAGACTTTGCATTCCATCTGATGAGGCATCTAGCATAGACCAAGATGCGTGCTTGGAATGCCTCGCCCCTACATGGTTCACGCCCAAGCGCAAAAAAAAAGGTGACCGGCACCTTGGAGGTGCCGGTCACCTCACTCAACTACGCTGCCTGCTCCAGTGTTCAGCGGCAGTTGCGCAGCACAGGTAGAGACGTTGCCTTGCCCCACGGATACCGGTAGAGACGTTGCCTCGCCCCACAAATGGCGAGACTGCGCATGCAACGTCTCTACGCTGCAAACGCCGACCAGCACCAGCTATTCACGCTGGTGCGCCCTCCATGTCCACGCTGTCGCTGCCAGCCGCACCGCCGTCAAACAGGCGGTGCTGGAGCTCCATGCCCCACCTTCAGCGGCAGTTGCGCAGTCCCCGGAACGCAACGGAGCGTTCGTCCTCCCGTCAGGGATCTTCGGCCCTCCGGGACGAACGGCGCGCAGCGAAGCGGAGACGGGAGCGCAGTACTGCCGCGCTCCCCTCGCAGTACCACTGCGAGGCACAAAGGGGAAGTGCCGCGCTTCCTGAAGAAAAAACAAAGGTGACCGGCACCTTGGAGGTGCCGGTCACCTCACCCAACTACACTGCCTGCTTTACCACCAAGTTATCGGCCAATTGTACAGATACGGCAGGAAGATCCGGTACTGCGCCACAGCCCCAAAGTGCACCGTGCTCGTCTCACCCGCAACGACTCCTACCTCAAAGACGCTGTCTGTGGTAGGCCAATAGCCAGCGGGGCTGGTGACGTTGAGGATATAGTCACCTGCCGCCAACTCGCTGAAGACACAGAGACCCGTCTCATCTGTCGTGCAGGACGCAATCGGCTCATCGTTGTTTGCGTAGCGCAGCTTGTGACCCGCGCTTGCTGAACTACCTCCAGTTGCGTATAGCTGCATCAATGCTCCTGCCAGCGGTGGTTCGCCCGCATCCGCTGCACCGTCTGCGTTGAGGTCGTCCCAGGCATAGGCAGCAATGCTGCCTGTGACCTGTGGCCCAAAGGGCGTGGCCGTGGGCGTTGGCGTATCGGTCGGCGTCGCCGTATGCGTCGGCGTCGGCGTGTAGGTTGGCGTCGGCGTTGGTGTGTAGGTTGGTGTTGGCGTGGGCGTGGCTGTCGGTGGCGGCGGTGGCGCGGTGATGGTTGTCGCCTCGGTCGTAGTCACCACGCACGTGTCCCACCGTGCGTTCACCGTATTGGTGACCACGCCCCGCGTCGTCGAGTGCGTCCCCAGCCATAGCGTCACGCTGATGCTCCCACCAGCCAGCAGCGAGCTGACGGTGCGCGTGACGACGGCCGCCCGCGGCTGCTGCATCCACCCGGCGTTGGCCGGCTCGTTGGCTAAGTACGTGCCTGCCGGCAGGGTGTCCGTCAGCATGATAGTCCCCGCCGTGGTAGTCGCGGTGTTGGTCACCACGACGGTGTACCTGATGTAATGGGTCGCTGCCACGGGATCCTTTAGATCGGTCTTGGCAATATCCAGACCGCAAAGTGCTCCCGTTGGGAAAACATATGCCGAGCCCTGGTCGCTGTTGGAACCGATGTCATCGTGTTCTGCCCCGACAACCATGGTGTCGCAGGAGACGGCCACGGCATAGCCAAAGCAGTCGCCGGCCGCGCCGTCGTTGCCCGTCAGCTTCACCACCTCGGTCGGGTTCAGCCCCGCCAAACGGTATGAGGCGCCCGCCTTGGCCGCAGCAGCAGGCACTTCGGAGTCCAGGGAAATGCCAGCCGCGGACGCGTCTGGCTCCACCGGCTGGCGGGCCAGCATGGTGGCGGGGGATACAACCAGTGAGAGGACAATCGCCGACAGAATGATGACAGTGAGTCGCTTGCACATGGTTCCCTCCTTGTCAGGTGTGAATCGCAGTGCATAGGAACAACAACAGAGCCTCACAGCCACGGGTGTGAGAGAGAACAGCTACCAACGATTGTAGCACACTTTCACGGATTGTCAAGTCCGGAAGAGCGCAGTCGACGCGTCAGCACGAGTAGAGACGTTGCCTCGCCCCACCCCGCCCAAGCGATGCGCAGTCCGGCCATTTTCCAGGCGGGGCCGGGACTCCGCAGACGGGAAGACGTTGCCTCGCCCCACAAATGGCGAGACTGCGCATGCAACGTCTCTACGTTCCTTGACCCAAATCCCTGGAGCGCCATACCGCAAATTCCGACCAGCACCAGCTGTTCACGCTGGTGCGCCCTCCATGTCCACGCTGTCGCTGCCAGGCGCACCGCCGTCAAACAGGCGGTGCTGGAGCGCCATGGCCTACCTTCCCCGCCAGTTGCCCAGTCCCCGGAACGCAAGGGAGCGCGGTACTACCGCGGTCCCCTCGCAGTACCACTGCGAGGCACAAAGGGGAAGTACCGCGGGTCAGCAGTAAGGGCGAGACTGTGCCTCGCCCTTACATAGCTGGTGCTGGTGCGTCCTCCAGGGCCACGCTGTCGCTGCCAGGCGCTTGGGCCAGCACGGCACAACATCACTTTGACAGCACCTCGCTTGTCCGCTATACTTGACGTGTCCGATAACAGCAGGCCGACTGGAGAGAATGCCATGACCACGCCGCTGCGCAGGCAGTATCTGCGCATCAAGAAGCGCTTCCCTGACACCATCGTGCTCTTCCGCCTGGGCGACTTTTACGAGACGTTCGACGACGACGCCAAAATCATCTCCTCGGTGTGCGACATCGTGCTCACCTCGCGTCCCGCCGGCAAAGGGCAGCGTGTGCCCCTGGCGGGCGTGCCCTATCATGCCGTGGAAGGCTACCTGGCGCGCCTGATTGCCGCCGGACACAAGGTAGCCATCGTCGAGCAGATGGAGCGGCAAAAGCCCAAAGGCTTGATGGGGCGTGAGGTGGTGCGTGTGGTCACGCCTGGCACGGTGGTAGAGCCCGCATTGCTGCAGGAGAAACGCAACAACTATCTGGCGGCAATTGCTTTTCAAGGCGAGCGAGCTGGCCTAGCGTACGTGGACATTACCACTGGCGAGTTCAGAACGACGCACTTTGACGGTGCGCAGGCCACAAACAAGGCGTGGCAAGAACTGGAGCGCCTGCAGCCTGCTGAGGTGCTCATCAGCGACAAGGTAAGCCCGGCACAAGAGCTGGCCAGCAGTCACAACTTCTCCGCGTACGCCGACTGGCACTTTGACTACGGAAACGCTGAGCGGGCCTTGCTGGAGCACTTTGAGGTTGCATCACTGGATGGATACGGCTGTGCAGGACTACCGCTGGCTGTGTCGGCAGCCGGTGCCATCGTGCAGTACCTGGCGGAGACGCAAAAGGCCGCGCTGCAGCAGCTCACGCAGCTATCCACCTACTCAACGCAAGAGTTCATGACCCTCGACGCAGCGACGCGCCGCAACCTCGAGCTGACGAGCACGATTCGCGCTGCCACAGTGCGCGGTTCGCTGCTGGGCGTGCTGGACGACACCAAGACGGCTATGGGGGGCAGGCTGCTGCGGCAGTGGATCAGCCAGCCGCTGCTGGACCTGACCGCACTGCAGCATCGGCAGGACGGGGTGCAGGCTTTCCACGACGACGCGCCACACCGCACCGCCCTGCGCGCCCTGCTCAAACGCGTTGCTGACATCGAGCGGCTCGCCAACCGTGTGGTGCAGCACGTGGCCAGGCCGCGCGACCTGGTGGGGCTGCGCGATTCGCTGCAGGTCGTATCCGAGATCATCCCTCTGCTCAAGGAGATGGCTGCCGAGCGGGACGCAGACCTGCCCGCCAATGCGCTCGATCCCTGCACAGAGGTCGTAACGCTGATCTCACAAGCCATCGCGCCCGATCCCCCGGCCACGCTGGCTGCAGGAGGCGTGATAGCCCCTGGGTTTTCCACCGAACTGGACAGCGTGCTCGGTGCCGCACGAGAGGCGAAGCAGTGGGTCGCCAAGCTGCAGCTCCACGAGCGCCAGCGCACGGGCATCAAGTCACTGAAGGTGGGCTACAACAAAGTCTTCGGCTACTACATCGAAGTCACCAAGCCGAACCTGGATGCTGTCCCCGACGAATACATCCGCAAGCAGACACTGGTCAACGCAGAACGTTTCATCACGCCCGAGTTGAAAGAGCACGAGTCGCTCATTCTCAACGCTGAGGAGCGCCGCGCTGAACTGGAAGGGCATATCTACCGCCAGGTCTGCGAGCAGGTGGCAGCCGCGGCCCCACGCATGCTTTCCACTGCGCACGCCCTGGCAGAACTCGACGTCTACGCCACGCTGGCAGAAGTGGCACAGCGCAGCCGCTACGTGCGCCCCACGCTCAACGAGGGCGACAGCATCAACATCGTCGGCGGACGGCATCCAGTCGTAGAGCTCACTCTGCACGAAGAAGCGTTTGTTCCGAATGACGTCCAGCTCTCGCCGCAAGAGACCATCCTGGTCATCACCGGGCCCAACATGTCTGGCAAGAGCACGTACCTGCGCCAGGTAGCGCTTATCATCCTGATGGCACAGATTGGCTCGTTCGTGCCTGCCGATTCGGCGGAGATCGGCCTCGCAGACCGCATCTTCACCCGCGTGGGCGCGCAGGACGAGATCAGCGCGGGGCAGAGCACTTTTATGGTGGAGATGGTAGAGACAGCCAACATCCTCAACCATGCCACCAACCGCAGCCTGCTCATCTTGGACGAGATAGGGCGCGGCACGAGCACCTACGATGGCATATCCATCGCCTGGGCAGTGGTCGAGTACATCCACAACCACCCCCGCCTGCAGGCCAAGACGCTTTTCGCCACGCACTACCACGAACTGACTGAGTTGGCCCGTTTCTTGCCACACGTATGCAACTATAACGTGGCCGTGGCTGAGGAAGGGGATCACGTGGTGTTCCTGCACAAGATCGTGCCTGGCGGCGCCGATCGGAGCTACGGCATCCACGTGGCCCAACTGGCCGGCCTGCCCAAACCGGTGATCCGCCGTGCCGAGGAAATCCTGGAGAACCTGGAGCAAGAAGTGCAGGGCTCGCCGGCTGGCGCGGTGCCGCGCCGCGTCACGCACGTACAGCAGTTGTCCCTGTTCCCGGGCAGCCATCCAGTGCTGGACGAACTGCAGGAACTGGACCTCCCCTCTATGTCCCCTTTGGAAGCCATCAACAAGCTGTACGAGCTGCAGGAAAAGGCCAGGGAATCATAGGGCTGCTTCGACCGCACGCTCGTGAGAGGCCGTCTGAGAAGGGGAAAAAGTCACTGCTCCCAGCGAGGCGGCATCGGACTAGCCAAGGTCTGTTCTCAGCTCGACCTTGCCACCGAAGTTGAGCATGCACAGGGTGAGCCGCGGCTGCTGGCCCAGCAGGTGCTCGGCTGCCTCCACGTAGCGCTTGGCCTGCTTCCGATAGCCCTGCCCATCCAACAAGGCTGTGAATTCGGCCTCATCCCGTACTTCGTCAGTCTTGAACTCGACGATGGTCCACGTGTCATCACGCAGATAGAGAGCATCCATAACACCGCTCTCTACGTGTCCATCCCTCATCAGACTGTATGGTACCTCATGCAGCCGCCGCTGGGCGCTGTCCATCTCGATGAACAGCGCATGAGCCCGAAAGCGCTGCAGGAGCCCCTGACTCTTACGAGCTGCATCATCCAGTTGACGGATATCAGTGATGCCATAACCCCTGGCCCGGGCCTTGGCCCAGCGTTCGAATGTGTCGTCCGGGAAGCGCCACGCGGCCAGCGCCTCATGTACCAGCGACCCCACCACCCACGCTGGTGCCCGAGGCCGTTTGACTACCGGGACTACTCGCCAAACCCGCCGTGGCGGTCTCCTGTCCCGCTCTCGTGTACGAGCGTCTACGTGCTCCTGCAAGAAAGACACGGGGTGCAGCAGAGGGGGTGGCAGAGGCACCTCAGGTGCAGGCTGCATCTGCCGTTCGCAAGATGCGGCCCGGCATTTCCATCGCGGTTCGAAAACAGTGCAGGCGACTGGAGTCTGGCCTATCTGCAGACTCGCGTGGATGGCTTCCGCACCAGTCTCATCGTACTGGACACGCGCACCTTCAAGCCCCAGCTCCTGCGAACCGGCCATTTGTGCCAGCCAACCTCGACACTTTCCGGGCATACCATCCGCCGTCAGCCCGATGCACCCGCTGAGAATCAGTCTCTCGCGGGCTCGCGTAGCAGCCACGTAGAGAAGCCGATCTGACTCTGCTGCATCCTTGTCGCTGTCACACGCCTTGCCCAAACGGTAGATGGCCGGCAGTTCCTTGTCATCACCCTTGAGTGGCAGCAGCACGCCCAAGTCAGGGTCAACCAGAACACCACCGCCGCCGCGCCCCTGATAAGTGACGTCACCAATGACCACCACTTGAAACTCCAGGCCCTTGGCCGCGTGCACAGTCATGATCTGCACAGCCCCTTCAGTCGTGGCACGCGCTTCGCCCTCACGTGTGCCGCTGTCACGCAGGCTGCTCACGTATTCGAGAAACTCCCCAACGCTCACGATGCCGCTGGCATGGGCATCAGCCAGAAGCTTGGCCACATTCCGCACTCCACGGCTCTGTCCGGCCTGGATCAGTGCCGCACGGTAGCCTGTAGCATCCAGGTAAGACTTTAGCAGGTCGGCGACGCGGGTTCTACCGACCTGTTCATGCAACTCGCCGACAATGCGGACGCAGCGCGCGGCTCTGGCACCCTCTATGGCAAGCAGTTCCTGTCCTCTCTCCCGCAGCACATCCCACAGAGCCACCGTCTCTTCCTGTTCACGGCGTTGCTGGCAGAGGGAATAGAGCGCTGCATCTGAAAGCGAAAAGGCAGGCGAGCGCAGCAAGCCAACCAGCGCCAGATCATCAGTCGGGTCTGCCACGGCTTCAAGCGCATTGAGCAGGTCGCGAATCTCCGGACGCTGATAGAAACCGCGCCCGGCAACGGTACGGAAGGGAATCCCGGCCTGATCCAGGGCATCCTCATAGGGTGCGAACGAGGTCGAAGCGCGGCACAGGATCGCCACCTCACCATAGTCCCCACCGTCGTCCTTCAACTCGGCAATCCGCTCCGCCAGCACTTCTGCCGCTCTGGCCAGTGCGCCACCAGACTTGGTGCCCACGGCCAGGAGCAGCTCAACATACGGAGCCTTGCCACCAGAAATGGGTTCCTCGCGATAGTGTCGCAGCGGCACGAAAGGCTCGGCCCAGGGGCGCGCTGGGTCTGGCTGCTCGCCCAGCACCGGACGGAGCAGATCATTCAAGCCGTTGACCAGATCACGATGCGCACGGTAGGATGTATCCAGCGCATAGACAAAGCCGCCTTCACGATCGATTCGCTCTCGTTCAGCGCGAAAGATGGTCACATCAGCCCCTCGAAAGCGGTAGATGGACTGCTTGGCATCGCCGACGATGAACAGTCTGCCCCTGTCCCCGTTCAGCAGCGCCACAAGGTCACGCTGGCGGCCATTGGTGTCCTGGAACTCGTCCACCAGGATGGCACGGGCTTCACCTTGCCAGCGGGCACGTACCGACCCGTTCCGTTGCAGCAGCGTTAGCGCACGCTGCTCCAGGTCATCAAAGTCGAGGGCGCTCAGCCCCTGCTTGAGCAGGTCGTAGCGTTGGCATGCAAAGGTGAACAGAGCACGCAGAGCAGGAACTGCTTGAGCCAGTTCCTCGTCCAGTGGCGTGAATGAGCCCTCGGACAAGGCGGCCTGTTTCCACACGTCGCGCAGGGTGCGCAGTGCATTCTTGACGTCGCGCAGTTGCTCCTGGCCCCCCGGCCAGGCTTTGCCACCGCCGCCGCTCAGGTTGATAGAACCCAGACGTGACAGAGACGCGATTCGATCCTCGAGCTGGCCAGTTGCGCCGTCAATCGCAGCCAGGGCGTCACGGCGCTGGCACTCGATTCTGTCGTCTGGCAGACGCGCAGCATTCTCCCTCAGGGTGTCCACAGCATCCAGCCACAGTGAGCCGCTCAGGAGCGCAGTGAGTGCCTCCTGCTGTCGCCCAGCGAGCACCTGGCGCCAGTGACCAGATACATCTGCAGGCAAGTGAGCGAGAGCAGCCGCTGTGTCGAGCCGCCGCTTCACCAGCCGGTCGAGCGTCAAGCGCAGGCTGCGCTCGCCCAACAGGGCGAACAATATCACGGCCTCTTCATTGTCCGCAGCCCAGGCCAGTGCTTCGTCTATCGCCTGCCTGCACAGAATGTTGCTCTGCCCCTCGTCCAGCACCTCAAAGCGGGGATCGACCTCCGCCTCGGCCGGGTGTGCCCGCAGGATCTCTGTGCACAGGCTGTGAATTGTGCCAATACGTGCTGCATCCAACTCGGCGTAGAGTCGCTGCCACCGCTCACGCTCCTCCGGCGCAACCGTCCCGCCTTCGTTTGCACAGGACTGCCTCAGGTAGCGGTCCATCGCCTCTCGCACCCGGTTGCGCATCTCTCGCGCTGCCTTCTTAGTGAAAGTGATAGCGATAACCGAACGCAACGGCAGGCTCTCGGCGAGCAGCGAGAGGTAGCGCGCTACAAGAGTCGAGGTCTTGCCCGTGCCAGCTCCCGCCGTGACCACAATGTCGTGGCCTCGCGCACGGATAGCTGGCTTCTGTTCGTCACTAGGGCACATCTGAAGGACGATGGGATGACACATTGTTCAACCTCCGTACCCGGATCGGTAGTGCCAGCAAAAGGCCGCTGCCGGACAGTATGGTGGACAGCCATTGCTGGGCGAGCAAGGTACAAACCGCCCTGCGCGGACCTGGCGCACTGTCTCCCAAGCTTTGTCCAGTGCAACTGCTATCGCGCTCGTTTTCTCCTTGCGCTGAAACCCGCTCAAGGTGAAGGGGCTGCGTTTGCAGTGCTGCACGTGCCAGTAGAAACCTTCAACGGGGTCCCCCAGCTTCAAGCCATCGCGTGCAGCCAGGGCATAGAGCGGCAACTGCAGCTTTTCCCCCTCAGCCACGGCCTTGTTCGTAAAGCCATATGGGCCGCCGGTCTTGTAGTCAATGATCAGCAACCGGCCATCGGATGACCGGTCCACGCGGTCAATGACGCCGTGGAGTCGGAACTGGTCTTTGTCATCACTCACGGTCAACGCCTGTGGCTCAAAGAAGCGCGCCTCGTAGCACGTTGGAACAAAGTCGGCCCCGAACTTTGCCTGGAGCTCAACCCGAACCGAGTCCAGCGCTTCAAGTGAGTGAGCCACGTTATCGAGTATCTCCTGGCGCGTCTGGGCCCACCAGGCGGTCTCACGGAACCCCTCACGGCGTGGTGCTTCGTCCAAAATGCGCCGTGCGACGGCCGGCAGTGCTGCCAGAAGCTGGTCAAGATTGGTTGGGGCAGTGACGCTCGGTGCCTGGTATACTTGCTCAAGGATACGATGATAGATGTTCCCCAACTGGCGGGGGTCCAGGCCTTCTGCCGGCTCCTCCCGTGGCTCCAGACGCAGGACATCCGAGATGAAGAAAAAGAACGGACAAGTACGATAGTGTTCCAAACGGCTGCTGCTCCACATGTGGGTGGAACCGAAGCGCTGACCGAACTCGCGGGCAAGCGAGGCCAAGTCGCCATCGAAGGGGCTTTTGTCAGTGCGCGCCCAGCGCAGACGGCAAAGCTCAGCAGCCAGATCCAGAGCTGCCAGGCGATGCGGATCCTTCTGCTGCACCCATTCCCGAACCTTGACGTACTCACGATGTGTAGCCAGGCTCTCCATCAGTTCAGGCCACGATGCCACCCGACCAGGTGAGGGCACACTCTCACTGCTGAGCTGCAGTGGCTGCGCATTCACCCGGTCACACACCTCCTCCCAGAAAGGAGAGGCCTGCCACATAGCTCCATTGTCCGCCAAGCGGGGGCGGCTCAGAAGCAAGCGATCTCGAGCACGGGTGATGGACTCGTAGAAATACTCGAACTCGGCGCTTCTCGTGGAGGATTCAAGTGGCAAGTCGAAATCCTCGCGCAATCGCTGCCGGTCAGCGTCACGCAGGAAAGGATCCTCAGACAAAGTAGCCGGAAACTCGCCTTCGGCAAGACCCAGCACCGCCGCTGCCCTGAAGGGGATACCCCGTGCCTGGGTCACATCGGCAACGAGGATCTCCTCCCGGTCAGAGTTGGCCGGCAAGTTATAGGTGGTCGCTTCGACGGCGCCGACCAACTCGCTGAAGAACCGCGCGAAATCCACGAGTTGGTCGCTCTCTACAGCCTCTTCGGCCCAAACCAGCCCCCGCACGACATCCTTGAGCGCTCTCAAGGCTGACACATCCAACTCGGCAACCATATCGGCAGCATCTTGAACACGATAGATAACCTGGAGGGACGTTGGCTCCTCGGGAAGAGGATGGCGAGCAGATTCTGACGCAGGATCAGAGCCGATAAGCCCTTCGAGCCACGCTGTCAAGTCGCGGTAGCGGTGTTTCCCCTGGGGCGGTGTCAAGCGTTGGACAAATCGCTGGAACTTGACCACCAGAGACTGGGATACAGAACTGTCCAGCGCACTGACAGGCAAGCCCTCCTCACGGTCATCTTGATCTGCCGGGGGTCGCTCCGCAAGAGCACGCAGCGTCTCTTGCCACTGGGAGAGCCCGCCGACCACACGCCCAGCGCGCGCAGCCACATCCAATGCCTCGGCATCACCGGGAGCGATGGCGATAGAATCTGGCGCATCTTGCGTGGGCCGCGCAGACCAATCGAAATAGGGGGAACGCCAGGCCTCGACGACCAGACGGCGAGGAAGAGCTGGCTCGGGATTGTCATTGCTCAGCGGCAGCATCAGCCGCAGCAAGTCCAGGAGCGCCGCAACAGCAGGGTTGGTCCGCAGCGCAAGCCCATCCAGTAGGCGCACCGGCAGCCCAAACTCGGCCGCTGTCTGCAGGATAAAGGGCCGATAGGGAGAAATGCTGCGGGCCAACAAGGCCGTATCGCCAGGGCGGAGGCCATCCTGCACCAGACGTTCCTTGAGCCAGCGCAGCGCGGCACGGACCTCCGTTGCACGATCCGGTGCTTCGAAAAGCTCGAGTGCGCCAGCTGCTTCCACTTTGGAAGCACCCCTGCGATACAGGCTATCTTCGAGATGTGCCAACACCGGCGCGTGTCGCGTGCTGCGCACGGGCAGCGCCACAGCAGCCACTCTCAGCGCATCCTCCAGCCGCTCGCGCGTTTCCTTGAAGCGGCGGTGAACCAAGGGCCGTTCGCTGCCATCGGCTGTGCCAGTCAGAGTGATGATCAGGTCACCGACGCGACCCGCCAATACGCGCAGCATCGCCATCTGCACCGGAGTAAAGTTGTCAAAGCCATCCACCAGGAGCAGCGGCCAATCACAAGCCACCGCAGGGGCCCGTTCCTCGAGCGCCTCAACAGCTAGCCAGCCACAACCGGCCCGATCGGCCCAGGATCGAAGCTGGAGATGTTCCTGGTAGGCGGTGTAGACCTGGACCAGCTCGCGCAGCCGTGGTTCGGCGCCTAGCGCAGTCACCGCGCGGCTCAAATCGTCAGGCTGGATTCGCGCCGCCTTCCACTCAGCAATCAACTTCTGCAGCACGTGAATGAACCCGGGACGATCAGTCAGCGGTGCATAGTGCGTCAGCACCAGACTGTCCACGATCGTCCGGATCAAACGATACTGGACTGGATCGCTCAGCTCGGTGTAGACCTCGCCTGCCGCAGTGAGACATTCCGCGTAGAGCTGGTCAAAGGTCAGCAAACGCACGCCAATGGCCCCACCGTCACGGGCAAGGCGACGTCGCCAGGCGCGCACGTGCAGGTGGCTGGGAAGACACACACGAGGAATGCAGCGCAAGCCATGGGATGCTTCACGCACGCGAGCCAGCACGCAAGCTGTCTTGCCCGCCGCAGCCGGTGCAAGGTAGAGATGGACAGACATAGAACCTCCATACTATGAGTGGCTGCCTCAACTCAAGAAAGTGTCCAGTGGTACGTCAACCGAACGGCCGTGGACGACGATGTCCACCAACGCCCGCATCAACGGGAAATCTTGCGGCGCAATGACGCCGCGCTCTTGCAGCCTGGGCAGTGCATCCCCCATGACCCGCGCGATTTCGGCGCCTTCCAGCGTCTCTCCCGCCATCATCTCCTGCGCCTCAGCAAAGGTGTGCCCCAGTCCCAGCAACCGCCCCAGCCGCATATTGCGCCCCCCTTGACACGTCACGTAGAGGTCGCCAGCACCCGGCAATCCGCAGGCAAGGGCGCGTGTCGCCCCTACAATCTGCAACATGCGGGCAATCTCGGCACACCCCTGGGCAAAGATGGCTGCCGCCAGGTTGTGCATGTGTGCACCTGCCGCATCTGGCTCACCGGCTTGCTCTAACAGCCCAGCCACCAGGCCGACGGCAAGTGCATACGCATTTTTCAGTGCGGCGCAGACCTCCAATCCCAGCAGATCAGTGGTGGTTCGTACGTGATAATACGGCGTGCGGAAGATCGCGGCTAACTGTTCGGCAGCATCGCGATCACGCGATGCAAAGACAACGCAGCTTGGGCGGCGGCCGGCCAGCTCCCCGGCAATACACGGCCCGCCGATAGCGGCCAGCTTGACCCAATCGCGGACGCTGCTCGGAAGCTCAGCGGCCAGCACGTCGGGCAGGATGATAGGATCGCCGTTCGGCGCGGCCTCCAGCCCTTTCGTCACCGCGATGATCAACTGCCCCGGCTGCAGGTAGGGCCCAATCGTTTGGCCAACCCAGTGCACGCCCATAGAGTTAACGCCGCTGACAATGACATCCACGCCATCCAAGGCCTCCCGCATCTCGTCCACGTAATAGGGCTGCACCGTGGAAGGGATTTCGCGTTTGAGGCGCGGGTGGTAGCGCCGTTCCTGGCAACTTTGGATAATGTCACCATCCAGGTGAGTGCCCACCAGCCGCACCACGTGGCCGTTATCCGCCAGCGGATAGGCGGTGGCCGTCCCCATCATCCCAGCACCGACAATTGCTATATTGGCCATCATGTTCTCCCTCGGGTCAAAGTTGGCCTCAGCCTCGCTGAGGCCGGATTTGTGCTCTCTCTTCTCCAGTCAATCATACCACACAAAGCATGCAGCAGGGAAAACTGCCCGCGTGTTGCACTCGTCTGTCAGGCCTCCCGACGGACACGCCTGCGGCTCGAAGCAGACAAACGATGAGCCACTAGAAGTTGAAACAGGGGCCAACGTGTGTTATAATGTGTCTGTCGTTCGCGGTAAAGGGCACGTCTATGGGCAGTATTCCGCCATAGAAAGACGGCTAGACGGGGTGAATCCATGATCTATCAGAAACTGTCCGTTCCCACAGACAAGATTGCAGAGTTCTGCCGCCGAAATCACATCCGCAAGCTCGCGCTGTTTGGCTCTGTGTTGCGCGACGACTTTGGCCCGCACAGCGACATCGATGTGCTCGTGGAATTTGACCCAGGCCACGTACCTGGCTTGATTCGTCTGGCTGGCATGGAATCGGAGCTTTCCAGGCTTCTCGGCGGCAGGAAAGTAGACATGAATACTCCTATGTGTCTGAGCCACTACTTCCGTGACCAGGTGCTCGCGGAAGCGGAGGTGCAGTATGTCGCGACATGAAGACAACGTCCGCCTTCGGCACATGCTGGAATACTCCCGTGAGGCTGTCTCTCTGGTTCAAGGTAAAACGCGCGCCGATCTTGGCACCGAGCGTGTGCTCAATCTTGCTCTCGTACGGCTGATCGAGATTGTTGGCGAGGCGGCCAACAGAGTCTCCATGGAGATGCGTGCTAGTCATCCAGAGATTCCCTGGGCGCAGATGACGAGCATGCGCAATCGCCTTGTCCATGGCTATGACTTTGTTGATTTCGACATCCTTTGGCAGACGGTGATTGAGGATCTGCCCGCATTGATCGCCGCGCTGGAAAAGATCGTCACGCCGCAGTAGGGGCAAGAAACCTAAACCAGCAACGGGACATCGCCACCGCTCAGCACACTGCGGCAGCAACAGGTGCACCTGTTGCTCGAGGGATCACCGTGCATCTTTATGTCAAGACCTGGGTGATTTCTGCCTGTCCTGGCCCAACTACTGTGATCCGCGCGGGGGCGTCGTCACCCTTGACTTGGCTCATGACAGACAATGGCAGTTGCATTGAGAACGAACAGGACGAGGACTGGCAAAATGACGATTCCCTCTAAACGAAGCCCCCCAACCTACCAGGTTGCTGGACAACTGGAACGATATGACCAACGTGATACGGTCTTTTCTCGAGAGCGGCTGGAGCCAGGCACTCCAGAGGAGGTCGCCTACCACAAGGCGTATCCGGAGCTGCGGGACATAGACCACCGTCTCTGGGTTGGCCTGCAGCGCTCGGACAACATGCCGCCTGCCCATATTGCCCTGGGCAACGCGGCGTTTGCCGCTGCCTTTGCCCTCGCCAGTCCTGGCGTCGTTGACGGGCCGCCCTCAGCGCGCAGAGTAGAGGTGGATCCCGCGCGCATGTCGCGCCGCACCAAGCTGGTAGCGCGCCAGTTTAGTGCCGACCTGGTGCGAATAGGCCCCCTGCGGCCCGAGTGGGTCTACACGCACCGCGGGGTGCGGCCCTACTTTGACGAGGCACCGCCGGGCTACAGCGGCAAGCACTGGGGTGATGAGATCTCAATCGCTCATCCACGTGCCATCAGCCTGGGCTTTGCTCAGAGAGTGGATGTACTGCGCACTGGCCCCAGCCCAGCTTCCGACCTGGAGACAGGCCGCGTCTACTCGTTAAGCGCGTTGACTGCTGTACACGTTGCCCACTACATTCGAGAACTCGGTTACTCCGCCCGGGCGCACCACGTGTACAACTATGGCATCATGGTTGTGCCAGTGGCTGTGGACGGAGGCATGGGCGAGTTGGGCCGCTGCGGGTACCTCATAACCAAGGAGTACGGCACCAACCTGCGCCTCTCGTGTGTGACCACAGATCTCCCACTGGAGGAGGATGCGCCAGTGGACCTGGGTATACAGGACTTTTGCAGCAAGTGCCTGAAATGTGCGGACGCCTGCCCGCCACAGGCGATACCGGCAGGCGAACCTGTGGTCGTGCGCGGTGTGCGCAAGTGGGCTATAGATCCGGTGCGCTGTCTGCTGTACTGGCGCGCGGAGGGGGCGGGTTGCCCTATTTGTCAGGTCGTTTGTCCGTGGAGCAGGCCGCACGCGCTCTTTCGCCGCCTGACTGCAGAGGTGGCGATGCACGTGCCGTCTGCCACGCGATTCCTGGTGTGGCTCGACGACGTGTTCTATGGCCGCCACTACCGTCGGCGCGCCCTTCCTGCGTGGGCACGTGACGATTTCACGCGCGAGTGACTGGAGCGTGTCAGTAGGCTGCATGACGTTTGAGTGGACGTCACCGCGGTCTGAGCGCGACAGGCGACCGCTACCTTTTTGCCATCCACGCCGTGCGTTGTCTCACGACCCGCCAAAAAGACCGCAGCGGCGATGAGATGTACAACTTGGTGCTCCATCCGGTGGAGGAAGAGGGCCTGCAGCCAACCATTCCGCATTGTGCGCCTGACATGCACACAGCACGCGGCATTGCACTCGGACTGCCTTACTTCTTGGAGCAGGGAGCAGGCATCAGCAGGGAGTTGCCTGACCGGCAAACGCGCTGCCGCGCGCGGCTGTTGGAGAGGTGCCAAAGAAACCGGTTTTTTGAGAAAAACCCGGTTTCTAGCGCAGCGGGACGCCCCGCGTGGGGACCATCATCCGGTAGCAGCCTAGCGTTCCGCCCCAGTCACAGTGAAGGCTTCGCGCACCTCCGGGCTGACATCCTCAGGCAAGACCACGATGAGATGGTTGCAAGCCCGCGAGCAACCAACGTAGACCAGAGGAACCAGGTCCGTCCGCCACTTGTCCATCTCCGCCAAGACAATCACAGCACTCTCCAGCCCCTTGAAAGAGTAGATGCTACTGCAGAAAACCTTCCCCTGTGACGGCGGCCAAGAGGCGCTCAATTGCAGAGATCCAGGAACCGCCTTGCTCCAGAGCTGGCTTTTCTTAGGCGACAGCGGACTGAGCACGGCAATCTCCTCAGGGGGGATATTGTCTTCCACGGTCAGTCGCTGCAGAATAGCCATCAAAGTGGGCCGCAGTTGTTGTGGATCGTCGTAGAATACCACTTCCACCGGACGACCAAGGGCACCGAGAGCAGCCGGGCGGACCTCGCCATCGTAGAATCGCGTGACCAATTGATGGATGTTTTGAGTGTTGCGGCAGTTTATGGTCAGAGGGTAAGGCGGTTGCCTAACAGGAAACGCACCCTGTGAGACATAGAGGCGCTGGTTGTCGTCGAAGAAGATGTAGAGGATACTGTGGTCAGCATCACGGAGCAAGGCCAGCAGCGGGACCCACCAATGTTCTTGGAAATCCTGTCCTTCGTCGACGATGATTGCATCGTAGCGGGTGTCCAGGGCACCCGTTGCCTTCAGCAGCGCCTCAGGCAATTGGTGCTGGAAGAAATCGTCGTCAGATTGCGGCTTCTCAGGTAACACAGCAGCCTGCTTAGCGAGCTTGTGGCACAGTTCGTGGAAGTGAACGATGTCAAGATTGGGGCATGGATGCAACCGCGCACGCAAGTCGGCGGCCAGGTTCTTGTTGAAGCAAGTGAGCAGGACACCGAAGCCCTGATGGGCAAGACGAGTGGCCTTTTCCGCAGCCAGCATTGTCTTGCCCGACCCAGCGCAGCCGCAAATGGCCGCCCGGCGCTGTCGGTTGAGTGCGTCAAGAATGACGTACTGTTGCTCGGTGAGACGGACGAATTCTTGTTGCTCTCGTGCCAACTGGCGCCACAGGGCCGGCCGCAGCTCCCAGACCTTACCCAGAAGCTCTATCAGGGCCGGCACCGCCTTTTCGCCAGGAGCGATGTCAACCTCGCTTTCCTGGCCGCGCCAATAGGCCAGGACTCCACTCACCCAGCCCGACAGATCGTCCAAATCAGTGGCATCAAGGACAATCTCACGCGGCTTGTCCAGGCCCAATAATTCCTGGCCGAGAACCACGTCGGGGAAGGCAACAGCATGGCCGATGTTGATACGGCGGCGCGGCACGCCCAGCATGACACCCAGTTGCTCCCCCAGGATGTATTTGCTGTCCTTCGCCTGGCCAAAGGGGGACATGATCGTGTAAATGTGGCCACTGGGATCAGTGCTCGTCCACTTGCCCGTGCCAGGGTCATAGTGAATGGTGCCACCCTTGGCTTCCAAGACCAGGATGCCCCGCTGGGGGTGAGCAATGACAAAGTCAGCCTCGCCGTCACGGGGCCGTCCCTTCTTGCCTGGCGACTGCCACGCCACGCTGTGAAAGACGGTGTAGTCATTGTCCAGCCCATCGCGGAAAGCGTCATAGAGTGTCCGCTCAGCGTCGCTCTTGGTGTCCGGACTGATCTCGCTAGGATACATGCACGCCATGATTTATGTCATCCTCCTTTGCTACATTCTTCTGTCAGTTGGTCCAACCGGGCTTTCTCGGGCCAGGATGCGCCGCCGCTAGCCGCGGCAGGTCAGGGCGCGCAGGCCACAAGACAGCACTCCACCACACCACAGCATGCTCTGCATGGCTGGCCATTTGCCACTACTTCCTGTTAAGCCAGAAATCAAACGACCTTCCAGGACAGAATATGTCTACCCCAACAGATGGTACATCAAGAAGGTTCTTCACTTGATGCAGTTCGTTCGCAGCGAAAAAGGCTGCGTCGCCCTCCTCCAGGACCTCCTCGCACCCATTTGAGGTTATGACCATCATCTGTCCCCTGATGACCACGCACACCTGTTCTTGAGGGTGATCATGCATCGGCGATGAGTGGTGAGGGGGTTTAACAAAGTACTCTACTGAAATGCTTTTCTCTTCACAGAGGCTTACTCTTTTCCAGTCCTTTTCCGGCTCGTAGCTCTCTGCCTCTCTAAAATGGATGACTCTCATCGTTTTAGCTCCCTTCGCCCGTCCTTCCAAGATGCGGATTCGTTCCGAGGAATTCTTGCGGCTCGGTCTCATTCTCACTGCTCAGAGCCTGTCTTCTCCACATCTCAGACTGTGCACCGCACCATCCTTCGCAGCAAGTATAGCGCCTTGTGCTTGCGCAGTCAATACGGAGAAGACACGACGGGGACAAGCCCCTATACTACGAATGCGCTTTCAGCGGAATAGTACGCAGATCACGCAACATGCGATGCAGCGCGCGACAAACCATAGGGTCTTGTTCGCCTTCTTTCCCTGTTTTGGCCGCCAAGACGAGGCGGGTAGTTCGTGTACCAGGAACGGGGACAAGCCCCTATACTACGAATGCACTTGCAGGAATGGTACACAAATCATGCAAAATGGGATGGACCGCGCGACAGACCATGAACTACTGTTCGGCTTCGTGTGCTAATTCCCTCCACGCAGAATATGGCTGAACCTCACACAGCCGTCTTGAACAATTACGCCATTTGGGATATAATTAGCTGCGATTATCGGACACGAAAAGAAAGGATTCGCACGACATGGAAATCGGCACAGTCAGGCAAGTTGACATCGAACAGGAAATGAAGACGGCTTATCTGGACTACGCCATGAGTGTGATCACCGCGCGCGCCCTTCCCGACGTTCGGGACGGGCTGAAGCCTGTCCAGCGCCGCATCCTCTACGCTATGAATGACATGGGCCTACAGCATGACAAGCCCTACAAGAAAAGCGCTCGCATTGTTGGTGAGGTGCTCGGCAAATATCACCCTCACGGCGACGCTGCTGTCTATGATGCCATGGTGCGTACGGCCCAGGATTTTACCATGCGCTATATGCTGGTTGATGGCCAGGGCAACTTTGGCTCCATAGACGGTGATAATCCGGCTGCGATGCGCTACACGGAAGCGCGCTTGGCGACCATTGCCGACGAATTGCTCGCCGACATTAACAAGGACACCGTAGACTTTATGGACAACTTTGACGGTACGCTGCAGGAACCTCGAGTACTCCCTGCGCGTCTGCCGAACCTGCTATTGAACGGCGCTTCGGGCATTGCCGTGGGCATGGCTACAAATGTGCCGCCTCACAATCTGGGGGAAATCTGCGAGGCGACGGTTTTCCTCATAAAGAAGTATCGGCGTATTGATTCCGTCTCTGTTGATAACCTCATGGACTTTGTCAAGGGCCCCGATTTCCCGACCGGGGGCACCATCCTGGGCATGGAGGGCATCCGCGGTGCATACGCCACGGGTAAGGGACGTATAGTAGTACGGGCGAAGACGCATTTTGAAGACGCGGGCGGCGGAAAGTCATTGATCATCGTCACAGAGCTTCCCTATCAAGTTGGCAAGGCCAGCTTGATTGAAAAGATCGCTGGGCTTGTGCGAGACAAGAAGCTGGACACTCTTTCCGACCTGCGTGACGAATCAGATCGCCAGGGCATGCGTATCGTTATCGAGCTGAAACGCGGAGCAGATCCACGCCCTACCTTGATGCAACTGTACAAGTACACACCCATGCAAACCACTTTCGGCGTAAACATGCTGGCGCTGGTTGACGGTGAACCCCGCGTCCTGTCGCTGAAAAGGATCCTCCAACTCTTCGTTGAACACCGCCGGAAGGTGATTACGCGTCGCAGTCGGTTCGAACTCGAACGGGCCAAGCTGCGTTCGCACATCCTTGAGGGCCTCAAAACCGCGCTTGATCACCTGGACGCGGTCATCGCAACCATCCGCAAGTCAAAAACCGCAGATACAGCCCTGCGAAACCTGCGGCGACAGTTCGAGTTAACCGAGATACAGGCACGGGCCATCCTCGACTTGCAGTTGCGCCGTCTGGCAGCACTGGAGCGTCGCAAGATTGAAGAAGAGTACGCCGACACCCTGAAGCGTATCGAGTACCTGCAGAGCCTGCTTGCCAGTTCGCGCAAGATCCTCAACCTCATCAAGAGTGAGCTGCAAGAACTGAAGGCTCGATACGAAGACGCGCGACGCACGCGCATATCAGAGAAGGAAGCGGAGGAGATAGGCGTAGAGGAGTTGCTGCCAGAAGAAGATGTGCTCATCGCCACCACTCGACGAGGTTACGTCAAGAGGCTTTCCGCCACGCCCTATCGGCTACGGGGCGGCACTAGGCTCTTCACCACAGGCAGCGGCGACCAAGTGCAGCATCTGGTGGCCGCTAACACCCTGCACAGCGTGCTCTTCTTCACTAATGAAGGGCGCTGTTTTACGATGAAGGTGCACCAGATCCCCGACTCTGCACGGCAGACGACAGGCATTCCGCTTTCCAACTTGCTGACCATGGAACCCGATGAAAGAGTCACTGCTGTGGTGGACGTACCGGATTTCAAGCAGGCTAGATTCCTGATCATGCTTACTACGCAGGGTCGGATAAAGCGCACTGCTGCTGAAGAGTTCTCTGCCAGGCGCCCCAGCGGCCTTACAGCCATCAAACTGGACGAGGGCGACGAATTGCGCTGGGTCATGTTGAGCCCCGGCAATCAGGAAGTGATCGTCATCACAGCGGGCGGCCAAGCGCTGCGCTTCAAAGAGGATGACGTTCGCGTAATGGGTCGCAATGCGGCCGGCGTGAAAGCCATCAAGCTGACCTCAGGGGATCGCCTGGTCGGTATGGATCTGGTGGAAGAGGGGGGGGCGTTACTCGTCGTAAGCGAAAAGGGCTATGCAAAACGCACACCCCTGACGGCATACTCCACGCACAGCCGCTATGCCAATGGCGTCGTTACATTTGCTACCAAGAATCTGGCGAGGACTGGCCACCTGGCCGCAGGTTGCGTGGTGCACGAGGATGATGATATAGCTATCCTACCCGCCAAAGGCGCGGCTCTCTGTGCCAAGGCTGGCGAGATCGCCCAGCAAAGTCGCTCCACACGAGGTACGGTCATTATGCCACTTAAGAGCACTGATGCGGTGCTCGGCATCGTGCGCCTCGCGGCCAAGCCCAGAACACCTTCCTCAGCGACCCAATCTCCGCCAAAAAGAAAGAAGGCGGCTGCCTCCCGCAAGCCCTCCACGAGGCCAAAGTCTGCAGCAAGAGCCAAGAAGGTCTCTACTCGCACCACAAAGGCCAAGAGCTCAACCCGAAAGACCTCCAAGAGCCGTGCATCTGCATCAAACAAGAAGCACCGCACGCGCTAGCCGAGACAAGGGGAAAGGCTGAGACAGGCTTATGGACATCAAAGCGCTGCTGGAAAAAGGTAGGGGACAACTGCTTGAGTTCATGCCGCAGCCAGATGCGGAAACGCTGGCAGAGACACTGGCAGCGTTCGCCAACGCCGATGGTGGCACTATCCTCGTCGGATTAGGCACTACGGGCATGCTCTTCGAAGGGGTCGAGCCTGAGCACCTAGAAGCACTGCTGCTGCGCGCGCAGCTTATGTGTCGCCCGCCCATCAGAACAGAATGGCGACAGCTTGATATCGGGCGCGGGACGGTAATCGCGATTTCCGTGCCCCACAGCCCAGAACTACACAGCCTCCTCGACGGACGGGTGCTGCTGCGCTCAAGAGCGAAGAACAGGCCACTGGGCGGTGAAGAGATCAGGCATCTCGCCTCTGCCAAAGGAGCTGGAGATTATGAAAAAGAAACGGCGCCCGGTGCTACTCCAGCCGACCTGGATGAAGGTATCATCGCCGAGTACGTGGCTAAGCGTCGCCTGCGGGGCCCTCGCGGCGAGAAGCTGAGCGGCACAGAGCTCTTGCTAGACAGCGGTGCCATAGACGCAGAAGGAAAACCAACAGTGGCCGGCTTGCTGCTCTTTGGACGAAACCCGCAGCCTTTGCTGCCCCAAAGCCGCGCCGTCCTGGTACGCTTTGCGGGCACGCAACCAGGCAGCCGTGACGGCCTCCCCGGCTATACGCGGCGGGAGGAGATCAGTGGGTCACTGAATCAAATCATTGAAAACCTCTGGAACATTATCTGGGAAGAGATGCGTCACGAGTCCGTGATCTCCGGCTTGAAGCGTGAGGAGCGTCCCGAGTATCCGCCATTCGCCGTGCGCGAGGCCATCGTCAATGCCGTGGCCCATCGTGACTACCGCATCTCGGGCCGGCGGATCGAGGTGCGCATCTTCCAAGACCGCATGGAGATCATTAGTCCCGGCGGGCTGCCTGGTCACATTACACTGGATAACATCGTAGAGGAGCACTTTTCACGGAACCCCCGGATTGTGAAAGGGCTCTTCTACTGGGGGCTCATCGAGGAACTGGGGCTGGGCATTGACCGCATGATTGACGAGATGATAAGAGCAGGCCATCCCGCACCACAGTTCGAGGCCCGCCCCTTCACTTTCAAGGTAACCCTGCGCAATGTACGTGAACGTCCCGTCAGCAAGTGGGAGCAGAATCTCAACGAACGTCAGATCAAAGCCCTCGCCTACCTGCAGGGACACGACCGTATCACAAACCGTGACTACCACAATCTGTGCCCTGACGTCACCCCCGAAACCCTGCGTCTGGATTTGGCGGATATGGTAGACAAGGGGTTGCTGCTTCGCATCGGCGCCAAGAAGGGCACCTACTACATCCTCAAGTAGACAATCCCTTTATATCCCAAGTATATCCCATATATCCCAAATTCGAGGGCATAATCCGTAAAATGAAGCCGCATCCTGTCATCCTCATCCATGGCCTGGGGGGCCGACCCGAAGACTGGCAAGTCTCTGGTATGGTAGACTTCCTCGTCAAAGAAGGTGGCTTCGACCCTCAGTTTGTTCGCCTCTTTGACTACGGGTACACAAAGACACATGGTATCCCCAAGTACAACTATCAGGGCAATATCGTTGATATCGCCCATCGCCTATCGGACGACCCTCACCTCATTGAAAGCTATCCCTTTCAAGTTGATCGTCTGAGCCGTGAGAGCACCGCTGCTGGAGGGCCTGAAAAAGTAGACATTGTGGCCTATAGCGTGGGCGGGCTCATCGCCAGGTACTATCTGGCCCGAGACAACCCAGATCACAATGGGACACACTACCGGGGACACGTCGGAACCCTGGTTGAGATAGCAGTTCCCAACCTGGGCTGTGACTGGCTGGCATTCTACGACAAGGTCTTGAAACAGTCGCGGGTTTGGCGACTCATCATGCTGCTCGACCGCCTGCATCTTTTGCCGGCTGACATCGCCCCAGATATATGGGCAGCGCGGGCGATGATAGCCCAAATGAGCATGCGTACGCTGGCGGCCGTGAACGAAGCACACGGCCAGCCGCTATCGCTGGAGAGCCCTGCTGCGTGGCAATTACGACCCAACAGCCTGTTCATGAAGTGGCTCAACCGCTCGGCAAAGACCCCCAAAGATATTCGCCACTGCTGTATTCATGGCAATTTCGTGCTTCAACTCGACTTGAACATACTGCGACGAAAGTGGAAACAGTGCTTTTCATTCGGGGATTTCGCCGTAACTGCCAAAAGCGCAACCACGATCCCTGGCGCCAGGCCAGTCCTGCATCGCTTTGAGAAACGTTGTCAGCTAACTGTGAGGGAGATGGACGCAGCTGCTCTTTTAGAGGATCAGGCGCTGCTCGAACCGCCACGCTATTCTCATGTGCGGCTTAATGACCAACCGGATGTGCAAAGAGCAGTGCTGGAGATGCTCGCACAGTAGTTGCTTGGCCACCTCGCGCAGTACGGACAGACCACTAACACTGGGGTCAAACAGCCCTATTGGGGATAGCGGACCTCCAGTCGCTGACATGAGCTCCCTAGCGGGGACGATGGCATGTGCGCGCCTCTTCAACGAACGCTCCGAACAGGCGTTTCATCCTGGGGTCATCCTCGACCAGGTCTTCTGGATGCCACTGCACGCCTACGATGAAGCGCCGGTCTTGGCACTCAACAGCCTCGATCACGCCATCCGGGGCAGATGCAGCCACGGCCAAAGCAGGGGCCACATCCTTTGCTGATTGGTGGTGGAAGCTGTTGACAGCCAACCGTCCAACGCCAACAACGTCCGCCAGACGGGTTCCGGGCCTCACCAGTACATCATGACCAAGGTAGTTGCGGGGATGGTCAGGATGAAAGTCGTGCCGCAACGCATTGGGAACTTGCATTGAGATGTCCTGGTACAACGTGCCTCCCAAGGCCACGTTCAATACCTGCAGCCCGCGGCAGATAGCCAGCACGGGCAGGCCATCGTCCACAGCGCGACGAACTAGCAACAACTCCACTCGATCACGAGGTGGATCAACACTCTTCAGCTTGGCCAAGCGTGTCTGGCCAAAACGCTGGGGCTTAATGTCACCACCACCGGCCAGTAGCAGGCCATCCAGCCGCTCACAGACGTCCAGCAGGGTTTCGTCGTCCTCGAGCAGCGGGATCAAGATTGGAGCGCCTCCCACAGCGCGCAGCACACGACAGTAGGTCTGCCTGACACAAAACCGGGAAAGGTACTTCGGGCGGCGCCTGTTGCTGTGACAAGGGATCCCGATGAGGGGACGCATCCGCTGCCCCTACGGAATCAGACGCAAGAACAGCGGCACGAAGGCGAGCGAAACCGCGGCGACTAACTCGACCAGGATGTTCAACGTGGGTCCAGCCGTATCCTTCAGAGGGTCGCCCACAGTATCCCCCACCACGCTGGCGAGGTGGGCCAAAGAGCCCTTGCCACCATGGGCGCCTGCTTCGATGCGCTTCTTGGCATTATCCCAGGCACCACCAGCGTTGGCCATAAAAATAGCCAGAAAAATGCCGCTGACGATGTTGCCGGCGATGAAGCCTGCCAGTGCCTCACGCCCCAAGGTGAAAACGATAGCAAAGGGAGAGGCCACAGCAACCAGACAGGGCAAGACCAGTTGCCCCAAAGCGCTCCTGGCAGCGATATCAATGCATCGCTGGTAATCCGGAGCAGCCCTGCCCTCAAGCAGCCCTGCAATCTCCTTGAACTGGCGTCGCACTTCTGTGACCATCAGCTCTGCTGCGTGGCCCACGGCGCTCAAGGTCATGGAAGAGAACAGTGCAGGCAGCGCGCCACCGAGCAGCATGCCAGCCATCACTCGCGGGTCTCGGATGTCCAGGCTCTTCACCATAGCCACTTCCGAATAGGCTGTCAGCAATGAGAGCGCAGCTGCTGCAGTCGCGCTGACTGCAAAGGCCTTCGCTATAGCCGCCGTGGTGTTGCCCGCAGCATCCAGGCGATCCGTGATACGCCGTATGCGGGGGTGCTGGCGTGTCATTTCAGCAATGCCACCCGCGTTGTCGGCAATTGGCCCATAAGCATCCATAGACAGTGTGATGCCCAGAATGGAAAGCAAGCCCACGCCAGAAAGCGAGATGCCGTAAATGCCCCAGGCTCTGTGGGAAAAGATCATAGACAAGCCCAGGATAAGCATGGGCAAAGCAGCGCTCCGCATGCCAACGGATAGACCGGCGATAATGGTCGTCGCCGCACCCGATTCACAAGATGCAGCAATCACGTCAACTGGGCGTCCAGAAGTAAAGTGCTCCGTAATCAGTCCGATAGCCACGCCTGCGACCAGGCCAGATGCCGTGGCATAGAAAGCGCGCAGGTCGTGCAAATAAAGCCGAGATAGCAGCAGTGTTCCCAGCAGCGCTACGACGGCGCTGATGACCATGCCCAAACGCAAAACCGTCTCCGGCCCCACTTTCTCCGATTGTGCCAGCACTTTCACTGCAACAACCCCTACCACACAGCCCAACAGGCCAATCACGAGAACACACAGAGGGAAGTATATACCTTTTTGGCCCAAACGAGCACCGAGGACAGTCGTTGCGGAGCCCCCTAGAATGAGTGCGGCAATGGTTGTATCCACGTAAGACTGATAGGTATCCGCTCCCATGCCCGCCACATCGCCAACATTGTCGCCTACGAGGTCTGCAATCACGGCCGGGTTACGGGGATCGTCCTCGGGCATGCCCACTTCAACCTTCCCCACCATGTCGGCCCCAATGTCAGCAGCTTTGGTGAAGATTCCACCTCCGATGCGAGCGAAAATGGCCGCAAAGCTCGCACCCATAGAGTAGCCGGTCATCACGGTCAACGGATTCGGCACCACCCGCAACAGCGAAAAAGTCAGATAGACTGTGGAAATCCCCAGAATACCGAGGCTGACCACCGTCATACCTAGAACAGCCCCACCTGAAAAGGCCACATCAAGTGCATGACCGGCCCCTTTACGGGCAGCAAAAGCTGTGCGGCCATTGGCCCGGGTGGCGATGTTCGTGCCGACGTAGCCTGCCAGCACAGACGTTACCACGCCAACAATGAACGTGAACATGATATACACGTCCAGCACCACTAACAAGAGAATGGCGAAAAAGACCGCAACCACAGCCATGATGCGATACTCGCGCCTCAGGAATGTCATCGCCCCTTTCTGAATGACTGCTGAGAACCTGGCAATCTCCGGCGTGCCAGCATCTTTGCTCAAGGTGATGCGGACCAGGTATACTGTGAAAACGATTCCCAGCAGTCCTGCGGCGGGGAAGAGATAAGCAGTTGAAGCAATAGGCATGACTCGTTGCTCTCCTCGTCGTTCCTGTTCAGTGCCGAAGCAAAAGGGTGTCCTTGGCAGGGGCAGCCAAAGGCTTAGCGCCCTGGCACGAAGAGCTGCAAGATTGAAACAAGACAGCCCGGCGCCGCCGGAGGTGGTGATGGCTGAAACGGCGTATCCAGGTACGCCTGATAGGCATCCGCACGGCCCTTGCCTTGCGCATTGGCATCCAGACCAAGGTCGTTCGCCGTCCTCATGAACCGCTCTCCAAGTTGCGTGGGAGTCAAGCCTGGAAAAGCTTCCAGCAACAGAGCTGCTGTGCCCGCGGCATGTGGTGTAGACATACTGGTGCCAGACGCCCGCGTGTAGAGCGCATCCACTGGCGCGCCCATACTGGTATCCTGGGCGCGACAAGAAACGATATCAACGCCAGGCATCAAAATGTCTGGCTTCATCCGTCCATCACTCGTGGGACCATGAGCTGAGAAGTTAGCAATGGCATCTTGCTTCGCACAGGCACCCACAGTCAGCACCTTCCTGGCACAACCTGGCGGGCCAACCGTGGAAGGCTGTGGGCCGTAGTTGCCCGCAGCCACACAAACCATAACACCCTGATCCACGGCCGCATCGCAGGTCACAGAAAGTGCATCTGAGCCATCACACGGTCCCATGCCGCCCAGGGACAGATTGATGACTTTTACATTTTGCTGCACCGCCCACTCCAGGCCGGCCATGACTTCGCTCATATACCCCGAGCCGTCACCGTGCAGCACCTTGGCTGCGTAGATGCGGGCCTCGGGCGCAATACCCTTGTACTTGTTACCGGCTCCGGCCGCAATCCCGGCCACATGGGTGCCATGCCCGTGATTGTCACTCGTCCCTTCACCCGTAAAATCCTCCATGGCCGTAATACGACCTGCAAAGTCCGGATGACCAGGATCAATGCCCGTATCCAGGACAGCGATTGGTACATTGCGCCCCGTAAAGCCAGTGGCCCAAACCTCTGGGGCACGGATATGGGTAGCAGAAGCGTCCAGACAAATGTGCACAGGCAGGTCCGGCCAGATGTGCTCTACTGTAGGATCGTCAGCGAGTTCACGAATCTGCTCGGCCGAAGCACGCATGGCTGCGGCAGGGACAAGGACAAAGTGGTGCGGCCTTGTGATACCAGCCAGAGGCCGACTGGCGAGGGAAACCTCCTGTCTGTATCTGATGATGATGCGGTGCTCATGCGGCGCCCCGGGAGCTCCCAGCGTCTCCGCTAGGCCAGCGGCTATTTTGGTGCGTCTCACGTCTTCCTCCCTTGTTTTGAGTGCTGGAGGTCCTGCTATTGAATGAAGACCTGGCGGTCTTCCTCAATCGCCTGTACCCACGGCTCCTTCTGAAGAGCTAATGCTGTCTCCCCTGAGCACGAAACAGCTACCGCCTTGATAAGGCTAAAGGACCGTAGTATCGTAACCCCCAATTCGGCCAGCCGTGTTGTTGCCTGCGACACGTCGCCTTCGACACGCAGGATCAGACGCACTGTGTCCTTTGGCCGCTTCCGCAACTTGCCCCGCAAAGTCCGCTTGATCTTATCCATCCTGACCTGCCACTACAAAAGCTACCGCATAGTCACGCGAATGCGAGAGACTGATGGCAAACTCCACCAGACCCAGCTTGGCGGCACGAGCTGCCGCGCGCCCATGTAGACGAACCAGCGGCCTGCCACGTGCATCAGCAAGCACTTCCATCTCGCACCACGACACTCCAAGCAATCCAGTTCCGAGCGCTTTCGAAAGCGCTTCTTTCCCCGCGAAACGCACTGCCAGTTCAGGCACCCGCCCCTTGCACAGTGTCAACTCGGCCCGAGTGTAGACTCTGTTCAAGAAACGCCCATTCCAACGTGAAATGGCCCGGCGGATGCGCTCAATCTCGATGATATCCACACCCACGCTGAGCATCAGGTACACTCACAAGGGTCGCCCATTTGCATCGTATCCCCGCCCGATGCAGCGATAAGTGAACCCCAGTGCCCTCATTCTTTCAGGCTCATAGATATTGCGGCCATCGAGAAGCACTGGCTGGCGCATAGACTTGACAATGCGCCCCATGTCCAGTTGCTTGAACTCGTTCCACTCCGTCAGCAGGATCAACGCGTCTGCGTCCTCGGCCACGGCGTACGCGTTGTCACAATAGGTCACGTCGTTCAGAATCTCCCTGGCATTGTCCGCTGCCACCGGGTCGTAGGCCTTGACCTGTGCCCCTTCGTGCTGCAACATGTGAATGATCTCGATAGAAGGTGCATCGCGCATATCATCGGTGTTAGGCTTGAAGGACAGGCCCAACACACCGATCGTCTTGCCGCGAAGGTTCCCCATGATCTCGCGCAGCTTCTGAATAACGCGCTTGCGCTGGTCGTAGTTGATCTCCATGACTGCGCGCAGCAGCTGAGGATGGCAGCCATGCGTGGCAGCAATATGAGCTAGAGCCTTTACGTCCTTGGGGAAACAGGAGCCACCCCAACCTACGCCAGCCCCCAGGAAGGCGTGGCCAATGCGTTTATCGCTGCCCATGCCCCGCGCAACCTCCCTCACATCAGCACCCAGAGCCTCACAGATATTGGCCATCTCATTGATGAACGAGATCTTGGTCGCCAGGAATGCATTCGAGGCATACTTGATCATCTCGGCAGTGCGCAGATCAGTGATAATAACGGGGGCCTGCAGCGGTGCATACAGCTCTGCGACCTTTTCGGCCGCTTCCCGGTTTGTACACCCTAGCACGATGCGGTCGGGATGCGTGAAATCATAGACAGCCGAGCCTTCACGCAGGAATTCTGGATTGGAGACCAGCGCAAATCCTACGTCGCTGACCTTGTGCTCATTGACGATGTCAGCCACCCAATCCCCAGTCCCGATTGGAACTGTGCTCTTGTTGACGATGATCAGAGGCTCAGCAAGACGCCTGGCGATTCCCTCGGTCGCCTGGTTAACGTGAGAGAGGTCTGCCTCCCCCTCGCTTCCGGACGGCGTGCCGACAGCAACGAAAACGAACTCCGCACCACGCAGCGCCTCGTCGTACGAGGTTGTAAAGTCCAGACGCCCAGCTTCGTAGTTGCGGCGGACTACCTCTTCCAACCCTGGCTCAAAGATCGGCAGGATACCCTTTTTCAGGTTGTCCGATTTCTGTTGGCTCCGATTCAGACAAATCACTTTGTTGCCAAGATCGGCCAGGCAGGCTCCTGTCACCAGTCCGACGTATCCCACACCAATGACGCAGATATTCTTCATTCTTCAGGCTTCTCCTTCACACTACAATAGAGTCACAGAACCCCATTGTGCTGACAGGTCTTGTGTGTGTCCTCAATGCTTCTTCAACGGCATATGTCCGCGCTCGACCACGGAGTCACAAGTGCAGCACAAGCATCGCCTTACGTCAACAAAGTGCGGCCCTGACCGACATACTAAGGCCAAGGCTCAGCCACTATATCACAGATAGCTTGATTGTCAAAACTTGGTCACCTAGGGTTGTTTCACTTCCCTCTAGCATCCTCCAGAACCATACACGCCAACGCCTGCCCCATCTCCACAGCATAGTTCGAACCTCTATCCCATGGATAGACGTGGCTCATGCTGGCGAAATATAACCCAGGCACGGGTGTGCGCACAGGCGGTATTTGCCTGGAATAGTTCACAGGCACCACTGGTTGGGCATACTTTTCGCGGAACAGCCAACTCTTGCGCACCCACGACGGATCAAATGCCGGGTTGAATGCAGTCAGGCTGGGCAAGAACTCCTTCAGCAGTTCGTCCTTGCTCATGCGAAAGTACCTGTGCTCAGGCGCTGGATAATCGCCCAGGTAGACAAGGTAGTCACCGCCATAGTGCTCGGGTGGCTGATAGTTTGTATGTTCCACAAAGGCCAGGAAGGGAAACTGCCCTTTGGGCAGATTAATCCAGTAAAAGCTGGCAGTAATGGGCTGTTCGAGAGCCAGAACTAGTGTCAATGCGCCAAGGGAGCGCAATCCTCGTATCTGCGTCAGGTAGTCTTCAGGCAGACTTGGCGCCAAACGCAGCATTGCCGACGGTGAGACCGTGGCCAGAACCGCATCGAACTCGTGCACCTCGTCTGGCACGTGCAGGCGAATCCTTGGCCCAGAATCATCCACCCGTGATACAGGTGCGCTCAAGTGGATGACGCCGCCCTGAGCTTGCACCTTCTCTACCAGGGCGTCAATAAGAGTTTGATAGCCTCCAACGTAATAGCCCAGACGCGGCGTACGCTTATGGATGCGCGCCCAGAACCAGGCCATGTTGACCTCGCGGTAGTAGTCTCCAAGTTTGCCAACCAACAGCGGCTCCCAAAGCATTTGGTAGGCACGCAGCCCGATGTAGCGGGGCAGCCACTCATGTGCCGTCACCCGCTCCAACGGCTGCCAGTTCCTCGATAGGCGCAGGTAGAGGGTCACCAGACCAACGCGTATCTTGTCCAGGAAAGACAGGTATGGATAGCGGAGCACAGCAAGCGGGCTGTCGAAAGCGTTTATCGTGCCATTTTGCCAGATGGCCGTAATGGGCCTGGGGAAGAAGATTCTGTCACCGAGGCCAAGCTCACGACTAAAGTTCAGAACAATGTGGTCGGAGGCGAACAAGTGGTGATAGAACTTTTCCAGAGGCCACTCCCAACGGTCATCTTTGAACGTCCCGGCCAAGCCTCCGGCCTGTGCTGCTTGCTCAAAGATGGTCACCTGGTGACCGGCCTTGCCCAACTCGTAGGCCGCTGTCAGACCAGTGATGCCGGCGCCAACAATGCCAATCTCCATGCTTTAGTCACTCCAGTTCACGTCATGAGAATAGGGCGCTGTTCTCCGTACACGAACAACACGAAGGCCTGCCGCAATACACGAGTTCTTCCAGAGTTTTGTGCAATTCGGTTTCATTCGTGCCATTCGTGTATATCGTACTCAGAGGAACTTTCGCGGGCATTTGTTCACCACCACGGACTACTGCCCCTCTTCTGACACCATGCCGGCCAGGATTCTCTCCATAGCCATAGTGTGACTACATACGCCTCGTTGGGCGAAAAACCTGCAGCCACACTTCCAAGCACCACTGTCGTAACGAACAGTGTAGGTATTGTGATCGCCCCTGAAGACCACCTCAAACTGCGAGAACCGCACGCGATCCTTCTCCTCAGCGTACCGTCTCGCCTTCTCAATCTTGCTCACCATTCCTGAGTCCATATGTCCTCCATTAAGCTCTCTGGACAGTGACCTCCAATACTTCCGAAGTCTGCCAGACTTCGGAAGTGTTCAGTGCACGAGTACTAGAGCCGTCCCAAACGCTCCTTCACGAGCTGGATGCTCTCCATAGACCAAGGATCAACGTCGTAGAGCATCGCCAGATAATAGCTGACATAGTCACCCAAGTGGACGGTTGACAGCATCTGTGCCAGCGCGCTGTGTCCACGTGCTTCGACCGTGTCACAAGCGAAACCGTGCTCCTGCAGCAACTCGCGTGTAATATCAAAGCGCAAAAGCACCCGCGGATGGTTCAACATGGAAGTCAGTATGACCACGTGCACCGAGTGTGGCAGGCCAGGTGGAAAAGGATAGCCCGCCACAGTGTTGTGAGTCAATTCGGGCAGCACATCAAACACGCACCAGGACTTGGCATTCTCATTGAATTGCCCCTTCCAGCGACGTGCAACTTCACTCAAGTGTTCCGCTCCATACACTACTGGCAGCCGCTGGTGGAGCTTCATGGCCAGTGACTTTGCGGCGTTCTCGGCTGAGGGAACCGACTCCTTGATCTCCGCCTGCCACTGCCACATCACGGCCACTGCCTCCGCCACGTCTGCTGACTTGTCACTGACAAAGCCTAGGCACTGCATGATCCCCAGCAGGTACATTAAGGAGTAACCGACCGCTGCACGCGGTTGTGTCTCATAGTGAAACAAGCACAAGGGCAAGTCCTGTTCGCGAGTCTTGCGCGCCAGTTCGCCACCCGTCGTGATAGACAGTACCCGTGCCCCGCTCCGCAGTGCATTGTCGAAGCCGAGCAGCGTTTCCTCAGTGTTACCAGAGTAGCTGCAGGCGATTACCAAGGTGCGCTGGTCAACGAAGGCCGGCAAGGTATAGTCGCGATGCACTATGATGGGAACAGGACATTCCTGTACCAGCAGCGTACGCAGCAGGTCGCCACCGATAGCTGAACCACCTATACCAATGATAACGACCTGATTGACTTTGCGGTACTCGTCTGGCAACTCGAGGTCACGAATCCCATTCCACCCGTCCTCGCACTGCCGTGGTAACCCAGCGATGCAGGCCAGCATTCCCTGTTGATCCAGTGCTGCAAAGTCCAAAGGGGCATCCAGGTCAAGCATCCGTCCCTCCCCCAGCATCATTGTGGAGTAATGTTCGCGCTGCCAGGCTGTATACGGCACGTCTGCGCCAGTGCGCCTTTTTGGCAACCTGAGCAGCAGCGTCACGCCGGCTCATGCCACCGGCTATCAACTCAGCCAGAACTTGCCGCACGCGGTCCTCCTCCCAGGCAGGTTCTCCTCGACTTGGCGCGCCAGCAAGCACCAGCGTGAACTCCCCGCGCGGCGGAGTCTGGCTAAAGCGAGTGATTCCTTCGCTGACTACTCCACGCCAGACCTCTTCATACATTTTTGTCAACTCGCAGGCAATTGCCAACTGCCTGTCGCCGCACACTTGATGTATGTCTTGCAGTGCGGCCAGCAGGCGATGCGGAGACTCGAAACAGACAATGGTGCGCAGCTCATCCCGCACCGAAGCCAGCAGCCGCTGCCGTGCAACGCGACGGCGCGGGAGAAAACCGAGGAACACAAAACTGTCGGTGGGAAGGCCCGATACAGCGAGAGCAGCCAGCACCGCGGAGGGCCCCGGCACGACGACGACGGGCACGTCTGCGGCGACAGCGGCCTTGACCAAGCGATATCCAGGATCCGATATGGCCGGCATCCCGGCTTCCGAGACCAGGGCTACAGCCTGTGTCTGCAGAGCGCGCAGGATTTCGCCCTGCCGGGCCAACTCGTTGTGCTCGAAGAAACTAACCATCGGCGTGCTGATCTCATAACGAGCCAGCAGCTTGGCCGTCGTCCGCGTATCCTCAGCGGCGATTAGCTTCACCTCGCGCAGCACCCGAAGCGCACGCAAGGTGATATCTTCCAGGTTTCCAATCGGAGTCGCTACCACGTACAGCATGCCCATCAAACCCATTATAGCGGAGAATCCGCAGCATGTCCAACGCAGAGTTTGCACAGTCAGACAACGCTTGCGGAAACTACGAAGCGGCTGTATAATCTCAATTGTGAGTTGCATAGCTGCAGGGTTGAGATTATCCTGCCGCTGCCTGCCACAAGGAGGACGATCACGAACAATGCACGAACTGCGTGAGAGAATCGCACGTGAAGGACGCAACCTGGGACGAGGTATTCTCAAGGTTGACAGTTTTATCAATCACCAGGTTGATGCCCGTCTGATGATGTCCGTGGGACGCGAGTTGGGCCGACGTTTCGCCCACGCTGGTGCAAGCAAGGTGCTGACTGCCGAGATCTCCGGCATCGCCCCAGCATTGACCACAGCCTTGGCTCTAAACGTGCCGGTCATTTACGCGCGCAAGACCAAGCCTATCACCATGCCCGAGAACGCTTACCGTGAGAAAGCGCCATCACACACCAAAGGGTGCTTTGTGGAATTACTAGTTTCCCCTGAGGTGTTGCGACCCGATGACCAGGTGCTGATCATTGATGACTTTCTCGCCACCGGACAGACAATCTCGGCACTTGCACGTCTGGTGAAACGCAGCGGCGCTACCCTGGTCGGCATCGGGGCAGTTATTGAGAAGACCTTCGAAGGCGGGCGGGCGCTTCTTGTGTCTCAATTCGAGGTGCCTGTTGAAGCGCTTGTCTCCATTTCCGACATGAGCAATGGCCGTATTGTCTTCGGCGAGTAGCGCGAGGTGAGGCCGGTGACCGAAAACCTCCCTGATAGCCAGGATGAAGCAATCGCCATATTGGATTTTGGATCTCAATACAGCCAACTCATAGCCCGACGCGTGCGTGAGTGCGGTGTCTACTGCCAGATGTTCGGTTGCAATGCAGAGCAGGCAGTGGTTGAAGCCCTTGCGCCGATGGGCTTTATCCTGTCTGGTGGGCCAGCCAGCGTCTATCAACACGGTGCACCGCACTTACCGGCTTACGTGCTCAAACAAGGCAAGCCCATCCTGGGCATCTGCTATGGCATGCAGCTGCTCACCCACGAATTAGGAGGTCAGGTGGCCTCAGCCACACTGCGTGAATACGGGTCCGCTGACCTGACAGTATCCGCCCTACCCGGTCTCCTCTTCCGCAACCTGCCCGCGAATCTGCACGTGTGGATGAGCCACGGTGACCAAGTGCAGACCCTGCCGCCAGGATTCCGAGTGCTCGCCAGCACCGACAACGCACCCATTGCTGCCTGTGGAGATGCGCAGCGCCATATCTATGGATTGCAGTTCCACCCCGAAGTCATCCATACTCCACGCGGTGTGCAGATTCTGCGAAACTTTCTCTACCACATCTGCGGTTGCCGGGGCACGTGGCAACCCGCTTCGTTCATAGCCAGTGCGATCGCCTCCGTACGCAGGCAGGTGGGTTCTGGCAGGGCGATTTGTGGTCTGTCCGGCGGCATTGATTCGACTGTTGCGGCTACCCTGGTCCAGAAGGCAATTTGTGACCAGTTAACCTGCATCTTCGTTAACCACGGTCTGCTGCGCCTCGGCGAGGCAAAGCATAACCTGGAGTCATTCCGCAGGCACCTGGGCCTGCGCGTAGTCTACGTAGACGCATCCGACCGTTTCCTAAAAGCGCTGCGCGGAATAAGCGACCCGGAGGAAAAAAGGCGCATCATCGGCCACGAGTTCATTGGCGTGTTTGAGACAGAGGCGCGCAAACTTGGAGGCGCAGACTTCCTCGTGCAGGGTACGCTGTACCCGGACGTCATTGAGAGCAGTGGCGCGCACACCCAGGTCGCGGCCCGAATCAAGACCCACCACAATGTGGGCGGCCTCCCCAAGGACTTACGGTTCAATCTCATCGAACCACTCAAGTACCTGTTCAAGGACGAAGTACGCCGCATAGGTGAGGAACTAGGGCTGCCGCAGGAGATTGTGCACCGCCAACCTTTTCCCGGCCCAGGTCTGGCGGTGCGCATCATTGGCAAAGTCACCAAAGAGCGTCTGCACATATTGCGTGCTGCGGACGCCATCGTCACGGCCGAGATAGCATTGGCTGGCCTGGATAGAGACATCTGGCAGTACTTTGCTGTCCTCACGCCGATCAGGACTGTAGGCGTAATGGGCGATGGGCGCACCTACGGCAACGTAGTGGCCGTGCGCGCCGTGGTCAGTGAGGACGGCATGACAGCAGACTGGGCGCACCTGCCTGCCGATGTGCTGACTCGCATCTCGAGCCGTATCGTGAACGAAGTTGCGGGAGTGAACCGTGTCGTCTACGACGTCACCAGCAAGCCACCCTCCACCATCGAATGGGAGTGAGCGATGGTCAAGGTTTTGCATTTCGCTGACCTGCACCTCGGCGTGGAGAACTATGGCCGTCCAGACCCTGCAACCGGTCTGCACACGCGTCTTTTGGATTTCTTGCGTTCCTTCGATGAACTGGTGGAATATGCCCTGAAGGAAGCAGCAGACCTGGTGCTCTTTGCCGGTGACGCCTACAAGAGCCGTAATCCCAATCCTACGCATCAAAGAGAGTTCGCCCGGCGCATACAGCGCCTGGCCTCAGCCAACATCCCGGTATTCCTGTTGATTGGTAATCATGACATCCAAAGCACTTTGGGGCGCGCGGACACACTGGACATCTTTGCCACCTTGGAGGTGCCCAACGTCACCGTCGGCAGAGTGCCTGCCACGCACCGTATTTCCACTCGCTCCGGACCTGTTCAGATAGTGGCACTACCATGGATCGTACGGAGTCATCTGCTCAGCCGCGAGGAGTACAAGAATCGTCCTCTCTCTGAGATTGAAGAACTGACCCTAAGCAAGCTGGAGACCATCCTGAACACTGAACTGGCCAAGCTAGATCCTGACTTGCCGACCATTCTGGCGGTTCATGGCGCTGTGCAAGGGGCTACTTACGGATCCGAAAGAAGCGTCATGCTGGGTCAGGAAGTTGTGCTGCCCCTGAGTCTCCTGAGAAATCCGGCCTTTGATTACGTGGCTCTAGGACACATCCATCGCCACCAGGAACTTGACCAGAACCCACCCATCGTCTACAGCGGCAGCTTGGACCGCATTGATTTCGGGGAGGAGAAAGAGGCAAAAGGCTTTGTTGTCGCAGAAGTCGAGAAAGGCAAAGCACTGTTCAAGTTTGTAGAGCTGACAAGCACTCGACGCTTTGTCACTATTGGAGCGCAGGCAGACGGCGCTGATCCCATGGCCCAGGTTCAAGAAGCCATCGCAGCTTGCGATGTCAAAGATGCTATCGTGAGATTAATCATTCATACCACAGCCGCCAAGAACCCTCTGCTGCGAGATAACGAGATTCACAGCCTGTTGAGCGAAGCATTCAAGGTAGCCACCATAGTCAGAGACGTCAAGCGCACATCGCGTCTACGTCTGGGCAGCGATCAAAGCGTAGAGCAGATGACGCCACTAGAAGTATTGGAAAGATACTTTCAAGTACGTCAGCTAGACAAGGAACGCACCGACAAGCTGTTGGAGTATGCACGACAAGTCATGAGCTCAGACGTGTACAAAGGGAAAGACTGACGAAAGGGCAGAATAGTGACAATTGTCCCGATATAGGTTTCTCCAAGGCCATTATGTCAAAGTGACGTTGTAGTACTATTATGCCGGGGGATGGGATTCTCGTTCACATCCCTGTGCAACGGCCCTTCTATGGACCCGTGGCACTCGCTCATTGACTCGGGCACCTTCTTGTACCTGTGGCTGGCTTGACGAGGCTACCCGGCGCTTCCGATGGAAAAGGGGACTGCAATGAGCACAAGACTACGAACACTCGTAGACTCACTCAGCATCGTAGATGGCGTCTGGCAAGAAAAGCCCAACAATCTGGGCGTCATCGAGCGTTCTCCCATTATCCCTGCCAGGCGTGGACGGGGCAACCTCTATGTACTGGTGGAGACCGTAGGGAGTTTTCCAGACCACGCTCAGATCCAACGGCAGATCATAAATGTTGCACAGGAGTACTATCGCACATCCCGCAGCATCACAACCGGCATACGCATGGCAATAAAGGCTGTCAATGACTATCTGTTTGAGGAGAACCTCAACGCTCCACGCAAGCAGCGCGGTATCGCTGGCGTAACTTGCATGGTGCTGAGAGATCAAGACGCCTACATAGGACAGTTGGGCCCAGCGTTGCTCTACCACGTTGGGAAAGAGGAATCCCAACGCTTTCCGAAGGAGTCCACTTGGCTGAGTAGCGAGAAACTGCAGGATGTAGACATCACTGAACACCCGCCCTTGGGACTCCGTCGGCACGTTGAGCCAGAACTGCTTCACCTGTACATGCGAGAAGGTGACGTCTTCATTCTGGCTTCCACCTCATTGGTCAAAGCCGCAAGCGACGACGAGATAGTCAGCGCGGTCATCCATCGCGGTGTACATACTCTGCGCGAAAACCTGGAACGTTTGGCCCAAGGGCGCGATCTATCCGTGCTGATTGTCGAGGTACTGCGGGCTGATCAAGCACCAGCACCAGAGGAGAAAGCACGCACCCGTCCAATCGCTGAAGAGCGGCTCAGCTTGCGCGCCAGGGTATCCTCTGTGCTTCGCGGGCTGTTCCTCCCGGCGCCGGAAGAAGGATTCGAAGAGGAGGAAGAGTTCGAGGCGGAAGAAGAAAAGGAAAGGTTTTCTCTGGCTATTGACCTCAAAGGCGCTGCTGAGTCAGCCTGGCGCACTCTGACCAGACTCGGTCGGGGGCTAGTTGCACTGCTGGTACGCATGCTGCCAGAGGCTGAGCCAAGACAACGCACAAAACCGCGTAGAGGCAGGGGGGTAATCGCCGCACCTGGAGACAAGAAATGGCTGTGGCTCGCTTTGCTGATACCGTTACTGGTCATCGTGCTCTTTGCCCTCGCCCGCTACCAATGTGGGCGCTCGCGTCAGGCACATCTCACACAGCTCCTACAAGCAGTGCAGGACGCCAAGGCCAGCGCAGAAGCAAGCCCTGTTGCAGCGGACAAGCGAGCCAGTTTGCGCCAGGCGTTAACCCTGCTTGACGAGGCCCTGCAATTGACGCCAGAAGATGAGCGCCTAGTAGTGGACCAGCAAGAAATACAAAAGCAACTGGATAGCATAAACCTCGTATTCAGGGTCTTCTACTTTGGTGAATTGAAAGAGTTTCCTGATACCGAAACTGCCAAGTGTCAGTTGAGCACAGTAATCGTGCAAGGCATAGACGTGTATGTGCTTGACCTGGGAACGGATCGCGTGTACAAATACCTGCTCAACCAGAACAGAGACGGCCTGCAAGCCCTGGAAGGCGAACCTGCTTTGCTGCGCAAGGGGGATCAGCGTGGCGAAGCTATCGTTGACGAATTGCTGGACATTGTTTGGGTAGAGGCAGGCGGAGAGCGGGGAACGAGCAATCTGCTCATATTGGACAAAAAGGGCCATATACTGGAATACGACCCATCGGCAGATTTGAAGCTGCTTCCCATAGCCGACAGCAGCACATGGCGTGGGCCCGTGGCTGCGGCAGCGTATTACGACAACCTTTATGTGCTCGACCCTCTCGCCAATCGCGTGCTCAAGTATCAGCCGACGGGCACTGGTTATGATTTGCCTGCCCTTGACTATTTCAAAGCTGAGATCAGCGCCAATGTAAGCAATGCGGTGGACATGAGCATTGATGGCAACGTCTACGTGCTGCATTCCGACGGCACTATCTCAAAATACCTGGGCGGCGCCGACGTTCCTTTCCCTCAGAGCAACCTGGATGAGCCACTGAAAGCGCCTACCTGTATTTTCGCCTCTGGTTACCTGGAGCAAGAAGGCTACATCTATGTCGCCGATGCAGGGAACCAGCGTGTTGTCCAGTTCAACAAGGATGGCGAGTTCGTCCGCCAACTCCGCAGTCGGGAGCCGGAGTACATGGACGAATTGAGAAGCCTGTTCGTTGATGAAGCAGCTAAAAAGCTCTACCTCGTCAACGGCAGCAAGCTGTACTTGGTGAACCTACCTGAGTGAAGTTCAGTAGTCCCCCTTGGTTGGCGACCAAAGTCGCTAGTACAAGCAAGTAAGGACCGGATGTCACTGATATTAGGCCTCGAAACTTCGTGCGATGAAACAGCAGCAGCCATAGTCGCAGACGGGCGGGAGATCCTTTCCGATGTGGTGGCCTCGCAAGTTGAACTGCATCGCCAATATGGTGGGGTCTTCCCCGAAATGGCGTCTCGACAGCATGTTTTGGACATCGTGCCTGTCATCGAAGAGGCACTACAGCAAGCTGAAACAGAATGGGCAGCGCTGGATGCCATTGCCGTCACGCGTGGACCTGGTCTGGTCGGTTCGCTTCTCGTCGGCGTGAACGCCGCGAAAGCTATCGCCTGGGCCAAGGGATTGCCGCTCATAGGCGTGAACCACCTCGAAGCTCACCTATACGCGAACTGGCTCTTCACCCCTCGTAGCGGAATCGGCGACGAAGCGTCTGGTAAAGGGGCTAGAGACGAGGCCTCCAACAACAGCATTAGAGACGCGGCGACACCATTACCAGTCCCCAGGTTTCCACTCATCTGTCTGATTGTCTCCGGTGGGCACACTGACCTCGTGCTGATGACCGCTCACGGACAATATCGCGTACTTGGTCGCACCCTTGACGATGCAGCCGGAGAGGCCTTTGATAAGGTGGCACGACTTCTTGGCTTGGGCTATCCCGGCGGGCCCGCAATCCAGGCCACGGCGCAGGATGGCAATCCGAGTATGTTTGATTTGCCCCGCGCCTGGCTCAAAGGTAGCTACAATTTCAGCTTCAGTGGCCTCAAGACTGCCGTGCTGCGCATTGTGCAGAAATACGAAGGATTGGGTAAGCAGCCCTCAAAGCAGAGCGCAAGGCGGGTGACCCATAGGGCTCGAGCCCTGCACAAGCTGCCATCGGCCGACCTGGCAGCCAGTTTCCAGGCGGCAGTGGTGGACGTTCTCGTAGAAAAAACGAGACGCGCAGCGGAGGAATTCCACGTCGAAGAAGTCCTGCTCGCAGGGGGAGTAGCCAGCAATACCCTGCTACGCCAGCAAATGATGGCCAAGCTAAAGGTACCAGTGCGCTGCCCGCCACCCGAACTATGCACGGATAATGCAGCCATGGTAGCTTCAGCCGGCCACTTCAAGAACATCGCCGGAGAGCGGGCCAACTGGGATCTCGATGTGCAGCCCCGCCTGGCCTTGAATTGAACCTATAATGGGCAACTAACTGATTGAGAGTTGTAGAGTACAGGAGTTACGCAATTGCCTTGCATAAGGGCAGATTCTACGGCACCTTGTCTAGCCGCCAAGGCGAGAGAGCACGCCGCCCCGTCGAGGGGATGCCGGGACGCTTCGCAGCCTCGCCAAGTCGATGGCGGGACGCTTCGCAGAGAACGCAGAGACTTCGTCCTGAAGGACTCAAGTCCGAAGGATCTCTTGATCTTCTCTCGGCCCTCAGCGTTCTCAGCGTCGTTCACCCCGCCCGATCGTTCATCCCGCTTGACGGGACGGGGGTGAATAAGCTCCAACCGCGCAAGTCCCAGGGGTAATCTGAAATCGCTGGTAAAGGCTTCTTTCGAAAGGTATATGAGCTGGTGAAGCAGGTGCCAGAGGGCCGTGTCGTGACCTACGGGCAGATCGCAGCCGCACTCGGCGATATAAGGCTCGCACGGGTTGTAGGCTGGGCTATGCGTGCCTGCCCGCACGATGTCCCCTGGCACCGTGTGGTCAACGCTCACGGCGGGCTGAGCACCAGCCCCAAGTATGGCGGTGTCAATGTCCAACGCGTACTACTGGAGGACGAAGGCGTCAGATTCGACAGCAACAGGCAAATCAACCTCAGCATCTACGGATGGAACCGGCTGCGGAGTATATAAAGGCCGCTATAGGGGAACACATGCAAAAGGAACTGAGGAAACTCCCGAGTGTGGATAAACTGTTGAAACAAAACGAGGTTCGGGCATTGCTTCAAGAGCACGGCCGCGAGCTAACGGTCACCGCAATCCAGGAGGTCCTCGCTGACACGCGCCAGGCTATCCTGAGCGGCCTACGGGCCTGTCCCAAGACAACGGAGCTCTGCCAAAGAGTGGCTACACGCCTATCCAGCCTCTTGCGTCCAAGCCTGCATCCGGTCATCAATGCCACGGGCGTGATCATACATACTAATCTGGGACGTTCTCCGCTTAGCGTGGCAGCTCAGGAGGCCATACGCGAGATGAGCGCGTATAGCAACCTGGAGTATGACTTGCCGGCCGGCGAGCGTGGCTCCCGCTACATCCATGCGGAAGAATTGCTGTGCCGGTTGACAGGAGCAGAAACTGGTTTGGTAGTGAACAATGACGCTGCCGCCGTGCTCCTGATCCTGACCGCCCTAGCCAAAGGCCGTGAGGTCGTCATCTCCAGAGGGCAGCTTGTGGAAATCGGAGGTGGATTCCGTATCCCAGAGGTGATGGCGCAAAGTGGTGCGCACCTGGTCGAGGTAGGCACCACCAACCGCACCTACCTGCAGGACTACCAAGCGGCGATTACCCTGGATACGGCCATGTTGCTGCACGTGCATACTAGCAACTTCCGTCTCCTGGGCTTTGTTCACCAGACGCCGCTGGCTGACATCGTGACCCTAGCGCAAGCGCACGATTTGCTAGCGGTCGAAGACCTGGGAAGCGGCGCCCTTCTGGATACAGCGCAATTTGGCCTCGGCCACGAGCCGACCGTGCAGGAGAGTCTAGCCGCAGGCGCGGATCTCGTTTGCTTCAGCGGTGACAAGCTCCTGGGTGGCCCACAGGCCGGAATCATCGTGGGCAAGAGCGCGCTCATAGCTGTGCTCAAGCATCACCCGCTGACCAGGGCCATGAGAGTGAGCAAGACCGTTATTGCGGGCTTGCAGGCTACGCTACTGCACTATCTGAAAGGCGAAGCGACAGACCAGATACCTGTATGGCAAATGATCGCCATGGATGTGGGGCAAATTAAGTCTCGCGCCACAGCCCTCACCGAATGGCTGCGTGAGGCGCTTGCCCTGAGCCCACCCGGCGGGAAGGTGCAGGCTGAGGTAGTGGACGGATCGTCCAGAGTCGGTGGAGGTTCACTGCCTGGGGAGACGCTGCCCACACGCCTGGTCGCTATTCGCGTAACTGCACCTCACGAACTGGCGCAGAGACTGCGCCTGGGGTCGCCCCCACTGATCGGGCGCATCGAAAAGGACGTTTTCTTGCTCGACTTGCGCACGGTGCTCCGGACACAGGAGGCAGCGCTTCGGCAGGCGCTGAAAGCAGCGCTTTAGATGTCACCGCAGAGACACGGAGAGAAAATGCAGCCGTAGTCTAGCCCCTCGCCGTTCGTGCTCTGCATGCCCTGCGGGCGACCGCTTGACGGGGTGGGCGTGTTGGCGCATGACACTAACGGCCACAAGGGCCTAAACTACATGGTCACGCAAACACGATTCTCATCTGCCGTGGTGAGCCAGTTGGCTCATGAGAAACTCGGGTAGAAATCTGCAAGCTGTGCTTTGGAACTCCATGGTGCGTCTTCGACAGGCGCTGAAAGCAGCGCTTTAGATGTCACCGCAGAGACACGGAGAGCGCAGAGTCTTTTAGTTCTTTTGTGTCTGCTCTGAAAATGCAGCCGTAGTCTAGCCCCTCGCCGTTCGTGCTCTGCATGCCCTGCGGGCGACCGCTTGACGGGGTGGGCGTGTTGGCGCATGACACTAACGGCCACAAGGGCCTAAACTACATGG
>Ga0315543_1000456_pt1 | contig 49464 bp, 50 predicted proteins | sample SalMarSW160210MG_2_FD_203098 | JGI IMG/M metagenome (GOLD analysis project Ga0315543, IMG submission 203098) | Salt marsh sediment microbial communities from the Plum Island Ecosystem LTER, Massachusetts, United States - Salt Marsh Sediment SW1601-210 ...
CCGGAACTAAAAATTTAACCTGTAGAAAACGCATTTTACCTGTGGCTGAGCCGGATTTATTTTCCATTATCAATTTCCCGTAGCAGATACCACCATATCCTTTTCATCGACCTTTTAACAACCCTGCTTATCTTGTTGGGCAAGTTTTCCCACCTTTCCCCTGATTGAAGCTATATTGCTTCATTATATCAAAAAACCGCCCTCAAAATCAAGCTTTACCCCCTCAGAAGCAAGCTGCTTCACTCGTTTTCTCGACAATAGACCGATTTCCAATGAGGTTTTACCATTTATTATAAGACGCACCACTACCCCCATTTATTGCATGAAAATCGCAAAAGCGATTAGCCCCACTAATACTACAACCTAATCGGCTCACACAGACTATCTGCATTCTTGGCCAAACGTCCACAATGCCGGCATTCGAACTCTGCATCTTTGACAAGTGCCTTATACTCTTCCACGTTGCTGAGATGAAACCCCTGCGAGACGATATAGCACAGGTGCTTACTGTGCGATTCACTTTTACATTCCGTATTGTGTGTTATCTTTTCTTCCGCCATCTTTATCTACCTCATATTAACCCAAATCACCCATCTATTGTAACAGTAAATCACAAATTGTAAATCACCTTGTCATCCCGTTTAGCCCCGTTGCTTGCGACGGGGGATGCTTGTGTGCGCAGTTTACCCTGCTTGCATCTGCTTGTGCTGCCTTCTGCTCGGACACTGTTTTACTCGTATGCCTGCGGCATACTCAACTAAAGGTTTCCTCGTTGCGGCCTCCGGCAGCACTGCGCAAGACAATATTTCCCTCACCCCAATTCATTAGCGCTTAAATGATATATTAGTATATTCGCATATACTAATATACTAACATACTTAATTACCTCACTATACTGCGCTATATGGCATTACCACATAGTGAACAACTCCAATTAAAAGAATACATAGGTATCTTAGGTATTGCCTTCGGCAGCTTGCCCTGTGGGACTCCCACAACCTTTTTCCGCTTTTCTTTCCTGTCCGCTGTACGCTAAACGCTGCACGCTATTTGCCCGTAAGTTTTAACCTTTTAGCTTTGGTTTTGCACTTTCAGCTTTAACTTTTAAATTTCCTAATCGCTTCCTCCCTGGAGTCTTACTTGACGTTCGTCAAGTATTCATCTGCTTTGTGCTGCTTGTGGTTCAGCTCTTTTCTTATTTACTTCGACCTTCGACATTCCTTGTTCGATATTGGATATTCCTTTTATCTTCTCCCGTCCCTCTCTTTCCCTCTACCTCTACCTCCATCACCATCACTCCCCTCTGTCCATATCTACTCCTGTGACTCTCTCTCTATCTCTCCATCCCCCACGCCGCAACGTCCGATAATGTTTTTATTTCCCCATTTTAACACAACCATAAAAGCCCCTGGAGTGATTGAGTGAAACTGTCGAATGTTTTCAAACGTTTTGTATCAGTTTTTGAATATTTCGTATCAATTTTCGAATGTTTCTATTCAGTTTTTGTACGTTTCTATACAGTTTTCAAACGTTTTCGAATATTTTCGAACATTTGTTCGTATAACAGCGCCGTTGACCCCCTTCACGCCATTTTATGAAATGCCTTGTTCGCACCGGTGGCGAGTGATGTGACCGTCGAAAATCGCTGTAAGTCTTTGCTGCAAAAGGAAAAGCGGGCGATGGGATTCGAACCCACGACGTCCAGCTTGGGAAGCTGACATTCTACCACTGAATTACGCCCGCAAAGAATTTTTCTAAAGCTTTATTTTACAAAAACTACTGAAACGTTGTCAAACCCATTTTGGAGGGCTTACAATTGTCAGTACCTTGCGAAGCTCTGCTAAACTTGGCCCGTTCGCTAAGACGCAGTAAAAACTTTTATCTTTTTATGTTTTTCTCAGTACGCACCGTAACTTCCTATTTATAAAGTAGTTAAGCAAGCGAATTTTTTGCAAATCCAACCAAAATAATGTGAATTCGCTTGACGGGAGCAACCTCATTTTATAAGTTGTAGCTTGTGAATGTGAACTCAAATACTAAATAATCGTAGTATAACTTATGAGGTATCGTAAGATTCCAGATGAGACCATACGGCGGCTGCCGATTTACCTGCGTGGTCTGCTGTTTCTGTCCGAACAGGGGCGGCAAAGCATATCCAGCCGAGATTTAGCGGATTTCCTGGGGGCTAACCCCTGGCAGATAAGAAAGGACTTTTCCTACTTTGGTGGCTTTGGTACGCGGGGAGTGGGCTATAAAGTCGAAGAGCTTGCAAAGCAAATTAAAAGAATCCTCAAACTCAATGTCGTTCACAAGACGGCTTTAGTTGGGGTTGGCAATCTTGGCTCGGCAGTGCTGGCATATCCGGGTTTTAGGATATATGGTTTCGATATCGTCGCCGCATTCGATATTGATTCTAAAAAAATCAGCAGGAAAATAAGTAATATCACGATTGAAGATGCTTCAAATCTTTGGACGTTGAAAAGAAGAAAGATCAATATTGGGATTATCGCTGTTCCGCGAGATGCGGCTCAGGAAACGGCCGACGCACTGGTCAAAGCAGGTGTAAAGGGTATTCTGAACTTTTCCCCATGCTATATAACAGCGACAAGGAAAGTGAAAGTAATAACTATTGATATCGCAATGGACCTTGCCCGGCTGCCATACTATATGCCGGCAAGTTGAGCTGCTAAACTCAGGTGAGACAAGATGGAAACTGTTTTTATAAATGAACTAAAACCGTTCTTAGATGCTGTTGCCGAACAGATGGCCCTTTTCGTTCCGAAGAAAAGCGGTGAGCACTATGTATATATCAAGTACGACCATTCCTCCGAGAAGGTGGTGGAGTTTAACAATATACGCGCTTGCACGCCGCTAAAAGAGTTTTTGTTTCCACTCTGTGAGCTTGCTGCCGTCTTTCCTGAGCCGGTTGAGCCGGAAGAAATAAAGCCCTTCGCCGTCTTTGGGCTTAAGGACTGCGATTTGCGCTCTATTGAAATCCTGGACAAAGTTTTTTTAGAAGATGAATTTGAAGACCTGTTTTATGTCGCCCGGCGAGAAAAAATGTTTATTATATCTTCTGATTGTTTTGAGCCGCGCGAGAGCTGCTGCTGTAACCTCTTTGGCGGCCAAAGTTACGCTGAGAAGAGTTTTGATTTGAACCTTGCAAAGGTAAAAAACGGCTTCGTTATTGAAGCCGGCTCGGACAAGGGCGAAGAGTTTCTGCAACAGCACAAGGACATCTTTGTCGAAGCCCCTGCCGAAGCGCTGGCGGAAAGGGATTCAACCCGGGCACGGACCCAGCAGCAGCTTGAAGAAAACAATGCCGAATACAAACTTGATGCCCCTGTTAACGAGATTATGGAAAACAGCCCGGATTCCGACGTCTTCGACATTGAATCGCAAAAGTGTGTCGAATGTCAGGCCTGTACGCGGGTCTGTCCTACCTGCCACTGTTTTTATCTCTATGATACAAAACAGAAGGATTACTTCGCCAAGATGAAGATGTGGGACAGTTGTATGCGGCTTGCTTATGCTGAGGTGGCCGGCGGCGCAAATCCGCGAAAGATGCTCGGCGACAGGATTAAACACCGGTTGATGCATAAGTTTTCTTACTTCTTTGACAGATATGGAATCGATATGTGCGTTGGCTGCGGCAGATGTATCGACGCCGACTCACATAAAATGGATATTCGAGTAGTGTTGAAAAAACTTAATGAAGAATTAAAGAACAAACCAAAGGCTAAAGTTGCAAAATGAACCAAAATCTCTACCAACCTATAGACTGCGAAGTTACTGACATCATAGATGAATCCCCGACGATTAAGACTTTTGTCGTTGTGCCGGAAGAAAAATTTAGTTTCCGGACCGGCCAGTTCGTGGAGCTGACTCTGCCGGGCGTTGGTGAAGCACCGTTTACTCCTTCATCGTCGCCGGCTGACACCAAAAAGATGGAAATTACCATCGTGAAGGCCGGGCGGGTGACGAATTTATTGCACGAGTGCAAAAAGGGACAAAAGGTTGGTATTCGTGGCCCTTATGGTAACGGCTATCCAATTGACGATTTTGTCGGAAAGCAAGTTTACATCGTCGGCGGTGGCGTGGGTTTGGCGCCAATCAGGTCGTTGTTTTTGACCTTGGTGGATAGAATAAAAGACTTCAAATCCGTAGTTTGCCGATTCGGAGCCAAAACGCCTGATGATTTTATTTATAAGAAAACCCTTTTCGGCCCCTGGCAAAAGATTGCCGGTGTGGATATGAAGCTTACCGTTGATAAGGCAAACGGTCAGTGGCAACACAACGTCGGTGTGGTAACTACCATTCTGGATAGAGGAGATGTAGATATTAAGAATACCGTTGGAGTAGTCTGCGGCCCGCCGATTATGATGAAGTTTGCCACACAAAAGCTATTGGAGTTTGGGTTTGCGTCTAAGAATATCTATCTTTCAATGGAAAAAAATATGAGCTGCGGGGTAGGCAAATGCGGCCATTGTATGATTGGTAAGTTCTACGTCTGCAAGGATGGGCCGGTTTTCACCTACGAGCAAATAGAACAATATCCTGATATCTTTGATTAACACAAAACGAGGTTTTGTATGGGTGCGAAGTTGATAATTGATTTGGCAAAATGCACAACTCAGGGTCAGTCCGGCGTGAGATGCTCATACAAGCATCATCCTGAAAACAAAGGCATCGATTCGCTGCTGGAAATGGTTCGTTTCGCCCTGATTTGTCGCATGTGCGAAGAGGCACCGTGCATAAATGCCTGCCCCCAGGGAGCATTGGAAAAGGTGCCGAGCAAAAACAACGACGCCGGTGTTCTCAAACGGGCGAATATGTTATGCACCGGCTGCGGCACCTGTGCGATAGCGTGCCCGTTCGGGACGATATATACCGATCTGATACCATATCCCTCCAGCGTTTGCGACCTGTCAAAAGGCAGATTAAAAGAGGGCGAAAAGCCATTATGTGTTACCACCTGCAAGGACAAAAGTATAGATTACAGAGAAGTTGACTTAGAGAAAGAAAGTGATTTGGTAGAGGTCTTTGACGGCGTCGTTGTCAAAGTGGCCGGTGGCCAGTTATGGGAGCCATTTTTGAGGAGGGACCCCGCTTTGCGGGAACCCAAAGAAGATAAGGAAAAGACAAAGAAATGACTGAGACGTCACAGAGTTTATTCCAGCTTTTGTTCTGGATTTTGGTTTTTCCGGGTTTTTTATTTTCTGCCTGTTTAGGCCTGATTGTTTCCTGGATAGTCCGCAAGGTCAGCGCCCTTGTGCAGTGGCGCGTTGGACCGCCGTTCCTTCAGCCATTTTATGATGTCATAAAATTGATGGGCAAGGAAACGCTCGTCCCCAGGGAAGCCCAACGAATTATCTTTATGGGAGCACCACTCGTTGGTCTGGCGGCAGTGCTGTTGCTTTCAACAATGCTCTGGCGGATAACCATTGACCAAACGACTTTTGTTGGCGACATTGTCGTAGCGATTTATCTGATGGCTCTGCCTTCTTTAGCGTTGATTTTAGGCAGCAGCGCCAGTGCCAGTCCTCATGCAGCAGTCGGCACAGGTAGGGAAATGAAACTGGTTATGAGCTATGAGCTGCCGCTGGTGTTGGCTTTTATCGTGGTGATTATAAAAAGCGGAGGGCAGCTCAGTTTGGCTGCAATTGCTCAGCAGAGTCCTGCTCTTAGCATATCCGGAATGCTGGCATTTCTGGTTGCTTTGTTGTGTGTCCAGGCAAAACTTGGGTTCGTTCCATTCGATATAGCTGAGGCGGAAACCGAGCTTGGCAGCGGTGTTTTGATGGAATATTCAGGAGCTCTGCTTGCCGTCTGGAAAGTTACTCAAGCAATGATGCTTGTGGCGTTGCCGCTGTTTTTAGTAATGGTGTTTCTCGGCGGCTTCGATGCAGATTTTTTATCAGGGCTTGAAAAGCCGGTAGGTACCTTGCCTGTGGGTATAATAGTTTTGTTGATTTTTTTAGTCACGGGCTTGCTGGCAAGATTCAGCAAGTATATAGACATATTATTTTTACTGAGTTTAATTGCCGCATGCTTGTTAGCAGGACTTGGCAAATATGTGCTGATAGTGGTTTTGTTTATTTTGATAAAGAATACCAATCCGCGTGTGCGGATTGACCAGGCGATGAAGTTCTTCTGGTTTTACTGCGGGATTGCTTTAGCTGTCGCTATTATTTTAGCCTTAGTAGGCAATACTTATGGCATCGGCTGGCTGTAAGGTGGATTTATGAGTTGGAAGATATGGTCATTAAAAAAGTCACCATGGGTATTTCACGTTAATACCGGTGCGTGCAACAACTGCGATATCGAAATTGTTAATTTGCTGACACCAAAGTTCGACGTTGAACGGTTCGGTATCAAACTGGTTGGCTCTCCCCGACACGCTGACGCCCTGTTGGTAACCGGTGTAGTAACAGCCCAGGCGGCCCCACGGTTACGAGAAATCTATCGGCAGACCCCCAAGCCCTGCGTTGTCTTCTGCATAGGTGCCTGTGCCTGTCATACGGGAATATTCAGAGGCGGCTATCATGTGGTCGGGCCGGTAGATAAAATAATCAAAGAAATTGACCCCAATGCAATTATCGCTTACGTTCCGGGCTGTCCGCCTAAGCCGGAAGCTATGATATCCGGTGTGGTAAAAGCATTGTCGGTTTTATAACAGGACATAATATGAACCAGGAAGAATTAAATAACAAATTAGCAGAAATAAAAGATAAGCTCATAGGTATAGAACAAAAGCCAAATAATAGAATATACCTTTTGTGTGAAGCTGAAAACAACTATGCCGTCAACAAGTTCCTGTTTGAAGATGTGCCTTTGCGGTTTGTAATTGCTACTGGTATTGATTCTGATGATTGCTTTGAAGTTCTCTATCATTATGCGTATGACCAAACCGGCTGTATGGTTACTGTAAAAGCTTTTATTCGCGACCGTGAAAAACCCGCTATTGAATCCATTACGCCGTTTTTGCCGGGTGCAGGGTGGATAGAAAGAGAGATACATGACATATTAGGAATCGATTTTAACAATCATCCTGATATGCGGCGGCTGATTCTGGCTGATGACTGGCCCGAGGGTGTTTATCCACTAAGAAAACAGTGCGATGGTATAAAGGTAGCAGGGTGGGGCGGTGAAACCTCTGCTCGTCCAACCGTCCAATCACAATCGCCTGCCCGGCGAACGGTCCCGTTGTCAAAACCCATCGTGGCAGTCGGGCCGTTTCATCCGCTGCAAGAAGAGATGGAGTTTTTCCAGCTAACCGTTGATGGCGAAATCGTAACGGACATTGACATGAGAATATCTTACAACCATCGCGGTATAGAAAAAATCAGTGAGTCGCTGCAATTTGACCAGGTTCCGTTTTTGGTTTCCCGTGTATGCGGGATTTGCTCGGCCTCGCATCCACTGGCTTATGTGCAGGCGGTGGAAGAGCTTGCTGGCGTAAAGCCACCTGAGCGAGCATTGTACGTGCGAACGATTGTCAACGAGCTTGAGCGTATTCACAGCCATATGCTGTGGTTTGGTCTGGCGGGCCATTTCATCGGCTACGATACCGTCTTTATGTGGGCGTGGAAATATCGTGAGCCGGTGCTTGATTTGCTGGAAGAAATTACCGGCAACAGAAACAATTACGGAAACGTCAAGGTTGGTGGCTGCCGAGAAGATATTCCTGACGAGCTGCGAGCCCGAATCATAAGGGATATAGACGAGCTCGAAAAGAAAGTAGATATGTTAGTAAAGGTGGTTTTTGACGACCCTGTTATACACGCAAGGGTAAAAGGTGTAGGTATCCTGACCAGAGAAGATGCGATAAGATATGCGGTCACAGGCCCGACAGCGAGGGCCAGTGGTATTGATATTGATGTAAGACGAGACGAGCCGTATGCGCTATACGGTGAGTTGGACTGGAATGTGATTACGCGGCCTGAAGGTGACGTTTTCGCAAAGGTTGTTGTACGCCTACTGGAGGTTTTGGAATCCATTAAAATCATAAGGCAGGCCGCTAGGAAACTTCCGGCCGGTCCTATTACCACAGAGGTCAAGGAGATTCCGCCGGGCGAGAGCTGCGGACGGGTTGAGGCACCAAGAGGTGAAACGTTTCATTATATTCGCAGTGATGGCGGTAACAGGCCGGTCCGCCATAAAATCAGAGCACCGAGTTATGTTAATGTACCTTCGTTCAGGGCCTCGTGCATTGGCGAGCATATTGCCGATGTTACAATTACACTCGCAGCGGTTGACCCCTGCTACAGTTGCACTGAGAGATTAGCTGTGGTTGACCGGCATAATAGTGTTATACACAATTATGAAGCGCTGCTGAAACTGAGTCGCGAGAGAACAGCACAGATTAAGAAAGATTTCGGCCTGTCGGGACTAAAGATGGAGGATTTATAAGTTGGATATATTACTAATTCCAGTCTTGTGGCCGTTGATTGCAGGTTTTGTGCTGCTTTTTGTGCCCAATAGGATAAGGTTCCTGCCGAAGGTAATAACACTGGTTCTCTCGGTCATCACATTTGTTATAGCTATCCGGATATTTACTGTCGGCCAACTTAATTATGCCTGGTCTGTTTTGCAGATAGGCAATATGAAATTAGACTTACTGCTAAGCACTAAGCCGCTGGGGGCCTTTATATTGGTGTTTGCTATGGGTTTCGGCCTGTTGATAACCTTGTATTCACTTAAATCGATGGCCGGCGCAAAGAGAGCTAATGAGTATTACGGTTCCATTCTGCTTACCATAGGTGGCTCGGCCGGGATATTGCTTTCCAATCATTTGTTGTTTCTGCTTATTTTCTGGGAGATTGTTACCGCTTCGCTGTATATTCTGATCACCACGGGCAAAAAAAACTCCAACTTCGCTGCTACCAAGAGTTTCGCAATGATAGGGGCATCCGATGCCGCCTTTCTGCTTGGTATATTGATGGTGTGGACAATTTCAGGTACATTTGTCATCTCGGATATCAGCATGACAACCACTTCCGCATTTTCCATTGTAGCTTTTCTGCTGCTTATGACAGCCGCTATCACCAAAGCTGGAGCACTACCCTTGCATACTTGGCTGCCCACCAGCGGCGAATATGCCCCGGCTTCTGTAATGGCGTTGCTGCCTGCTGCTATAGACAAGCTTCTTGGAATTTACCTGCTGGTACTAATAGTACGTGGAATGTTTGAAATCAATTCAGCCGCCTTGAGGCTAATCTTAGCAATTATCGGCGCAGCCACAATAATTATAGCCGTGATGGTTGCAATGGTTCAGCACAATCTCAAAAAGCTGCTCTCCTATCACGCCATCAGTCAGGTCGGCTATATGGTCCTCGGCATAGCAACCGGGACAGCGGTGGGTATTGCTGGCGGAGTGTTCCATATGCTAAACCACGCAATATATAAATGTTGTCTGTTCCTTTGTGGCGGTGCAGTTGAACAGGCAACCGGAACGCCTGAGCTGGATAAACTTGGTGGTCTGGGTAAAAAAATGTCAATTACTTTCACTGCCTGCCTGATTGCTGCTCTGAGTATTTCCGGCATACCACCCCTCAACGGATTTGTTTCCAAATGGATGGTTTATCAAGGCGTAATTGAGATGGGGACGGCACAAGCCGGTGTCGCGGCCAAGCTATGGCCTATCTGGCTTACCTGCGCTATGTTCGGAAGCGCACTTACTCTGGCTTCATTCGTAAAACTCATACACTCGCTATTTCTTTCCCGCCTGCCCGAAGAGCTAAAAGACGTAAGGGAAGTTTCGCTTTTGCAGACTTTTCCAATGATTGTCCTTGCTTTTCTGTGTGTATTTTTCGGAATCTTTTATCACGTGCCGCTTAAGATGTTTATTTATCCTGCCTTGAATATAGAAGCCGGTACCGCGATTTTCGGCACATGGGATTCAATATTGGCCACAGCGTTGATAGTATTCGGTATCGTTCTTGGCCTGCTGATTTTACTCGTCGGGCTATTGGCAAGAAAGCTCAGAGAGGTGCCCACCTGGACCTGCGGCGAAGCTCAGACTAACGAACAAATGACGATACCCGGAACACATTTCTATAAAACTGTTTCTTCTATGGGCGGCTTTAAACAGCTTTACACCAGCCAGGAAAAAGGCCATTTTGATTTATACAATCAGAGCGGAAGAGTAGGCCTGGCATTGACAGAATTTCTGCGATGGCTCCATAGCGGAGTTCTGCCAATGTATCTGACCTGGGTAACGTTGGGATTACTGGTAATCCTATTTATAGTTTGCAAGATTTGGTGAGGAAGCGAAAAGAAATCAAAAATTAAGATGCGAAAATCAAAATGACATATAAAAATGCAAAAAGTAAAAAAGAAAGAAGCCACAGAGAATACAGAAGTGCATAGAAACAACAAAAAAATATAAATTTTATCCTCTGGGTTCTCTGTAAACTCTGTGGCAAAAATTAAAAGTGAAAAATTTTGAATTTTGACTTGTATTTTTGATATTTAATTTTTGATATTTAATTTTAAGCTTTAAGTTATGGTTTTTAGCTTTTAGTTTGACGGTGAGGCAAGTATGGCTATATTCTACGTTTTACTGTTGTTTATAATAATTGCAGCTATTATTGCAGTGGAAACTGATAATCTGTTAAGTTCCATCATTTGCGTTGGCGCTATCGGCTTCGGTGCTTCCATAATGTTCCTGTTTTTGCGTGCGCCTGACATTGCGATAACTCAGATTGTGGTGGAAGTTTTAGGTTTGATTATCCTGATTCGGGCTACAATCGCCCGCGACCTGACCTTCATCAGCGGTGACAGAGAGTTCTTTGGAGTGGTTGTTTCGATAGTAATTATCTTTGTAATTTTCCTGGCGGGGATAAAAGTCCTCGAGACCTTACCTGATTTTGGCTCTGCTGTCTTTGCAAAGGCCCCTGAAGCCGCTTCCCGGACCTACATTAGCGAAGGACTGGCCAAAACTGGTGCGGCAAATCTTGTAGCCTCGGTCATTCTTGATTTCCGTGCCTACGATACGCTCGGAGAAGCAACTGTACTGTTTACTTCGATTATAGGGGCAACCGTTATACTTCGTAGAAAAGCTAAAAAGAAGCTGGAGGACCCGGAGTAAAAATCAAAAAGTAAAAATCAAAATGCAAAATGACAAGGAAAATTTCAAAAATGAGTTTAAGAGAAGGCTGCATAACTTTGTGCTAAAACTCATAGAATTTTTGGATAGACTGCCGAAAAATAACGTTTCAGGAAGAATCGGTGATCAATTGTTACGCAGTGGCACGGGTATTATTGGAAATTATATTGAAGGACAGGCAGCAAGCAGCAGGAAAGATTTTACTAATTTTTTCAATACTTCTCTTAAATGCACCAATGAGAGCAAACTATGGTTTGCATTACTTCGCGATAGCAAGCGTACAAAGCCAAAAGAGGTTGCCTGGTTTTTAAATGAGTTGAACAAAATCGCAAATATCTTCGCTTCAAGTATTCTTACGCTTAAGGGTAAAAAATAATTTTACATTTTGATATGTAATTTTGATTTTTGCACTTTGATATTTGAATTTCTCAGTAGACTCTACGGGGTCTGCGGTGAAGGAATGAAAAAATGAAGGGTATGACAATAATAGTAAAAACCATCAGCAGCTGGGTTAAGGTGCTGATATTTTTATTTGGCATCTACATCATTATTTTCGGCCATTTAACTCCGGGCGGCGGCTTTGCCGGCGGCGTGATTTTGGCTTCTTCCTACGTACTGCTTATGCTGGCATACGGCAGAGAATTTGCAGAGAAAAATCTGTCTTTGCCTGTTGCCTCAAAACTCGATTGCCTGGGGGCATTCCTGTTTGCCCTGATAGCAATTTTGGGTCTGGTGCTCGGTGGTTCCTTCTTCGTCAATTTCCTGTATCAAAAGTATTTGCCAGGGCAAGCTTTGAACCTTATAAGTGCGGGTACTATACCTTTGTCAAATATTGCTATCGGCCTGAAAGTTGGTGCGTCATTATTTCTGGTTATTCTTTCTCTTTCGATCTGCTGTAAAGATTTTAGACCTGATATGTCAGCTAATAAAGAGGAGTGAAACTAATGCCTTACGCATTATGCTTGTTGTTGTTTGTGATTGGCCTGTATTGTGCAGTCGTCAAAAAGAATATGGTTAAGATTGTAATCGGCATAATGGTTATGGAATACGCCGTCAATCTTTTCCTGATTATGCTTGGCTACCGGACAGGTGGCATAGCACCGATAATCGACAGAGGCCATCTTGAATTAGAAACAGGGCAGATTGCTGCTACTTTTCTGAGCAGCTCGGTTGACCCTCTGCCCCAGGCCCTTGTACTTACAGCGATCGTTATTAGTTTGGGTTCATTAGCACTTATGATTTCGATATGCATCAGAACTTACGGAAAATACGGCACCTTTGACATCACTGAGATAAGGAGGTTGAGAGGATGAGCCCCTCGACTACGCTCGGGACAAGCATACCGCTGCCGGTTTTTGTAGCTGTTCCTTTGGTGACGGCATTTTTGCTTCCGATTTTCGGCAGAAAAGGCAAGTCAGGTGCAACAGTTCTGGCCAATCTGGCAACCGTTTCACTACTTGTACTGGCTGTTGCTTCCATCGGCCAATCTGACGTGTATGAGATAGGCAAATGGTCCATCCCGCTCGGGATTAATCTTGTCCTCGACGGCCTAAGCTCACTTTTGCTTTTGGCTATTAGCGTCGTCAGCGCCGCTGCAATGCTTTTCAGCGTCAGATATATGGAACAGTACACCGCCAAGGCAAAATACCTGAGTCTGTTTATGCTTATGGTCACGGGCATGAATGGTGTTGTGCTGTCCGGAGACATCTTTAATCTGTTTGTATTTTTGGAAATTGCTTCGATTGCATCTTATGCGCTGGTTGGTTTTGGTTGTGAGCACGAAGAACTCGAGGCCTCCTTCAAATATATGGTATTAGGCAGCATCGCTTCCATATTTGTCCTTTTTGGGGTTGCCCTTATTTATGGCAATACCGGCTCGCTTAATATGGCTTACATCTCAAAAACGATTCAAAGCTCGGGTCTAAATGCCGGTCTTGGATTTGCTCTGGCTTTGTTCATTGTCGGCTTTGGCCTAAAAGCTGCCTTGGTACCATTTCATGCCTGGCTGCCCGACGCGCACCCATCGGCTCCGGCGCCGATTTCAGCAATGCTCTCCGGTGTACTAATAAAGACCCTCGGTGTTTATGCCCTCAGCCGTGTGGTTTTCAATGTGTTCGGCATTTCCATCTCGACAGGCTGGCTTTTAATCGCCATGGGCCTTTTGAGTATGGTTGCCGGTGCATTTCTGGCAATAGGACAATGGGATTTAAAGCGGCTTATGGCCTATTCGAGCATTAGCCAGATTGGCTATGTAGTTCTTGGTATTGGCCTTGGAGGCCTTATAATTGCCAGAGGCGGTAATTTGGCCTGGGCCTCTTTAGCTATTCTTGGTGGATTGTTCCATCTTGTAAACCACGCTGTTTATAAGTCCTTATTGTTCTTAACAAGTGGCTCGGTGGAAATGTCAACCAACACAAGAGAAATGAGACAGATGGGCGGACTCGCAGAGAAATTGCCTGTAACACGCGCAACCTGCACCGTTGCATCCGCCTCTATCGTCGGTATTCCGCCATTTAGCGGGTTCTGGAGTAAGCTGATTCTGGTAGTTGCGGCTGTTCAGGCACACTTTTACTGGGTAGCGGCAATAATTGTTTTCGTAAGTTTGTGTACTTTAATTATGTATCTGAAGGTTCAAAGATATGTCTTCCTTGGCGAGCTGCCGGAAAATCTACAACAGAGCAAAGAGGCCAAGAACTCTATGCTTGTTGCAATGATATTCCTGGCTTGTTTGTGTGTGCTTATGGGATTGCTTGTGTTAGTACCATCTTTGAGGAGCCACATACTCGACCCTGCTGTAAAAGTATTGACGGACGGACTCGAATATTCGACTAATATAATTAATATGCGATAAACATAAGGTATGAAAATATGAGGCGATTGATTTATTTTGTTTTAGCATTTATCGTTTGGGTGTTGCTGACCTGGCCTTTTGCCGACGGCAAAATTGACTTCCAGGTTGTAATCGCAGGCCTGATAGCTTCTGCTGTAGTTGCGGTTCTGTTTCACGAAATACTGCCCAAGGAGCATCTCGTATTTATTTCGCCGGTGCGAGTGTTTTGGTTTTTGGTTTATGCGCCGGTGTTCTTCTATTACGTAATGAAGGCCAACCTTGATGTTGTCTATCGCGCTTTACACCCTAAAATGCCTATAAAACCAGGGATTGTAAAAATAAAAACAAATCTAAAAACAGAATCCGGCATCACCGCCCTGGCAAATTCCATCACTCTTACACCGGGCACTTTGACCGTGGATTTGACGGATGATGGGGACCCCGCTTCGCGGGAGACCTTTTTATATGTCCACTGGATTAACGTAAAATCCGACGATGTCGAGGAAGCAACCAAATTTATCGCTCGAAGATTCGAGTGGTTCCTGAAGAGAATCTTCGAATAGAAAAAGGTTAACTATGACAGCATTAACGACGTTATTTTACATCGGCTTATTCGTGTGCTGCTTCCTGTGTCTTTACCGAATAGGTCGCGGCCCCAGTGCTCCGGACAGGACCGTCGCTATTGATATATTGGGTATTGTTATAGTAGGCTTCTGTGCTGTTCTCGGGCTGGTAACAAAGAAGGATTTTTATCTCAACATTGCTCTTGCCTGGGCATTGTTAAGCTTCATCGGGACGATAGCATTGGCAAAGTTTTTGGAGGGCAGAAGCTTCGATGACTGATATTATAGGATACATCCTGGCGGCGATTGGAATTTTGTTTGATATATTCGGTTGTATAGGTCTGGTTCGCTTTCCCGACGTTTACAACCGCTTACAGGCCTCGACAAAATGCGTAACTCTCGGCACCATCCTGTTGTTAGTCGGTGTCGCCCTCATCAGCGGTTCGGGGCCCACAAGTGCAAAAGCGATAATCTGCGCTGTGTTTATATTGATAACCTCACCCACGGCCGCACATGCAATTGCCAAGGGTTCTTATGCTTCCGGCGTAAAACTGTGGGAGAATAGCGTTGTTGACAAATACGGAGAAGAAATCGGCAAGAAAAGCGAATAGTATTCGGTGAATAACATTCACTAAAACTAACGACCAAATGCAGGAGTTTGAAATTGCGTTTACCAAAGCTAAGAGAATTGAAAGAAGCAATAACGGCGGTTTTATCCCCGCGCTTTACCACCCGGTTTCCTGCTAAACCGTGCGTGGTGCCGGAGAAATACAGAGGTAAGCCGGAGTTTGACCTCGATACCTGCATCGGCTGCGGTGCATGCGTAAATGCTTGCCCGACTCCGGAATGCTTGAGCATGGTTGACGACCTGGAGGCGGACCCGCCTGTAAGAAGAATAACCCATCGATATGATACCTGCATCTTTTGCGGCAATTGCGAGGCCAACTGCACGACAGAAACAGGCATACAGCTCTCAAGAAAATGGGACTTAGCTACTCTAAACAGAGAAGAGACCATCGAAACTCACGAGTTCGAACTGCAGCTCTGCGAAAAGTGTGGTGCAGTAATAGGAACAAAAAAACACCTTGTCTGGCTTTATGAAAAGCTTGGCCCGTTGGCCTATACCAACCCTTCACTGCTGATTGCCAAAAGCGGCGAACTGCATACAAAGCCGCAGGATATTCAACCACAACCAAAATCCGACAGGCCGCCCGAAATGAGTGATTTTATGCGAATCCTCTGCCCAAAGTGTAAGTGCGAGTTGAGTATCCGACTTTAAACCCCGTTAGAAATCGTTCCTTCTTGGGGTTCAGGGTCTTTTGTGGAATTTCTAACGGGGTAAAAACGCTATGGCCACCGGCGAACAACTTTTCGAGCAGCTAAATAAACTTCACGACTCTAAGACGGTTATTGTCGGAATCGGCAATATATTAAAAGGCGATGATAGGGTCGGTCCGCTGGTTTGTCAGCAGCTCCGGCATGCAAAAGTCTGTGCCGAACTGATAGATGCCGGCACCGTTCCCGAAAACTATATTCAGCCAATCATAAAAAAAGCTCCGCAGAATCTGCTTATTATCGATGCCATCGACTCTGGGGCATCGCCTGGAACTATAAGTATCTTCAAACCTGAGCAGCTAAACTCATTTGTTTTCTCTACGCATACACTTTCGCCACATCTTTTTGTTGATTTGGTTCACCAGGAAATTGATGTTGATGTATATATTGTTGGGGTTCAGCCGGCACAAATACAACTTGGACAGCCTCTATCTGCCCAAGTAAGCAAGGCGGTTCAGTCACTTGTAAACTTACTTTCCAGTATTTTCCCACCTACAAAATAAAGGACTTGTCTTTAACCGGCCTTCAATCCAGACCTTAGATTTTCTATCAATTTGAGCGTTTTTTTAATGTCTTTTTCGATTTTGTCGAATCTCCGCCGGCAAACAAAAGTGTATAACTCCTCTTCCGGCCGGGTATTTTTTGCGTGATGTTTATCGCTTACATCCGCAGATGCCACTTTTCGCACAATATACTCATTTATTAGCCCCTCTTGTTCCTTCAGCAACTTATGGAGCAGCTTGATTGTATCATGGAAAACAACGGCATCCCGCTCTAAAGCTTGTAGGCGTTGTTCTGTTGTGAGTCGCATTTTAACACCCTATCCTTAAAATTGGCGTAATTCTCCACGCCTTTTTTATATCTTTATCTTATCTCTATTATTAGCTACATTTAAGACAAAGGATTTGTTCTTTATTTATTTGTCTTTGGGGCTGCATATTTGAGGCCGGATGTTTTGCTCTTTTCTGGTTTGAACACAAGCAAATTACTAAATACAACGTTGACTTGCTCATCCGAATAAGTATAATACCCATCTCTTTGTGGACAGCAGTTGCCAGAGGATATTTCTGCTTTGATTCTATCCGGAAAGTACCTATTTGTAGTCGGTGTTTAGGCTTTTTTGGCTCCGAAGACAGGTTAAAACTGATTTCAGAAGGAGTGTAATATGGCATCGGAATTTCGTTCATTATCTGCTGGGGAAATCACGAGGCTTACTGGCCAGGGCTGCAGTTGTGCTGATTGGTCAAGTGTTCAGGTAGCTGGTGGTTTTGACCCGTCGAAAGTAAAGGCGGCTCACTTCTCCGGTAACGTAAAGTTAGGTGTTTTTGAAGGGGAAGCGTCTTTTTTAGGTGGCGTTAAGAAGTCGGCAGGAATTAGTAACGCAACAATCCACAACTGCAAAATTGGAAACAATGTCTATATTAACAATGTTAATAATTACATAGCCAACTACATAATAGAGGACGATGCAGTTATTGACAATGTTGATTTGCTTGCGGTTGAGGGGGAGAGTTCATTCGGTAATGGGACCGAAGTTGCCGTTGTTAATGAGGCTGGCGGCAGAGAAATACCGATTTATGACCATTTGTCCGCTCATACCGCTTATGTGATAGCTTTTTATCGACACAGGCCGAAAGTAATTGAAAACCTGCAAAAAATGATTGCCAACTATACCAAGTCTGTGACTTCATCTATGGGCCTGTTGGCAAAAGGCGCTAAGCTTATCAATTGTCGAATTATCAAGAATGTCAAAATAGGCCCTGCAAGCGTAATCGAGGGAGTGAACAGATTAGAAAACGGCTCAGTCAATAGCTCTCCGAAAGACCCTGTCTATATTGGTCCCGGTGTTTTTGCGGAGGATTTCATTGTCTGCTCCGGCTCGAAGATTACCGATGGCACAATAATATCCGAATGCTTCGTAGGTCAGGGCACGGTATTGGCTAAACAATATTCAGCGGAAAATTCGGTGTTCTTTGCTAACTGCGGCGGCTTCCACGGCGAGGCATGCGCTATATTTGCGGGGCCATACACTGTTACGCATCATAAATCAACACTGCTGATTGCAGGGTTGTTTTCTTTTCTGAACGCCGGCAGTGGAACAAATCAAAGTAATCATATGTACAAACTCGGGCCGGCCCATCAGGGCATTGTCGAACGTGGCTCCAAGACCGCCAGTGATTCATATATGCTCTGGCCTGCGAAGGTCGGGGCCTTTACCGTTGTGATGGGCAGACATTACAGGAATTCTGATACTTCGGACCTGCCTTTCTCATACCTCATTGAGCACGAAGATGAAAGTATTCTCGTCCCCGGTGTGAATTTACGCAGTGTAGGAACAGTCCGAGATGCTCGAAAATGGCCAAAACGAGACAGACGAAAGGACCCCAAAAAACTCGACCACATAAATTTCAAACTTTTAAGCCCATACACAATTCAAAAAATGCTCAAGGGTTGCGAGCTACTCGCTAATCTCAAATTAACCTCCGGCGAGACAAGCGATTACTTTACCTACCACAGCTGCAAGATTAAGAGCTCTTCGTTGGATAATGGTATTAAATTATACCAGATTGGTATCGACAAATTCTTAGGCAATTGTCTGATTAAGCGACTGGAAGGCAAGCGGTTCAAAAACATCAACGAACTTCGGGCGGCGCTGTTACCGGAGGTCGGCACAGGGACAGGCAAATGGATAGACCTGGCCGGTTTGTTTGCTCCCGAGGAGAACGTTCAAAAATTGCTCAGTGATATTGAAAACGGCAGCATCGATACACTGGAGCAGATAAGAGAAGCTTTCCAGTCAATACACGATGACTATCCTAAGTATGAGTGGGCCTGGGCGGCAGGTGTGCTGCAGCAATGGCTTGGGAGAACTATCGACAAAATAACAGCAGACGATATTGTTAAACTGACGACAAAATGGAAGGAAGCGGTGGTGGGACTTGACCGCAAACTTTATGCCGATGCCAAAAAGGAGTTTGCCGACATCGCACAAATCGGATACGGCATCGACGGTGATGAACAAACAAAACACGGTGATTTTGCACAGGTCAGAGGTGTGTTTGAAAAAGATGGTTTCGTTTCTGAAATCGAGAAACACATAGCTGAAAAAACTAAGCTTGGTGATGAACTTATCAGTCGAATGGAAAAACTCCGTTAATTAATTATATTTAAATAAGGAACAGTTTATGAGAATCATTATTGAGCCGGATTACAACAGAGTATCTAAATGGACAGCTAATTACGTTGCCAGAAGAATCAAAGACTTCGGCCCGACGGGCTCCAAACCGTTTGTTCTGGGCCTTCCAACCGGTTCTTCACCGCTTGGGATGTACAAAGAGCTGATTGGGTTGAATAAAAAGGGCGTTGTTTCCTTTAAAAATGTGATAACCTTCAATATGGACGAATACGTCAATCTGCCCGAGGACCATCCCGAAAGCTATTATTCGTTTATGTGGAACAACTTTTTCAGCCACATAGACATTACGAAGGAAAACGTCAATATTCTCAACGGCAACGCAAAAGACCTGCAGGCCGAGTGTGAGAATTACGAAAAGAAGATAAAGGCCTCTGGCGGCATTGATTTGTTTATCGGCGGCATAGGTCCTGATGGCCACGTTGCGTTTAACGAGCCCGGCTCTTCGTTGTCGTCCCTGACCAGAGTAAAAACACTTGCCTATGATACAATCGTAGCTAATTCGAGGTTTTTTGACAACGACATCAACAAAGTTCCCAGGACTGCTTTAACGGTAGGGGTTAAAACAGTTATAGATGCGCGGGAGGTATTAATCATTGTCAACGGGTCTAACAAGGCCCGCGCCTTGCAAAAGGTGGTTGAAGAAGGCGTCAACCATATGTGGACGGCCAGCGCCCTCCAATTACACCCAAGGGGCATCATTGTCTGCGATGATAAGGCTACTGTTGAACTCAAAGTCAGCACGGTCAATTACTTCAAAGATATTGAAGCGAAAAATCTCAACCCCGCTACGCTTCTGAGTTAGTCGTTAGTCACTGGTAGGGGGCAGACCTGTGTGTCTGCCCAAACCTGCTCTCTGGGGCGGCCTCCGGAAGCACTGCCGCAGGATTTGTTGACAAGGCAATCCTCACATGAATTTTCTTCGCTTGAATGCCTTTACGTCGCTACTTGATAAATCAAACCACTCCCCACCTTTTCTTCTATTTTCAAATCTTTTATGCCAGTAGGCCTCTATTCCAATTGGATCGTCCGTTTTGATCTTATGTATTGTTTTTAACTCCTCTGGAAGTTTAATTCCTATTTCATAGTTTCGTTTTTCAACATAATCGCTTCTACCTATTTTATAATAGCGTCCTGATTTCATTAAGTAAACGTAACCGACTTGAAAATCACCTTCCTTAGAATCAACCTCGTTTTCCTTTTCTGTAGGAGTACAAGCTTCTTTACAAATTTCAATAATGTCTTGGTAATCAGCTTTATCTTTACAATAGTTGAGAATCCTTTGAGCCATTTCAGGTTTTTTTCCTAACCGGTTAAATGTACTATCAGCGGGGAATCCTTTTGTGTTATATGCTTTTAATCGGAAATCAGCTGATGTGGGAAATCTTTTTATCTCTCTAATCAAGGAAATGACACGTTCTATCAGCCAGCTTTTATCATAGGCCGATGTTAGTTTGTTCGGCTCATACCCAGCTTCTTTAATGGCTTCACTCCATCTGGCCCAGTATTTTCCATGCCAATCTGAGTATTTTATCCCTGTCTCGCTGGCAAATTTTCTGTGTCCCAATGGAGTTCTATTATTTTCCTTGGCTGTTCTAATAATTTCGTCAATGATGTGCTTTTTATCCATAGTCCTTTTCGACTCTTAACATATTATTAGCTCCCATCGTTCCGTCTCATCTTGCTTGTTTTATAGTCAATCACCGCATTGCCGTCAAGCCCAAAAAACTGCTTGCCGCGGCGTAGTCGTAGACGAAGCCGGGTCAATCAAAAGTGCACCTACCCGCACACCAAAAATGGCTAATTTCTAAAAATTTTTACTCCTTTTCTCACATCGATTTACGAGAATCGGCAATTGCAAATCATGAACTTTTTCGAATCATTCGCGCATATCCACTCTATTATAGAAGGGGTGCACTTCTGCCCTCAAATCGCCCGTTAGGGCAAGGTCTTGGGGCCGGCAGGCCCGGGTCAGAAACGACTAGGAGTGAATATTCTTGTAGTGGAGTTTATCCGTTTGTAAGGCAGACGGAAACCACAACGAAGATTTTCTATCAACTACGAACTATGAACTACGAACAAACAAAATTATGCAAAACAAACCCAATTTACGAAAAGCCGAAAATGGTTGTAACCTTAGTAATAACAATGACTAATAACAACGAACAACGAACTATGAACTATTCAAAACAAACCCAATCAAACCCAATCTTAAAAGGTCAGATTATCGTGCCGCCGGCGATGATATTGTCACCGCTGTCATAAAGCACAAGCTTTTGGCCTGGGCACGGTGCGAATTGAGGCTCATCAAACTCAACCATCATCTCCATTTCATTCACCTCGATAACCTTGCAAGGCCTTGGGGCACCATAGGAACGAATCTTGCCATAGACCTGTTTATCCGTAACCAGCTCTTCCGGTATAAGGACATTTATCTGATTTGCCCTGATAGCGCGGAAACTTACTTCGTCCTTGGCGCCCAGTGCGATGGTGTTTTTTTTGGCATCTATTTTGCCCACGTAAAGCGGCTTGCCGCCGGCAAAACCGATACCGCTTCTCTGGCCGAGCGTATAATTTGCAATTCCTTTATGTTCGGCTATTTTGTTGCCCTGCATATCTATTACGTCGCCGGGCTGATTAAGTGAGGCCTCGGTCAAGACCGCGCGATAGTCTCCTTCGCCGGCAAAACATAATTCCATACTTTCCGATTTTTCAGCAACGGGCAGATTCACATCGGCCGCAATCGAGCGAACCTGCTCTTTTGTCAACTCGCCCAAAGGCAGGACAAGCTTTGGGAGTCTGTCTGCATTTATGCCGTAGAGAAAATAGCTCTGGTCTTTGGCCTTGTCCTTTGCTCTGCCGAGATACACCCGGTCTCCGGTTTTATAAATTCGGGCATAATGACCTGTAGCGAGATAAGAGATGCCGAATTTTTCCTGTAGAAAATCCCAGAGAAGCGAAAACTTCAGAAAGGTATTACAGTCAACACAGGGGTTTGGAGTTCGGCCGGCGGCGTAAGACTGACGAAACGGTTCTATTATAATCTCTTCGAAGGGCTCGGTAACATCGACGAAATAATGGGGGACAGCCAACTGGTCGCAGACGAAAGCGGCATCGGAGCCGCAACAAGTGCGCTTACTCGCGCTGGGCGAGAGGGGGATTTTCATTGTAATGCCGAGGACGTCCCAGCCCTGTTGTTTGAGCAGGTATGCAGCGGTGCTGCTGTCGACGCCGCCACTCATCAGTACTGCGACTTGCCTGTCAGTTTCCTTTCCGGGTTGCCAAGGGGAAGAACTCGACCTCTGTAATTTGATGTTCCACTTGTCAACTGTCATCTTTTAGCTCGGTTATTGTCGGGTTGGGGCCGCAAAGCGGACAGTCCGGGTTGCGGTCAAAATGCACTTTGCGAAATTCCATTTTTAAGAGGTCATAAGTCAGCAACGTGTTGGTCAACAAATCGCCAAGCTTAAGCAGATATTTTATTGCCTCGGTTGCCTGCAGCGTGCCGATAACGCCCGGCAATACTCCCAACAGGCCTGCCTGTGAAGCCGGGGGCACTGCGTTAGTGGGCGGCGGGGCGTTAAAGATGCAGCGATAGCAGGTTGTCTCGCCCGGCAATACGGTTATTAACTGGCCGTCAAACCTGAGAACGCCGGCGTGCGAAAATGGAATCTTTTCGAAGAAACAAGCGTCGTTGATGAGGAACTTGGCGGGGAAATTGTCGGTAGCGTCAATTACAAAATCGTATTCGGTGATAATTTGCCGTATGTTGTCGGCTTTCACCGCTCGATGGTAAGTTTTAACGGTTACGTCAGGATTTATCGCACGTATTTTGGTTTTAGCTGATTTGACCTTTTTGAGGCCTAAGTCGGCGGTGTGATGAATTATCTGTCTATGAAGATTTGCCAGCTCAACCTTATCGGCATCGACGACGCCAATCGTCCCAACCCCTGCCGCAGCTAAATACAAAGCGGCAGGGGAACCGAGGCCGCCGGCGCCGATAATCAGCACCTTCGATGAAAGCAGCCTCTGCTGGCCGGGTTCACCTACCTGTTCCAACATCAGATGCCGGCTGTATCTTTTAATTTGTTTTTCAGTCAGTCCCACCTTACACCATCTGCGAAACTATCATTATAATTGCTGGAAAAGTTTTTTTCTATGTTTGTTCGGAATTGATGGTATCCGGGCCGAATTGCCAGTTTTCGTCATCGATACGGGTCAAAGTGAATCTGCCGTTGAGGATTCGGCCGGTCAAGGCCAGCTCGATTCGGTCTTGCGCCTGATGCAGAATTTCATATGTGCCGTAATCGGCTATGCGGACGCTGCCACGGCCTTTGTTTACGGGGCCTTCATAAGTGAGGAATTTCATCGGGTGGTCGAAGATTTTTACGGCGCCGGAGGGGTTTTGGGTGAGCTGAAGCGGGGATTTATCAAGGCGATAGGTCTGCAGTCCTAAGGACTCCTTACGGAGGACGCCGTCGGATTCGAGCATTAAATCCCAGTGAACGTCCGGACCTGTCGTATGCTCCTGAATAACGAATCTTTTGTCTTCCTGGCTCATTATGCTCTTATTTTCGCATATTTGATTCGGGACGGGCAAAAATAATTGCTGCCGATGCCCTGATATATTATAATATACCCGAAAGAATTCGAATAAGCCAGGGGAGCAGGCCGGGGATAGACCCGGTGGAAAGCTGAGAAATCGCCGATAGAGCGATGACCCTACGAACCTGAACAGGTTAGGACCTGCGAAGGGAGGCCGATAAAAGTAGTTTGAAGCACTCCTTTTGTAGGAGTGCTTTTTTAGTTCTGGCGGTGTAAAAATGGAAGTGCTGAAAATAAATGGTGTTGAGAAACAGTTTCCAGCAGGGCGGCTGCCTTCGACGGTGACTGAATTGTTAGAGCAGTTGGATATTAAAGCAGCGACAGTAGTGGCTGAAGTTGACGGCCGGATTATTGAAAGCAAAAAGTTCACGGGAACAAAGCTTCACAACGGCCAAAGTGTCGAATTGGTGCGCTTTGTTGGGGGAGGTTGATTAAATGGACAAGTTAGTGATTGCAGATAAAGAGTTCAATTCTCGCCTGCTTGTGGGAACAGGTAAGTTTGCGTCGTGCGAGATTATGGCTGAGGCGCTGGAAAAGTCGGGGACGGAAATTGTTACTGTCGCGCTTCGCAGGGTGGACATCGAAAATAAAAATGACGATATGCTCCGCTCAATCGATATTAAAAAATATCTGCTTCTGCCGAATACCTCCGGGGCGCGGGATGCTGAAGAAGCGGTACGCCTGTCAAAGTTGGCGCGGGCGGCAACGGGGATTAGCTGGGTGAAGCTGGAGGTTACGCCCGACCCGTATTACCTGCTGCCGGACCCGGTGGAGACTCTGAAAGCGGCTGAGATTCTGGTTAAAGACGGATTTACTGTTTTGCCTTATATTAACGCAGACCCAGTACTGGCGAAGAAACTTGAAGATGTCGGGACTGCAACGGTGATGCCGCTTGCCAGTCCTATCGGCTCGAAGCAGGGGCTAAGAGCACGTGAGGCATTAGAGATTATAATTGAGCAGGCGAACGTACCTGTTGTAGTTGATGCAGGTCTGGGCTTGCCGTCACATGCAGCAGATGCAATGGAGATTGGTGCCGATGCGGTTCTGGTCAATACGGCAATCGCAACGGCGGCTGAGCCGAACCAGATGGCCGTGGCTTTTAAGCTTGCGGTTGAAGCGGGGCGAAAAGCGTATAAAGCGGGCGCAGCCGCCGCCGGAAAACGGGCAAGCGCTTCGAGTCCACTAACGGGCTTTTTAAGAGACACTCAAGAAGAAAAATGATTAGCACGCAAAAATATCCCAGAGACGACATAAAAACGATACTGACTAAAAAAGGCCTCGACGGTAATGACAAACTCTGGCAAAAGCAGCTCAATGAAGTCAACGGCCGCGACGTTGAGCGGGCTTTGGGCAGCCCTGCCGGCAGTTACAGTCTGGAGAAGCTATTTGCGCTTATCTCGCCAGCAGCCGAAGATTACCTTGAAGAGATGGCGCAGTCGGCTCGGCAGCTTACCATACAAAGGTTTGGTAGAACAATCCGGCTTTATGCCCCTCTGTATCTGTCTAATTACTGCATAAATAGTTGCCGATACTGCGGCTTCAACAAAGAAAACAAATCTGAGCGGAGAAGATTAACCATTGAACAGGCGGTCAACGAAGCCGACTTTATTGCTTCCGAGGGCTTCAGGGACATACTACTTGTCAGTAGTGAGGACAGGAAATTCATCAGCATCGATTATCTTTCGGAGCTTGCTAAGAAACTGAGAAGTAAATTCAGCTCCATCTCAATAGAAGTATATCAGATGAGCAGTGCCGAGTATGCAAAGCTCTTTGATGCGGGCATCGAAGGGGTTACGCTATATCAGGAAACATATAACCGCAAAGCTTATCGTTATTACCATCCATCAGGCCCAAAGTCCGACTATGATAACAGGTTGGATGCTCCTGACAGTGTTGCTGCCGCCGGTATGCGTGAGATTGGGCTGGGAGTTCTTTTGGGCCTGACAAACTGGCGGGTTGAAACACTGGCACTTGGTGAGCACGCCCATTATCTAATCAAACGCTACTGGCAATCTCACGTTTCATTTTCTTTTCCGAGACTACGACCGGCGTACGCAGTAAAAGGTTCGCAGTTTAAGCACCTGCTCGGCGATAAAAATCTTGTGCAGATGATAATTGCACTGCGACTGTGCTTTGCTGATGCCGGGCTGGTACTATCGACTCGCGAAGGGGCTGAGTTGAGAGAACATTTGATTGAAGTCGGCGTAACCAAAATCAGTGCAGGCAGCAAGACCTCCCCGGGCGGTTATTCACAGCCGACAAATGCAGTCGAACAATTTGAAATTGACGACACGCGCAGCCCTGCCGAAGTAGCCGGGATGATAAGGGCACGCGGGTTTGAACCGGTTTGGAAAGACTGGGACTGTGCTTTTGTCAAACATTAAGAAGCGAGGCCGACGCGACTCGAACGCGCAACCTTCGGATCGACAGTCCGACGCTCTAACCAATTGAGCTACGGCCCCGTAATCTGAAACTATAATATACCGGTAAATGGACTCATATGTCAACCGCTTTTCTACCAAATCAGAACAGGCCGCAAAGCGGTCGGGTGTAATTATTTTCTTGAAACCCGTGAGCGTCTGACCACCGGTTGTGACTTGCTATTCTTCTTATGACTTTGCTGCAGAACCCTCATTGCTTTTTTTACATCGGCGACTTTTAAAACGCCGGTCGTTCGGCCACCCCTTGCACCCGCAGTGCAATATGCGTACGAAATATTTATGTGGTTCTTAGCCAGTTTCTCCGCCACCCCTGCGAGCGCACCAGATTTATTGGTCAGGTTCACACATAAAACTTCTGTCTCGTTATAGGGCATATTTAGTTTTGACAGCACCTCTTTTGCTCTTTTCGGAGCTGCGAAAATCACCCTCATAACACCGTGTTCCACGGAATCCATCATCGTTATTGCTATAATGTTAATCTTAGCTCGCGCAAATTCGCCGAGCACCCGAGCCAGCACCCCTGGTTTGTTAACCATAAAAATCGAAAATTGTGTCGCAACATTCATAACCTCAACCTTTCCAATCAAATGCAACTCAATCTGTGCTCACCGCCCTGATTGCGTTCTCCTTATCCGGGAAAAATTTGAAAATCTTATCAAGATGAGTTATCTTGAAAACCCTGTACAATTGTGGATTTATCGCGCTTATCACAACTTCTCCGTCATATGTTTTCAGTTTAGCCCGAATGTCTAAAAGCAACCCCAACACCTGAGAGGAGAAGAATTTCACGCCTTCAAAATCAACTACTACTTCTTTCGGACGCTTCTCTTCAATAAATTCCTTTATTTGTTTGGAGGCAGCTGCTACTTCTTCTACATTGCTTATTGAAGCAGTATTGAAAGCCACCACTGCAGCGTTTTTCTTACTGGTTATTTCCACGCTAATTTTTTCGCCCGTACCCATTTTGCTTCTTTCTAATCCGAAACCTCCGGCTCATTATCGCAAATTTAACAACTCCGGTCGAGTTTTTTATTAACATTTCCAACAGGCGACAAAATGCCCTTCATAACTACTTTTTTCTTCCAACGCTGGCATCTGCTTTAGACAATCACCTTCTGCCAACGGGCATCGGGGATGAAAAGGACAGCCGTCTGGCGGATTCAAAGCACTTGGCACCTCACCGCCAAATGCACCTCTGCGGCCTCGCATTGATGGCTCAGGGCCCCGCCCAACCTGTGGAATCGCCGACATAAGGGCACGCGTATAAGGATGTATGGGATTGCGATACAGCTCTTCCGAAGTAGCCCGCTCTACTATTCTGCCCATATACATAACCGCCACAATATCACAAAAGAACTCCACAACAGTCAAATTATGTGCAATAAACAAAAAGGTGAGACCAAATTCTTCCTGCAAATCCTTCAGTAAATTCAAAATCTGCGATTGAATTGAAACATCAAGGGCGCTAACCGGCTCATCACAAATAACTAATTTCGGCTCCATCACCAGGGCTCTGGCCACCCCGATTCGCTGCCGTTGGCCGCCTGAGAACTCGTGCGGATAACGGTTTATATGGTCAGGTGACAACCCCACTTTTGAAAGCAATGCCGCAACCTGCTCCATGTCATTCCCGCGCAAGCGGGAATCACTGCCAGTCACTGCCCTTTGCACCTTCAACGGCTCTCCAATAATATTGCCGACGGTCATTCTTGGATTTAACGAGCTAAACGGGTCCTGAAAAATAAGACTGATCTGCCTGCGAAGCTCGCCCAATTCGCTTTTGTCAGCCGACAAAACATCTATCCGGTCAAAAACTACCTGCCCTGCTGTCGCCGGCACCAGCCGAACTATGCTCCTGGCGACGGTCGTCTTGCCACAGCCGCTCTCGCCGACCAGCCCCAGCGTCTGCCCCTTTTCGATATCGAAACTTACTCCATCAACCGCCTTGATAAAACCTGCGGTTCGATGCAGCAGACCCTTCTTTATAGGAAAATAGGTCTTTAAGCCCTCAACCTTCAGCAGATAATTGTTTGTGCTTTCCATATTTCGATTCATATTCTTTGTATTCTTCTTCGCTCTCAAAGCCCGGTGCATACCAGCAGGCAGCACATCGGCCCGGCTGAACTTCTCTAAGCTTCGGCTCAACCGTCTTACATCGACCGTCGTCGCAGCCTATCGGGCAGCGAGGATGGAACTTACACCCCGATGGAAAATGCAGCGGCTCAGGAACAATTCCGGGAATCGTCAGCAGACGCTTAGCTGAAAAACCCAATCGCGGCAGAGATTTCAACAGCCCCTGCGTATATGGATGCAAAGGCTCTGCAAAAAGTTTCTGCGAATCGGCCACTTCTACTATTCGCGATGCATACATCACCGCAACATCGTCAGCGCGTTCAGCCACAACGCCCAAATCGTGCGTTATTAATAAAATGCTCATCCCGTTTTGCTTTTGCAGCTCGTCGAGCAAATCCAGTATCTGCGCCTGAATTGTTACATCCAGAGCGGTTGTCGGCTCATCGGCTATCAACAGCGCCGGCTCACAGCTTACTGCCATAGCTATCATAACCCGCTGCCGCATTCCACCCGACATCTGATGCGGATACTCGTGTACTCGCTGCTGAGGGTCGGCAATGCCCGCCTTTCGCAGCATCTCGACCGCATCCGCCCAGGCCTGACTTGTGCTTTTTCTCTGATGCAGCTTGATAGCCTCGACAATCTGATTGCCTACCGTATAGACCGGATTGAGACTGGTCATCGGCTCTTGAAAAATCATAGCGATTTTATTTCCGCGAATGGCACGCATCCGCTTTTCGCTCAGTTGAAGCAAATCCCTCTTGCCAAAAACAATCTCTCCACTAATGATTTTGCCCGGTGGTGCAGGGACCAATCGCATAATCGAAAGTGCAGTAACACTCTTACCGCATCCGCTCTCACCGACAAGCGCAAATGTCTTGCCCTTCTTTATCGAAAAAGTCACATCCTGCACTGCTTTTGCAACACCTTCTTCGGTAAAGAAGTGGGTCGAAACGTTTTCGACCGACAATAATGTGCTGTTATCATCCATAAATCTATTGAATCCTCAGCTTCGGGTCGAGCGAATCCCGTAAACCCTCGCCCACCAAATTATATGCCATTACAGTAAAAAATATCGCCAGCCCAGGAAACAAACTCAGCCACCAGAGGAACCTGCCCGTAGTAACGACACCCAAACTAAGCATTTGTCCCCAGCTCGGCGTCGGAGGTGCGACACCAAAGCCGAGAAAACTAAGGGCTGCCTCAATAAATATAGCACCGGCAATACCAAACGTAGCGTTAACCAGCACCGGAGCGATACCATTCGGCAGCATATGTCGGAAAAGAATGCTGCGCAACGGCAGCCCAAGTGACAGCGCAGCCTGAACAAAATCCTGTTTACGCAATTTGAAAAATTCCGCCCGGATAAAACGAGCATCCCCCGTCCAACTGGTAATCCCAATAATTACCATAATGTTTAACAGGCTCCGCGGGAAGAACGCCACAATCGTGATAATCAAAAAGAACACCGGAATTGCCATCATCATCTCGACAATCCGCATCCCAACAAAATCCACTTTGCCACCGAAATAACCCAGAATTGCCCCGACAAAAATACCGATAACACTTGATATCCCAACAGCCACAAACCCCACTGAAAGCGATATCCTGCTGCCGTGAATCAATCTACATAAAACATCTGACCCAGTATCATCAGTGCCCAACCAATGCTCCCGACTGGGCGGTTGCTCACGCAACTTCAGGTCGGTACGACCATAACCATAAGGTATCGGGGCAAAAACAGCATCGGCTGCTCTGCCCGAAGCAACCATCGATTTATAGTCTGTAGCATCAAGCCTTCGGGGGGCAAAAACAAATATTAGTATAATACCTATGAAAATTATTGAACTGCTGATGCATATCTGGCGCCAGAGCGCCGTTCCACGAACAGAAGGGTCAATATGCCTGTGATTGCGTCTGATTAACAATAGCTGCACATATCCAATAATCGCTGCAAGGAAAACACAATAATCACTTGGTTGCAGGTTTCTGAAAATAGGAAAATGTAACTGTCCATCAATGCGTATTACAAATGGCTTGTCATTGGCAAGAAACGGCGCAAAAATAGCAACTACAAACAGAAATACTATAAAGACCAAGCAAATCTTGTTAAGGCGGCTCTTGGCAAACTCTCGCCAGACAAGTTCGCCGTAAGATGTGCCCCAATTTGATTTGCCCTGTACGTGTTTGCTCATAACTTGTTAGACAGCGCTTTCAAAACTTATCCGCGGGTCGGCAATGGCATAAGCAATATCGCCAAGCAAAAGGCCGAACAAATTCAAAACTCCACCGATAGTCGCAACAGCCATAACCATGTTATAGTCACGTGTCGTAACCGCTTCAAATGCCAGTAACCCCATACCTGGAATACTAAATATTTTTTCAATAATCACAGAACCGCCGAGCATTGCAGGAAGTAACGTAGCCATAATTGTAATAACCGGAATTATGCTATTGCGAAACGCATGTCTGAATATTACCACCCAATTCGACAATCCCTTAGCCCGTGCAGTTCTTACATAATCAGCCTGAAGATTATCCAGCATCCCTGCTCTGACCTGCTTGGTAAGATACGCAAAGCCGGTATACGTCAGACAAAGAACCGGCAAAACCAGATGCCACAGCCTATCGGCCAGCCACGGGAAAAAAGGCAACTGGTCCGCGTAATTGCCCGATAGACCGGCCGGCGGAAACCAGTTCTTAAACGTCGGCCCGCAAAAATAACCTATCAGCATCTGGCCAACCCACATAACAGGCAAAGACCACAGCATAAAAAGAACCACCGAACTTGCCCGGTCGAAGAACCGCTTATGCCATACCGCCACCAACACCCCCAACGGAAGTGACACCGTGTAGATGATAACAAAAGCCAACAGATTCAGCGTCAGCGTTATCGGCAGCCGCTCTTTAATCAGCTCTATCACAGGCCGATGATGCTTAATGGAATCCCCGAAATCAAGCCGAGCTAATCGCCCGAGCCACTTGGCATATTGAATATGAACCGGCTTATCCAGCCCATATAACTCCATTCGTGCCTTACGAACATCTGCCGCCCGCTCAGCGTCCATCTGTCCACCCGGCCCCATACTCAAACTGACTGGGTCCCCCGGTGCAATCCGGCTGATGGCAAAAACTATCACCGTTATCCCAAACAGTGTTGGTATCATCAACAACAATCGTCTAACGATATACGTGGTCATTTAGAGGATCCATGCACAGTTTGCCAGCCACAAGTCACAAGTAGCGGACTTATTTGTACATCTGTTTTTCTTTAGGCACATACCACTCGTGTGGATTAAGCCCTAATTTATGAACAATAACATTTTCGAAACGCTGATCCAAAAACCGAAAAGTTGGCCGGGTGAACAAAAAAGTGTATGGCTGCTCTTCGTGCAGAATTCGATGAAAGCGATAGTAAAGGTTATTTCGGTTGTTATCATTCATAGTCCGCCTCGCCTCTTCTATGATAGTATCTGCATCTTCGTTTCTGAAACCGATAAAGTTATTGCCCCGACCAGCGATTTGAGAGGAGTGCCAGATTTGATAAGGGTCCTCCATAATTGCACCGCCCCATCCCATAGTGACTGCTTCGAACTGTCGATTATTTATCCTTTCTATGAAGATTGACCATTCAAGAGGGTCAGCAATAACATCGACCCCAACCTTGGCTGCGTCATCTTTCAAGAGCTTGGCAATTCTTTCGTACAGTATATTTCCGCTGGCGATAGAATAGCGGAACCTGAAGGGCACTCCGTCTTTATCCCGAATCCCGTCTCCATCTGTGTCGCGCCAGCCGGCTTCGTCAAGTAATTGCTTGGCACGCTCGGGGTCGTACGGCCAGGGTTCAATATTAGGGTCATTTTGAGGACCATTGATATAAAATGGTCCCGTCACCACCTGGGCGTTGCCTTTGAGAAGGTGCTTAACCACAGCTTCACGATTAACAATATGTGTCATAGCTAAACGCACGCGACGGTCTTTGAAAAATGGGGTGGCTTGGTTCCAGGCGATGAAGAAATAGGGAATACCCGGATTCCAATAGGCCAGACATCGGAAATCTTTATTGAATTCCTTGTCAATGGACATCTCGGAGAATTGATCTGGGGTGGGAATCATACAATCCACCTGATGCGCACGCAAAGCTTGAACGGCTGCTAAGTCATTAGTTATAAAACGAAAAACAATTCTTTCCAGCTTCGGCTTGTGCCCCCAGTAGTTCTCATTTCTGCGCAAAACAAGCTTACGCCCCACATCCCATTTTTCAAATACATAAGGCCCACTACCTACCGGCTCAGAGCGGCGATTATTGAATTCTGCAGGATCAGTGAAGTGGTAGATATGTTTTGGAAACACCTCAAACAGTCCAACCACCTCAAGGGATTTCCAGTAAGGCTCATTAAAAATAAACTTGACGAGCTGGTCATCTATTTTGATAACTTCCTTAATATTATAGTAATAGTTACGCAGGTCAGGCGCATCGACGCCGGGATTCATTATGGTTTCATAAGTAAAAATTACATCTTCTGTAGTTATTGGCTTACCATCAGAAAAACAAACATTATCTCTGAGTCGAATAGTTATTTCCAGCCCATCATCTGATACTTCGTAACTTTCAGCCAGCCACGGTTTGAGTTGGGCCTCATCAAAATCGTACTCTAACAGACGCTCAAAAATATTCCCTGTAGTAATCCACATTGTGTAAATATCACCTTCCACCGAAATGGGGTTCAGTGTACGAGGTTCAACGGAGAATCTCCAAATGAGCCAATCGCCTCCGTCGCCGGGATATTCCTCGCCCGGCAAATCAGCCAAAGCCTCTTTTTTGGGGGTTACCCTCGCTGGTCCTAAGCTTTCCAACCTATCCAAGAGGTAATTTAGACGCTCATACAATCGGTCTGACTGCACCATTGAAAGAATTTGTAGAAGGATAATAATCAACAGGAACAAAAGGAGGAAAAAAGTAACGATGCCTCCACGACCATTCATAAAACCATACCTCCAATGCCTGTTACAGGTCCTCGTACATTAGCTGCTAATGCCCCGTGCAGAACAACCTCATTGCTATCGTCTACCGATGCTCCAACTTCACATCCTGCGATAACCAACAAAGCCGTTGTAAATACAACACTTAGAAACTTCAACGCAAAATCCCTTTGCGAAAGCCTATTTTACCCCCTGTGTATCGTATCGTACGTATTCAACTATCAATAACCAATTTTTCGGGCGGCTCAGGCAAAACAAGCGGTGCAATACGCCTATTGCCATTCGGTTTCTTGCCGTAGTCAAAGTTAAGCTTCAACGACAATTGGCCAGCCTCTGTTTCGTCCCCGAGCAATCTGCTGTGTTCCTGCAAAAGGGCCGTATGATTGTCCTGTTCAACAGCATTCTTTATAACCGATTGTGCCATCTGCAAACGCTTACTAATACACAATACCTCCGTCTCAACCAATACTGAAGCCAGTTGATGCTTCTGAGTATCACTTAGAACATCCCGCCCCTTAACATATCTTTGAATCGCATACGAATATAATTGCCCAAAACGGCGGGCAACAGCAGGTTTGTTTATACTTCCGGAAGATATCTTGCTATCGAGCAATTTTAAGATGGAACCGTCCAGAAGTTCGTACTCAACTGTCCAGTCTGCATATCTGCTTATTCGCGTATCAGCTATCTGCAGCAGCAGCTCCTCTCCTTGTGGAATGTCCACCGTAGCCGCAAACTCAGCCATCAAAGCTAATATCTCAGGACTGCTGTTCTCAACTAACCCTTTTAGTTGCTCTGTTATCTTCCCGGCCAGTTCCAAATTGTCGGCTCCTCCGGCATTGTAGAGCTCTGTGATACCAGGGTTGGTAACAGAATGAACCGCCCAGTACTGAATGGCCTTATTCTCGTCATTGAGCCACTTCATAGCCAAATCCCCAAGCAGGGGCTCTTCCAGGGAATCTACCAGTATTAAGAGATTAAGAATTATTTTGAACCTGCGCTCTGCCGGAGTTAACTCCTCCGCTGCTTCAAACGCCTTAGATATGTATTTATGGGCCGACTCAGAAAACTGTTCGGCATATTGGGCTTTGGCGCTATCCTCACTGGAACTGCTGCGAGATAAAATTACCGCACGAGTCCTTGCTATCAAGGTAAAATCTTCGGTTTTCACCAATTCATCTACCGCCTCAGCGACAAAATCGTCGATAATCTGCAAATCGCCGTCGTCAAGTACTTCCTTATGGCCACATACATCGATCTCACGGGTATCAACAGCGGCAAACCCTGGATTTGTCACTAAAACCGAAAATGCCACCAAAACAGCTAAAATCAGACATTTACTTTTCATTATTACAAAAATCCTCTAAAAGCAATCATCATTCATCATATCCCACATTCACACCCACCAAGGATACAGTTCAAACCCGCTTATGTCAAGCTAATTCGGTATCCTGCACTCGTCCTCACCGGGGAGTCCGCCGTTAGGCGTCCCCAAGCGGACTTGCGGACAACAGGCAACTTTTCTTCACTGTATTCGCAAGACTTTCTGTGCATAAAGCTCAAAAGCTGGTATAATAATATCTAATTCGCTGGGGACTCCGCCGTCAGGCGTCCCCAAGCGGACTTACGGAGAACCTGTAACTCTTTAAGGGTTTTCTTATGTCCGAGCCGTCAGTTCAACTCACTCGCACGGACCCCCTCCGGCTTCGTATGGAACGCCGTGGTCAAATGGTTACAGAAGCAACCATTTTTGCCTCTGATTCCATCAGCCTCGAACCGGAGGCAGTCCGCCAGCTTTGCGATGCCGCCTCTTTGCCGCCGGCAAAGAAGGTTCTCGCCACTGCCGATATCCACGTCGGCTTCGGCATACCAATCGGGGCTGTTTTAGGACTGGAGATGGCCATAATGCCCGCCGCCGTCGGATACGATATAAACTGTGGTATGCGACTCTTACGCACACCCTTTTCCAAAGGCAGTATCGATACCGAAAAAATCGCTGCCTCTATCGCCAGAGACGTCCCGCTCGGCGAAGGCAAATCTAACTTGGCGTTAGACAGAACCGGCCTTGAGGCCGTCGTTAATAAGGGCGTAGCCTCAGTACCCACACTCGCACAAAGGACCAGTCATCGAGCATGGGAGGCATTCGACCCCGATGAATTCGCCGATGACCTCAAAAGAATCGAAGAAAACGGCTGCCTCCCCAGCGACCTCGCTGTAGTACCAAACGCAGCAATACAAAAGAGTTCCGCTCAGCTTGGAACACTTGGCGGGGGAAACCATTTCATCGAAATTCAATATGTCCAGGAAATCTTTGATGAGGCCTTAGCGAAAACCTTTGGTCTTTTTAAGAACCAAATCGTTGTAATGATACACTCCGGCTCTCGTCGATTCGGCTATGAAATCGCCGACCGATATATGAACATCGCCGCGCAAAGGCCGGATATGGCTGAACGAAAAAAAATGCTCTCATATCTACCGACCGACACCAATGCCGGTAAAAATTATATCGCCGCAATGGCTGCCGCCGCCAACTTCGCTTTTACCAATCGCCACGTTATGGCCCTGCTTGTAAGACGATGTTTCAACAGAATGTTCGGCCCAACACCACTGCAGCTCGTCTATGATGTCGCTCACAATATGGCAAAGCTTGAAACCCACCAAGGCCGGCAGCTTTGGGTGCACCGCAAAGGTGCCACACGGGCCTTCGGTCGCGAACGTATGGCAGATACCATTTTCGAAAAAACCGGCCAGCCGATAATAATCCCAGGCTCAATGGGTACCGCAAGTTTCCTGCTCGTCGGAACAGGCGATTCCGAAGAATCTTTGTGTTCGGTCAACCACGGAGCCGGTAGAGTGATGAGCCGTACCGCCGCTCTGGGAAAATCTCGCGGGGGCAAAATCATTGCGCCGGCTCTCATTAGCGATGACCGGTTCAAACGCAGTATGGAAGGTATAAAACTCATCACCGGTGACAAACGCAGAATAAAGGAAGAAGCACCGGACGCTTATAAAGACATTGATGAGGTCGTGCGGATTGTCATCGAATGCGGCTGGGCCAGGGCCGTCGCTCGAATGGTCCCTTTAGCCGTCTTGAAGGGCTGATGGGTATCACCTCATCTGTTTTTCCCTGTGAATGTCTCTTGCTAAATTCAGATTTTTCCTTGTAAAAGTGTGAAAAGCAGCTTAGCATATTTCTGTTGTAGATAGACTATTTTTAGAAAGTGGCGAAATGACCAAACAACTCACTGCTTTTATAACTCTAACTGTATTTACTTCTATTGCCGGCTGCTCGAAGGTTTCGCCTGAACCTGTCAAATCTCATAAAGTCAAACCTTACCCGATTGTTTCTTTTCATGACAAATGCGCCGGCATCTTGAAAAACTACGTCGACGATAAGGGGATGGTTGATTATAAAACGCTCAAACGAAAGAAGCCGGAGCTTAACCGGCTCCTGGGTGAATTTGCCGAACTTGACCCGGACGAATATGATTCCTGGCCACAGGACGACAAAATCGCTTTCTGGCTCAACGCCTATAACATAAAAATGCTCGAAATAATTGTCGACAATTACCCTATCGAGTCATCGCGAATTCTACGTATTTTCTGGCCTCCGGACAGCATCAGACACATCAACAGGAATATCGACGGCATCAGCAGACAAAAGTTTATCGTGATGGATGAGGAATTTACCCTTAGAGAAATTGAACAGCGGTTTTTACGCAGAGAGTTTGACGAACCACGAGTATTCTTAGCCATATCCTACGCCAGCCTCTCCAGCCCGCCTTTGCGCAATGAGCCGTATTACGGGTGCAGGCTCTACAAGCAGCTGGACGACCAGGCCAGAAAATTCTTATCCAGCCCACTCGCATTCAGGATAGACAGAGAAAAGCAAAGAGTCTGTCTTTCCGCTATGTTTCAATCGAAGTGGTTCGGAGAAGAGTTTATCAGTAAATACGGCACAGACAAAAAATTTAAAGACCTGCAGCCATCCGTCCGGGCCGTCTTGAACTTAGCCACAAATTATATCTCTCAACAGGACATAACCTTCCTTGAAGTGGAAAGCTACTCTATTAAATATATGAATTATAATTGGATACTAAATGACGGTTCCTAATTCTATGAACAACAAATTATAAACAATGAACTACTAAAAGGGTAAATCACAAATGGCAAAAAAATCCATCCACAGCAATCTTAATTGTGACGCCAGCAAGTATCTTTTCACCAGCGAGTCCGTAACGATGGGCCATCCCGACAAAGTGGCCGACCACATATCTGATGCAATCCTCGACGCAATGCTCGCCCAGGACCCGAAAAGTCGGGTCGCCTGCGAAACCCTCGTTAAGGATGCTGCGGTAATAGTTGCAGGCGAAATCACTTCTTATGCCGTCGTTGATATTCCTTCGGTGGTCCGCCGGACAATCAGGGAAATTGGTTATGATGACCCCAAGCTCGGATTTGATTGCGAAAACTGTGCAGTCCTCGTATCAATCGGAAAACAAAGCCCGGACATCTCCCAGGGTGTAACGGAGGGCACTGGTCTGCACAAAGAACAGGGTGCCGGAGACCAGGGACTGATGTTCGGCTACGCCTGCAGAGAAACACCGCAACTAATGCCTATGCCAATCCAGCTCGCACATGCTATTACAACTCGGCTGGAAAAAATGCGACAGAACAAGAAGCTTCCCTGGCTGCGACCTGATGGAAAAAGCCAGGTGACGGTCGAATACGAAAATAGCAAACCAAAACGTGTCCATACAATCGTTGTAGCAACCCAGCATGCACCGTCAATTGGTTATAAGCAATTGCGAAAGCAAATAATCGAAAAGGTTATCTTGCCGGTTCTGCCGAAACGTCTCATCGACAAAAACATCATATACCACATCAATCCGACAGGCCGATTCGTAATAGGAGGCCCAAAAGGCGATTGCGGCCTGACTGGCAGAAAAATCATCGTCGATACCTATGGCGGCAGAGGAAGCCACGGCGGTGGTTGCTTCAGCGGCAAAGACCCAACGAAAGTTGACAGAACCGCAAGCTATATGGCCAGATATATCGCCAAAAATATCGTCGCAGCCGGCCTCGCTGACGCCTGCGAAATCCAGCTCTCTTACGCCATCGGCGTCGCCAGGCCCATCTCCGTGCTGGTAGATACTGAAGGAACTGCTAAAATCAGCGAGAAAAAAATAAGTCAAATCGTAAAAAAACTTTTCCCTTTGACCCCCCGAGCAATGATTCGCCATTTGAAGCTTGCCCGACCCATCTTCGCAGAAACCTCACACGGCGGTCACTTTGGCCGAACCGGCGCCAACTTCACCTGGGAAAAAACCGATTATGTCAGCAAACTCCGCAAAGCCGCAGGACTGTAGAGCTATTATTGTAGGGCGGGGCTTGCCCCGCCAAATCTTTTCAATGTTTGAAATGTCTCTTCCCTGTAAACACCATCGCGATGCCGTGCTTATCTGCCTCAGCTATAACTTCATCGTCCTTTTGCGAGCCGCCCGGCTGAACTATGCAGGCTATGCCCGCCTTGGCGGCGTTCTCGATATTATCGGGGAATGGGAAGAACGCATCCGATGCTAACGCAGCCCCCTTGGCCTCATCGCCGGCACGCTTAAATGCAATCAACCCAGACTCAACTCGATTCATCTGCCCGGCCCCCACGCCCAATACTTTCCTGTTCTTAACCAGCACAATCGTATTGCTCTTGGTATGTTTGGCTACAAGCCACGCAATCCGCAAATCCTCAAGCTGCTCGGTGGTAGGTCTGGCCTTTGTTGGATACGTCAGCACATCCGGCTCCCAGCCGACCAGGTCTCGCTGTTGCAAAAGCATCCCGCCGACGATACACCGGGCGTCAAATTCACCGCAATCAATCTTTGCCCTGTCAATCGGCCCGGTCTCCATCAGCCGAACCCTGCTGCCCCAGGCCTTCAGCGTCCGGATTATCTCAACTGCATCCGGCTCGAATTCCGGTGCGATAATTACCTCAGCAAAGAACCCACCTGCCCCCTTCGCCTTTCCGAATCGGCTGTAAGATTCCATAATTGTCTGAGCAAGCTCAACGTCCACTTTTCTATTCAACGCTACGATACTCCCGAACGCACTAACGACATCGCCTTCGTACGCCTTTCGATATGCCTGACAAATATCCTCATCGACCGCACAGCCGCAGGGATTAAGGTGTTTAACAACAACCGCCGCCGGCTCGGAGAATTCCTTCAGCAGCTCGAACGCCGCATTCGTATCCAGAAGATTATTAAAGCTGATTTCTTTGCCGCCCTCTAACAACGTGGCACTGCTAACCGACATCTCACTGCTTGATGCCAGCTTATAGAAAGCTGCGCTTTGATGAGGATTTTCGCCGTAACGAAGTGACGTTTGTTTCTTGAGTGCAACGGATACTCTTTCCGGGTACTCTACCGCCGCCTTATTGTTAAGATACTTTGAGATAGCGGCATCGTATGAAGCCGTCAGTCCGAAGGCAACCCTTGCAAAATCGCTGCGCAGCCCCTCACTAACAGCCCCGTTGTTTTTCTGCATTTCTTTAATGACCTTATCATACTGCCCCGGCTCAGTAACAACCGTTACAAATTTATGATTCTTCGCAGCCGAGCGAATCATACTCGGCCCGCCAATATCAATATTTTCAATCGCCTCTTCTAATGTGCAGTCGGCCTTGGCGATTGTCGCTTCGAACGGGTAAAGATTTACGCACACCAAATCAATCGGCTCAATGCTGTGCTCTTTCATTGCATCGGTATGTTCTTTTTTATCACGCAGCCCCAACAGAGCGCCGTGTATCTTTGGATGGAGCGTTTTTACCCTGCCGTCCATCATCTCGGGAAAACCCGTAACCGATTCGATACCGACAACGCTCACACCCGCCTCACTCAACTTTCTGGCCGTCCCGCCGGTGCTGATTATCCTGACCCCCATCTTGCTCAACTTCTTTGCAAAATCAACAATACCTTTTTTTTCAGAAACACTTATCAACGCTGTCTCAACTTTCACATCCATTTGAACTTCCTTTCCATCGATAAAAAACTTCTAATCCTAACTATAGGGTGAGCTCTGCCCTTTGTTTTCTGCCCCCCGTCCTCTGACTTTTGTCATCTGTTCTTTACTGGCCTTAAACAGGCAATTCGGCCGCTTTTATCTGCAATATAGATTTTCGAGTCCGCCACATTGGCAGCGTGTCTTGAAACCCCCGCCAAATTGACGCAATACAACTGCTTTGCTTTCTTGTTATCCATCACTACCAGCGTCTCTGCGTTCGTAATCACATAGGCCTTACCATCCGCCTCAGCTAACAAATCAACACCCTCAGCCAACTGCCATAAAAGTTTCCCTCTTTCTTTATCTATCGCCGACAAGCCTTCATTGCGGGCATATTGATAAACCATTCCTTCCGTGACCACTGGCCCCTTCTCGAGCATTGCTCCAGTCTGGTACTTCCAAACGAGCTTTCCCGTCCGTAAGTTCAGCCTGTAAAGATTCGTATCCTTACTGGCGGCAAACAGCGATTTCCCATCCGTTACAATCGGACGGGCAATACCGTCGGCGGCATTAAATTGCCACAACTTCCCGGGCTTATCCGGCGTGATACTTATCACATCACCCGCATCGGTGGCAAAGACTACAAAATCCTCATCGGCAACAATCGAAGTAATTATCGAATCACTCTCAGCAGCCACCTCAAAAACCTGAACTTTGTCTTCCGAACGGAATATATGTATACGCCTGTCAGTTCCCGCAACATAAAAATACGAGCCGTTGCGGACAGCAGGACAAGCTACGCCAAACTCAAGACGTTTGACGCTGCGCTCCGTGCCGGATTCCGGATTAATTTCAACCAGCTTGTTGCCGGCTATAGAAAAAAGCCCACCCTCGTAAAGCCCCAGCCCGGTCACGGGCAAACCAACATTGGCAATAGGCCTGCTGAATATCACATTACCTTTTTCCCTGTTCAGGCTAACCATAAAATTGCGGTTCGAAAGCCCATAGATACGGTTACCAAGAATAAATAATTGCTCCAGACTCTCCCCTTTCTTTATCGGCAGCTTGTTCTCCCACAATATTTCCAGCTCAGCACCCTTGAGTAGCTCCGGCGGAACAAGCCGCTCCGAACCACCCTCCGTAGCTGTGCCGTTTGGCACAGCACAGAAAATAAAAAAACTCACCAGAAAAACCAATTTGCTTCGCAACATCTTCAACATTTTATTTTACCCTCACAAAAATAAATTTTTGCTTTTCCCCTTTTACGGCAAATCAACATAGTCAGCCAAATCAATTTTATGCTTCGCCTCGAATTCCTGCATCTGCTCAATGCGTTCGATATCGTCCTGTATTCGATTTGCCAGCTTAAATATATACGGCTTACCGTCTAAGCGGTTTTGCAGGTCGTCGAGCATTGGTTCCCACGACCCGCCGTACAATTGTGCCTTCAGGACCACAAGCATCCGGTGCTCGTCGCTCAGACCCTCAACAAAATCGCTCACGACCCTGCTGACGGCGGTTTTTCCGCCTTTATCGCTGTCCTCGACCCGCTCAGCCATTTGCTACAACCTTTAGTATTAAGTTTTCTAACCGAGCTAATTTTGCCAAATCCTAACCCTGCTTAACGAAAATTGCAACAAATTTCCACAAATTAAACCGTCTTCGTGCTTCATCATTCGAAATTCCGTGTTCGATATTCCTTTTGTCCTCTGTCTCCCCTCGTCTATCCTCTGTCGTCAGGGACTGCCTGCAGTTCGGCAGACAGCAGAGAGCACATCGGACGTCCTTGATTTGGCTTGGTTTTTCTGGTATAGAGGTATATCAGTCGATTGGTAAGTAGAAATGATAGTCAAATGTAAATAAGGAGCATAGATTATGAAGGCAAAGTCAAGGCTTTTATTTCCGGTTATAATTACACTTATTGTCCCTGTCTGTTTTGCTCAGGACGATATCTCAGCAAAGCTGACGCCATCTGCCATAGACGCCCGTATAGCGGAAATCCGAATGGGCGATATCATAGTAAAGACCAAACCGGGCTCTGTTGTTGAAGTTCAACAGGTTCGTCACGAATTTCTGTTCGGCACCGCTATTGGAAATCACCTCGCTGAAAAGAGCACTAACGCTATGTCGTCTGAAGACAGAAAGATGTTTCTGAAGGTCTTAAGCGAGAATTTCAACTACGCCGTCCACGAAAACGCCCTGAAATGGTATGACTGCGAGGCAGCCCCTGACGTTATCGATTATTACAGGGCCGACAGAATATGGGAAATCTGCAATGAATATAACATCCCGATGCGCGGCCACTGCATATTCTGGGCCAAAGACAAATACATTATGTCCTGGCTGAATAAGCTCAATAACGACCAGCTCCGCGCAGCAGTCCACCGCCGGGCAATTGATGTTACAAAACACTTCAAAGGCCGAATCGAAGAGTTTGATTTGAACAATGAGATGATTAATGGTGACTTCTTCCGTCGTCGTCTGGGTTACGGCATTATAAACGAAATGGCCTATATGGCCAAGGTGGGCAATCCCGATATCACACTCTTCGTAAACGACTACGGCATCCTTGTCGAGGGTGGTTACAACGCCGCCACTTATATAACCCAAATCGAAACCCTTCTCGCCAACGGTGTCCCCATCGGCGGTATCGGCTGCCAGGGCCATTTTGTTGCGACAAAGGCCGCCGGCAAAGCCCCTACTACCCCGGAGCACGTCCAGAAAACCCTCGACCAGCTCGCCAGGTTCAATCTGCCGATTAAAATCACCGAATGTCTTTTCGTCGGTGATGATGAACAGGATAAGGCCGACGCCCTTCGAATGTTTTTCCCGATTTGCTTTGCGCACCCGAACGTCGAAGCCATCATAATGTGGTGTTTCTGGGAGCAGGACCACTGGATGCCGAATACTGCTATGTGGAAGAAAGATTGGACACCCACCCCGCAGGTCGAAGCTTATCGCGACCTTGTCTTTAACAAGTGGTGGACCCAAACCCCCGGCAAAGCTGGTGACGACGGCATTTTTAAGACGAGAGCATTCTACGGGGATTACGTCATCTCCTCAAACGGTGTGCAGAAGAAAGTAACTCTCAGTAAGAAGGATAAATCGATACAGGTAAATTTCGAGTAAAACCGTCATTGCGAGCATCGCGAAGCGATGCGTGGCAATCTAAAATATGTTTGGCTCCCAGCTTCACTGGGGGTCAAAAATCCCTGTGGTCATTCCGCAAAAATGCGCTCTTAAGTTCCAAACAGCCAGTAATCAGCGATATCGGCCAATGTACCCATATCGTAAATCGTCAGCCACCCTTGACCAAGTATCGCAAAATCTATCAGATTTACCTTCCCATCATCGTTAAGGTCGCCGGGGATACCGCCTATTATCACACTGGCCACCCCGACGCCGTCATACGTCGTCCGGGTCGGTGCGTTAGAATTATAAGTGCTGTCATAGTTATCGAGGTAGACAACAATCGGACTGCCTTCGCTCACTTCCTCACGGCCAATATAAACACGGTAAAGTATTACACCGCTGCCGACGGTCTCCACGGAGCCGGAGAACTGCGATGCTTCGGCAAATTGAGAGGATTGCTTGCTGAAGCACAGCATATCAGTCGATTCGAAGCCGCCCCTTATGCCCCAGTCCTGTTCCGGGTCGCTCCAGAAGTACGCAAACACGTCATACGTCCCGTCTGCCAGACCGCTTATGGTCGTCTTTATCGTAGGAGCGTCTTCGGTTCCGCCGTCGCCCGCGGTATAACAACTGCCTCCGTTGCCGTATCCTGTATATTCGTGCCACTGGTTGTCCGCGGCCCCGGCGCTTCCGCTCGGGCCTGTCGGGGTAAACGCCGTATCGTCTGACTCTTTAGTGTTAATCTCGTCGGCGTCAATATAAGTAACCTTGCCGAGTGTTACATCTTTCTGGTCAACTATTCCTACAACTACAAGGTCGTACCGTTCATAATTGTTTTGTTCCCAATTGCCTCTTGTCCAGACAACCGCCGTGTCGTTGGCGTCCCATTTGGGAATAGCTGGGCGGGTATTATTTTGTGTAGAATCGAACGTTATTTGCGTCCAGTTCCACGTCAGGCCTCTGTCAGGTGTAACGCCCTTGAATATCTCGCGATACTCATACTCCGTATCGTCTCGCGGGTCGAACTGTGTTGCTACATAAACAACGTTGGCGTCATTAGGATGAATACAGCCCATGCCGAGGTAATCCTGCTCGGGTAGATGAAGCCCTCCTCCCATTTTGCATAGTTCTGTGGAAGTCCACTCCGTGCCGTTGAAACGTGCATAGAAGAAGCGGTGGTCCGCTGCGCCGATGTTGCCCCAACTGCCGCTGTCCCAACCCCACGGTTCCGTGCCGTGGCGGGTCTGATACAGGCAAACCGGGTAGCCGTCTTTGTCCAGCTCCAGTTCATTGGTCCAGCCCGTGTGATATGAATTAGCATCTATAGTCGTATCAGCGATAAATATCGGCGTAAACGCTTGAACGGAAGGGGCATCCTGGTTGTTAATAGTGTCGATTTCAACTCCGTTAGAATCGTAGCTCTTGCCGTTCTTTATATAGCCGTGATAGACATTGTTGTTGTTATCACGCGGGTGGTTCTCACAGCCGATAAAGTCAATTCTGTCAACTCCATTGTTTGCGAACTTGTGATAAAAGTTCGAGTATGTCTGACCTCCCACGGGACTATTAAGCCGCCCCATGTAGGTCCAGTTCTGGCCCCAGTCATCAGAGTAAGCAATACATGGAGTTCGGGCGAATATACGGTGAATATTATACAATCGGCCCACTCCGGGGGTTCCCTCGCCAGAGAGGTAGACAATATTGGTATAACTGCTATCGTAAAAATTGGGCTCATCAACGCCCGGGCTGCCGGGGATAGTCATCCAGTTATACGATTGCTCGCTGTTCCAGACACTGCCATCATTCGGATAGGTGGACAGGCGGTAATAGGTTGTATAGTCTGTATAATGCTCGCAATAAAAATGCAGATACCTGCCGTCAGGCCGTATCCAGAATGCGCCCATATTGTGGTCATCGCCGCCGTAAGGCTCTTTCGCAACTACCCGCGTCCGTTTGCCTGTGTCGATATTAAATGTAGTTGCATCCGTATCATCATTTCTTGTCCCCCCGACTCCGCCAAAACCTACATAGCACGCAGTCGTGCTCGTAAGAATATTACCTCCGACGGGGTCGTAAGCAATCTTTTCGTCCTGATACCAGCACCACCCGCCGTTGTCGTTTAGCAGAATCATATTGCCCGCAACCCGGTCGGAAAGTTTGAAAGTCGTGAAGCTCCAAGGGAAGCCGGGATGTATTGTGCCGTTGTCATTGGAATCGACCACCCAGTAATAAGTTGTTCCGAACAAGAGGTCGCCCGGCGGGTCGTAGCTGTTCGTATCGATGGTATACTTGGGATTGTCGTAGACGTTAGGGTCGGTTCCGAAATAAATGTCATAGCTGCTGGGCGTATATGCTGTGGGAGCGTCCCACGATAAACCGGCGGAAATAAGAATACCGCTCGACCCGTTGCCCGGATTCGGATGTGAGGCCTTATTCGGGTCAATAACCAATCCCTGAACCACGAAACCAATAAGCGCTTGCCGGTTGCTGCTCGTGGAGTGCGTTACGCTCGGCGTTTCACTTGCACCTGTTGCGGCCTTGTAAGCGCCACAGCCATCGGCACTTGAAATCGGAGATTCGACCGCTTCGGTGAAGCCGTTGTTTGGTGTATATGCTCCGCTCTCGGTGCAGGTCGCACCCGCGATAACAATATCCCCGTCATTTGTTGATAGTGACGAAGTTGATACCGTCGAAGCGTCCGTTACGCTGCCGGTATCATAATCTGTCACAGGAACCGATTGTTCGACATTGCCGATAAATACGCTTGTTAACGAATTTGAGCTTGTGCCGCTCCACGATGCGCTGATGGCATCGCCGCTTGCAGCAGTGATGCCGGCCTCATTGAGGATGAACACCCCGACGTATGCCTTCGTTACCCAGCTGCTGCCCTCGACTATATCCGCGACCTTCGTCAGCGTTTGTCCGGCGTATGTCACACTCGATAAACTCGGACTGCTCCACCAGTTGCTCTCACCGTGTGCAATCACAACCAGCAAACGGTCGCTGCCGGATTCTTTCGTATGGGATATGCCCGTTACCCACGAACCGATGATTTCAGCTTCGCCAAACGCCTGCTGGGCCAGACTCAGACATACCGTCAGCGCTATTACAACCGATACAACAGACAATATCCGCTTTTTTTGATGGCTTACTGCACTTTTCACCAGTTTACCTCCTTCTTGACTTTCGGCCCCCATTTTGCCACAAAATAATTCTACCCGATTTCCCTGAAGATAGCAAGGATTTTTCCCTTTGTCCCCACGCAGCCAGCCCTCAAATGCATTAGTCGGGGGTTTTTATCTGGGACCCGCCTCCGAAGTGAGTTTACCCTGAGCTTTTCGAAGGGGATACCGTTTTATTCTACTCCAACGATATACGATATACGCAATACGAAACCATCGCGGCCTCCGCCACCACCGCGCAATCTCACTCCGCCCTGTCCTCCGTAGCCTTGGCGAAGGAGGAAGCGCAGCAATCTCATTCTCCTATCGACCAGCGACTAACGACTAATTCGTGCCTCCGCCAGCTTGCCCTGCCTGCCCCGCTTGTCCTGTGGGATGTGTCGTTCACTATCCCACCGGGATGAGATGCGCAGCTATCTCATCGGGGTCATTGCGAGCGCGGTTAAAGTATCTGGCTAAAACTCTCCCCGACTTTGTCGCAAAGTCAACTGATTTTGAGGGAAAAGGGAGAATTTGTTCCCGCTTAAGCGCACCTATGGCACAGGCTGTGGGAGTTGTTATTATTTTTTCAATATCTCTGCCGCTGTCTTGCTTGCAAATTCCATTATGACATTGTAAGCAACTGGGCCATACTTCCCCCATATGCGTTTTATTCTCATCGCTGAAAGCTCGGCCTGCGGTATATCTTTGGCAATGTTATTTATATCTTCTTCTATGGCCTTCTTTTCGTCATCTTCTAGATTTCCGAACTCTGCAAAAATCTGAATAGCTGTCAAAATGTTTCTTTCTGTCCAAGGATAAGGTTTACCGCAATTATGACAGTAGGAAGGCACATCAGGGTGTGTTATAGGGGTCATTGTCTTACGACCAGACCTAGCGTCAATATAACTCTGACTAATTTTAATCTGAGCTCCTTGAATTCCTTCGCCGCAATCTGGGCAAACAGTTATGGTGGCAGCGCCGCATTTTTGGCAAAAACTCTTTTGTTTCTCCGGGCTTATATTATAACAATCAGTTATTTGATGCCCATTTTCACAGACTTGTTGTATATCGTAATTATCTGACATTTCAGCTCTTACTTTCTTTATTGTTTTCTTTTTCTCAAAACTAAACCACCTAATCCGAGCAGTAAGAGACTATGGCTTATTTGTTAAGATTTTCCCTCACAAAAATTTCCTTTTGTATATCATCATAAATTCTCTGATAGAGTTGTGGGTCAACAACCGTTTCGCTTTTTACATCACCTCCATAATATACATAGGTCCAATTTTTAACAAGTGACAGTCTTTCTTTAACTGTATTTGGGCCAAACTGTTCTAATGTGGCGGTTGCCTCGGAGTTAACCATTAAGCTGTTCCAAAAGTAGTTTTTGTCTTTCTTGACACCCGTTTCTCCCTGGATAACGCCAGATTTATAATCTGAGTTCTTGATGACATAACCATAATCTTGCAAAACTTGTAAATTAGCTTTATAGGCGTTTTCAAAGGTTCCTTGCAAATCTCGCGATTGTAATTCCCTCATTTGCAAAGCTGTTAATTGTGGTTTGCTACATCCAGTCGAAAGCACTGTTAGCAAGATGCAGATATACAATTTTTTCATCTTCCAATCCCTTAAAAAGCTGATGCCCTGTAACTACATTCCTTAACCACGCTTTTGTTGTCGAACTCAATCATCAATGTAAATGTTCTCGTTGAAGTAGAACTTTTACCTCCGCTTCCACCGCCTACAACGACATTCCAGTAACCCTCCTCGCCGGATTTCACAACCGAAACAGTGTCATAAGTCCATACTTCATTGCCACTTTTGTTTTTCGTTATTATATTTGGGGCACCGAAAACCTTTAGAATCTCGTTCTGAGTTGTAACACCCTCTATTATTGTTTTCTTAACCATTCCTGTTGTTAGGTTGCTTTTCTCAATTTGCCCAATTTCGTTTGTGGCACAACTCGGCAAGAATAAGCATGCAAAAAGTAATATGGTTAGAAGCTTCTCCATTTTCCTTCCTTTCAAAATTTCCTCGAATTGACCTGATAGAATTATATGCTTTGTAACCTACAAAGCAAGTAAAAAAGAGCTAAATATCGCCCTTTAATCCCCTCCGCCACACCGAGTATCGAGCATCCAGTATCGAGCATCCGTCCCCCATCGTCCCTCTTCCCTCATCCGTCCCCCGCCTCCGGCGGTCGCCCTCCGCCAGCAACAGCAACCTTGTCCCCTCAATTCGTAACGAGTATCAAGTATCCAGTATCGAGTATCTGTCTTTCGTTTTCAGTGTCTTTACATTTTTTATTTTTGCTTTGTAGTTTTGCTTTTTGCATTTTGATTTTTAATTTATTCTACTGTTCCACTGTTCAACCGTTCTACTTTTCTCCGCCTTCGCCGCCCTCCGCCAGCACTTCGCAATTTTCATAACCGACTCAACAAAGTACTACCAATCTTACTAAACACCCAAAATTTGCTGAAATACTATATTAGTATATATGCATATACTAATATACTTTCCGCCATCTTGAAGTTTGATTGAACTTCTTCAACTACTCACCCACTTGTGCTGCCTCCAGTTCGGCCCTTATTTCTACTTACTTCGGAGTTTCACTCCTACGTAATACTAACGCCCCTCTCGGCTTCCGGAAACAACAGCAACCTTGTCCCCTCAATTCGTAACGAGTATCAAGTATCAAGTATCCAGTATCGAGTATCTGTCTTTCGTTTTCCGTGTCTTTACATTTTTTATTTTTGCTGCTTGTCCGCCGTAAGTTTACTGAAGGCGGATGTAGTTCTGCTTTTTGCATTTTGATTTTTCTCCGCATTCTCTGTGGCTTTATTTACCCGCGTCAATCCGTGGTTAATTTTTTGTGCCTTTTCGTAGCTAACCCGGTTTTAAGTTTTACATTTTGGTTTTGCACTTTCCATTTTAAGCTTTTAGCTTTGCTCTGTCCGCTGTCCGCTAAACGCTTAACGCTGTACGCTAAATGAGACCCCCACTTTCGACAGTCGAATTTCCTTATTCGGTATTCAA